>Ga0105054_10001558_pt1 | contig 37845 bp, 42 predicted proteins | sample BON02_FD_78091 | JGI IMG/M metagenome (GOLD analysis project Ga0105054, IMG submission 78091) | Freshwater microbial communities from Lake Bonney liftoff mats and glacier meltwater in Antarctica - BON-02 (megahit assembly) | ecosystem: Environmental > Aquatic > Freshwater > Ice > Glacier...
ACCAGCTGAGGCTTTCTCGACCGCCCTTTGCACCGCTCTGTACTCAATGTAGGTGGAGGCCACCTGCACAGACACCACGCCAAATAGCGTCAGCGCCGCAGCCACGACAAGCAGCCCCAAAAAGGTCAGTCCACGCTGCTGTTTTCTATTTGCCATTTTGTTGTTCCTCCCAGCGCCACAACTACCCGCATTGACAAGCCCAGCCATCATTCGAAGGGGCCAATGCGGCCCAAATCACCGAAATTCATCCAGACAAAAAACGCTTTGCCAACGATATTGGCATCAGGCACAAAGCCCCAATAGCGCGAGTCCAGCGAGTTGTCGCGATTGTCACCCATCATGAAATAGTGCCCCTGTGGAACTTTGCACACCAAACCCTCAACCGTGTAATTGCAATTGTCCCGGTACGGGAAGTCGCTGGCGCCGGGCACAAGGGCTGGGCGGTCGTCGTCGTTGAGTGTGTTGTATTGCTTCGCGCCAACCGTTTCAGTGAACTGCTTGGAATAGCGCATGGTGTCACCATCAAAAAAATCGGGCTGTGGCTGGGTTGGCACTGGCTGACCATTAACGGTGAGTCGCTTGTTCAGGTAGGCCACCTCGTCGCCCGGCACACCCACGACGCGCTTGATGTAGTCCAGGCTTGGCTGAGGCGGGTAGCGAAACACCATCACGTCGCCGCGCTGCGGATCGTTGTTGGCCCACAGCTTGGTGGTGAACACCGGCATGCGCAGTCCATAGTGAAACTTGTTGACCAAGATCAGGTCGCCCACCCGCAGGGTCGGAATCATGGAACCTGAAGGAATCTTAAACGGCTCAAACATGAACGAGCGCAGCACAAAAACCGCCAGAATCACCGGGAACAGGCCCGCTGTCCAGTCCAGCCACCAAGGCTGCGCCAGCAACTGGCGGCGCGCTGTCTCGATATCGTCCTCCGCATTGCTGAAGCCCTGCTTGAGAAGCGCTTGCTTGCGATTCAGGTGCTCTGTCACCAGCCGTTTGTCGGCTTGCCTGCGGCGCGGCAAGAACACCAGCTTCTCGGCCACCCAGTAAATGCCGGTGACGACCACCGCCAGCATCAACAACAAGGCGAAATTGCCCGCGACCGCGCCGAAATACCAGGCGGTGGCATAAACAACAAACGCAGCCAAGACCACCGCTGTGATCGAGCCCATTGCGGCGCCCATCAGTCTTGCACCTGCAAAATAGCCAAAAATGCCTCTTGCGGCACCTCAACCGAACCGATCTGTTTCATGCGTTTCTTGCCTGCTTTTTGTTTTTCCAGGAGCTTTCGTTTGCGGGAAATATCACCGCCATAGCATTTCGCCAGCACGTTTTTGCGCAGTGCCTTGATGGATTCGCGGGCGATGATGTTGCCGCCGATCGCGGCCTGGATCGCCACATCGAACATTTGGCGGCTGATGATTTCGCGCATCTTGGCCACCACCGCGCGGCCGCGGTATTGCGACTGGCTGCGGTGCACGATGATGGAGAGCGCATCGACCTTCTCGCCGTTGAGCATGATGTCGACCTTCACCACGTCGGAGGCCCGGTACTCTTTGAACTCGTAGTCCATCGAGGCATAGCCTCGGCTGACCGATTTCAGCTTGTCGAAAAAATCCAGCACGATCTCGCCCAGCGGCATATCGTAGGTGAGCATCACCTGCTTGCCGTGGTAGGCCATGTTGAGCTGCATGCCGCGCTTGTGGTTGGCCAGCGTCATCACCGCACCCACGTACTCCTGGGGCATGTACAGGTGCACCGTGACGACGGGTTCCCGAATCTCTTCAATACGGCCCACATCGGGCATCTTCGACGGGTTTTCCACCATCATCACCTCGCCACCGGGCTTGACCACCTGATACACCACGCTGGGCGCGGTGGTGATCAGGTCTTGATCAAACTCGCGCTCCAGGCGCTCCTGCACGATTTCCATGTGCAGCAGACCCAAAAACCCGCAGCGAAAACCAAAACCCAACGCCTGCGACACCTCAGGCTCGTATTGCAGAGCAGCGTCGTTGAGCTTGAGCTTCTCCAGCGCATCGCGCAGCGCGTCGTACTGGTTGGCCTCGGTCGGGTACAGGCCAGCAAACACCTGCGGTTGCACTTCCTTGAAACCAGTCAATGCCTGGGTGGCTGGCCCCAGGTTGTTGGGCAGCTTTTTCTCCAGCGTGATGGTGTCGCCCACCTTGGCCGCCTGCAACTCCTTGATGCCCGCAATGATGAAGCCGACCTCGCCCGCCTCCAGCGACTCGCGCGGCTCGGTCCCCGGCGTGAACACGCCCAGGCTGTCGGCGTTGTAGACCGTGTTGGTCGCCATCATGCGAAAGCGCTCGCCCTTGCGCAGATGGCCGTCTACCACCCGCACCAGCATCACAACACCCACGTAGGCGTCGTACCAGCTGTCCACAATCATGGCCCGCAGCGGTGCATCGGGATTGCCCTGGGGGGGCGGCATGCGCGCCACCACCGCTTCCAGAATGTCCTCCACGCCCATGCCGCTTTTGGCCGAGCAGGGGATCGCATCGGTGGCGTCAATGCCAATTACATCTTCGATTTCAAACCGCGCATTGTCGGGATCGGCGTTGGGCAGATCCATCTTGTTGAGCACCGGCACCACCTCCACCCCGAGCTCCAGCGCGGTGTAACAGTTGGCCACCGTCTGCGCCTCCACACCCTGGCTGGCGTCCACCACCAGCAATGCGCCTTCGCAAGCCGAAAGCGAGCGGCTCACCTCGTAGGAGAAGTCCACATGCCCGGGCGTGTCGATCAGGTTGAGGTTGTAAACATGACCATCGCGTGCCTTGTAGTGGAGCGCTGCGGTCTGCGCCTTGATGGTGATGCCGCGCTCTCTCTCGATGTCCATCGAATCCAGCACCTGCGCACTCATCTCACGCTCGGCCAGGCCCCCACAGAACGAGATGATGCGGTCAGCCAGCGTAGATTTGCCGTGGTCGATGTGCGCGATGATCGAGAAATTTCGGATGTGATTCATCAGGAAAACAGGCTCACAAGAAACAGGATACGGTGCCACTTCGCGGTGGCGCGGGCACATAAAAAAGGGCGCGTCAGATGGTGACGCGCCCAGGACCAACAAGCAATGGCAACTGCATTTGCTGGAATTTCATTGTAGACAAAAAGCCCGAAACGCACATTCCCAGCAACCAATACGGGTTTCGTGCAAAAAAGCGGAGCGCGCCAGCCGGATTTTATCGAACTCGGTCAGCAGGCCAAAAAACAGGCGTGTCCCAACTCACTTCGTCAGACGGATCACCGCAAACTGCGCCAACTCGCCGCGACGAAACAGCACATTGATCGGCTTGCTCTTGTCCAGCTTGGCCAGCGCCGCCTCAAACTCCTTGATGCCTTCAATTTCGGTATTGACGATCTGCACGATCACATCGTTTTCTCGCAACCCGGCGCGCGCCGCTGCGCCCTCGGCTGCCACCACCCGCACGCCGCCTCTCAGGTTGAGCTCCTTCTTTTGCCCTGCGGTGAGATCAGTGAGCGAAAGACCCAGGGACTGCACCGCGATGCTGGTGGGGGCTTTTGGCGCTGGCGGCGCCTCGGGGCGTTGCCCGGTGCTGTCGGGCTCCAGCTCGGCCACCACGATGGACAAGGTGCGCTCGGCGCCACGCCGAAACACCGTCATGCTGCTCTTGTTGCCAGGCTTGGTGTTGCCCACCAAGCGCGGCAAATCTACCGACTTGTTGATCGCCTTGCCATCGAATTTCACAATGATGTCGCCCGGCTCCACACCCGCCTTGGCCGCTGGCGCGTTGGGCTCAACCCCGCGCACCAACGCACCGCGTGGCGCGCCCAGGCCAATCGACTCTGCCACCTCTTTGCTGACCTGATCGATCTGCACACCGATGCGCCCACGCGTGACGCGCCCTATGGTCTTGAGCTGATCGGACACCCGAACCGCCTCGTCGATCGGGATCGCAAACGAAATGCCCTGGAAGCCACCCGAGCGCGAATAGATCTGGCTGTTGATGCCCACCACCTCACCGCGCATGTTGATCAGCGGCCCACCGGAGTTGCCGGGGTTGATCGCCACGTCGGTCTGGATGAAGGGCAGGAAGTCACCGGTGTCGCGCTTCTTCGCGCTCACGATGCCAGCGGTCACGGTGTTTTCCAAGCCAAACGGTGAGCCTATGGCCATCACCCACTCACCCACGCGCAGCCGCTCCGCGTCGCCAATTTTCACCGGGCTCAGGCCGCTGGCCTCAATCTTGACCAGTGCGACGTCGGAGCGCTTGTCGGCGCCCACGATCTTGGCCACGTACTCGCGTCGATCGGCCAAGGTCACGATCAGCTCGTCGGCGCCGTCGACCACATGGGCATTGGTCATGATCAGGCCATCGGCGCTCAGGATGAAACCCGAACCGACGCCGCGCGGCTGCGCTTCATCGGAAGGGCCACGATCAGGCCTGGGCCCACGGGGCATGGCGCCGGGAGGAATTGGAATCCCGAAGCGGCGGAAAAACTCCAGCATCTGCTCGTCCGGTGCTGGGCCCGCCTGGGCCTTGACCCGCTCCAGGGTGCGGATGTTGACCACCGAGGGGCCGACCATATCCACCAGATCGGTGAAGTCGGGCAGGCCGCGCACGCTGGGCGCCATTGCCGCGGGCGCCTGGGCCACCGCCAGAGAGGGCGCGAGGCCACCGGCGATCAACATCGAAGCGGAGAAAACCGCCACGCGGGAAATGTGCGACCAAGAGGTGGGCGTCATGGTGATCCTTTGGCAAAACAACAAAATGAACGAACCGACTGGCAACGCAAAGTGCCCAGCAGCGACCCGCAAAAAAGAAGCAAGGCGGTCATCAGCGGATACGCTCCAGAGACTGCACGAAACGGCGCAAGGTGGCGGTGGGCACCTCGCCCTAGGCGGTCACCCAGTGGCCATCAAGCCGCTGGGAGAACGAGTGTGTGGCACCGACAACCGCGCTTTTTTCCGGGCCGTGTCGCTGCGGGTCAAAAGCCTCCACAAACAGCGAGACCGACGCCAGACCATCCGAAAACACCCATTGTAGGGAAGCCGGTTCCGCGCCACCCAGCGGCGGGCTCTTGGTGTGGCAGCCCATGGAGGCGAACCCAGGGATCGCCTCCTTCAGCTGCCAGCCCTCAGCCTCGGCGGTGGTTTTTTCCATCGTCAGCTTGAGCACTTCGTAGCCGCGGGTGTCGCCCATCTGGCGCTTGAGCGCCTCCATGCGCACCGGCGCATTCAGTTGCAGCTCGGAAAACGCGACCTGCTCCAGCAATGCGCCCTGCGCACCCAGCGTCTGCATCTTTATCACCAGCCCGGTTTTTTGCTCGGCCCAGATCCGGTAGCCAAACCGCAGCCCGTCGCGCGGCACCACCTCGATCCGGTCAGCCAAATGCCCCGCCACGCGGTCCACGCCCAGCTCCCGCACGTCGTAGTGCTCGGGAATGGCGTTGCTGGCCGTGCGTAACAGCTCGGGAAACAGTCCCAGGGATTCGCGCTTTTCCACCCAGGCGGTTTTGGAATCGGGCGCAAACGTGATCACGTCGCTGTCGCGGCGAATGGTGGTACGTGGGGCACCAGTGAGCGTTTCCACCCGCTCCATTTGCTGTACGCCGTCGCACACATGCCAGATCCGGGACGCCGATGTGTGCGCGCCAGCCGACACCACCAGCGTGCCCTGGTAAGCGCGTTGGCGCGAGGCTTCGTGCATGCGGGTGAGCCACTCGGTCAGGCTGCGCGATGGCTCTTTGGCTGCGGTGGCTGTTTGCGCCAGGCACGGCAGAGCCAGCCCGGTGGCCAGCACCAGCAACAAGCTGCCAGCGAGCCGTCGCCACAGTGGAAAAATCGCAGCGGTAGGCTCGGTGCGCAAACCACACACCTGCAGTGCGGACGGCTGGTGCGAAAGAACAGCCATGGTTTTCAACGGACGTCGGCGTCAAAGGTGGCGTTGCGCAAGAATCCGGCTGGCATCTGCAATGCCGACACGCCCCCGTAATGCCGGTGTTTGGCCACCAGAGCCTCCAGTTCGGCGTCTCGAATCAACACGCCTTGACGGGTGTTGACCACAAACGGCGTGGTTGCCGAAGTTGAAGTGGTGTCCTGCGGCGACAGCGGGGAAAGCGCCAATTGCGGCGCGCTGGCGCCCGGGCCTGCTCCCGCCGGAGTGGTTCCCAGCACAGTCCAGCTCACCGCCATGACCGCCGCCAGCGATGCCACGCCAGCGACGAGTTTCCAGCGGAACACCGCGTCGTTGGCAGCAAGCGCGCGTACCGGCAGCACCTCGATGGATCGGGCTTGCAAGATAACCTCTTGGGGGCCCACCTCTGCACGCACCTCAAAGTGCAACCGAGCGTGCACGCCTGCCAGGAAAACACGGGCCGAGGTGCCGCCCGCCAGCGATGCCTGCCCGCGCAAGACATCGCCAATGACTTGGTGGGTTTGTCCGTGCACAGCGGCATCGCTCAGGTCGTGCTCGCGGGAGAACCAGTCGCTCAATTCGGCCTCGCTCAACTCGCCGTCCAGCAGCGCACAGAGCAACATCCCGTCGCGCTCGGCCTCAAAAGCCGAAGCGGGTTCATCGGCTGACTCGGGCTGGCGCTCAGGCTGTGCCCTGGAGGTGTGTATCGCGTTCATGTCCTGACTTTCTGACTCACTGCCCGGCGGTTGCGCCTGACGGGCATCGGGTTTTCACTGCCGTGGGTTCCTGTAAGGCCTTCACCAGCGTTTGCCCGTCTGGTGATCCAACATCGGCCGAATGCGGTTGGAGATTGCCTCACGGGCGCGAAAAATGCGCGACCGAACGGTGCCGATCGGGCATTCCAGCGTCTGCGCGATTTCTGCATAGCTCAAACCTTCAATTTCCCGCAACGTGATCGCCATGCGCAGCTCTTGTGGCAAATCGTCCATGGCGGCATGCACCGCCTGGGCAATCTCTTTGCTGGCCAGCAAGGCTTCGGGGGTTGCTTCGTCGACCACTCCGGGATTTAGTTCGCGTTCCGACGAGGAAGTTTCATCGTCGTCGTTTGACCGCATTTGCGACTGAAAGATCAGCGGATCGCGCTTGAGTTCCAGCAGCTGCTTCTTGGCGGTGTTGACCGCGATCCGGTACAGCCAGGTGTAGAACTGCGCTTCGCCCCGGAACTGTCCCAGCGCGCGGTAGGCCCGGATGAAGGTCTCCTGGGCGATGTCGGGCACCAGATCGACATCGCGCACCATGCGGCCAATCAAGCGCTCCACCCGCCGCTGGTACCTGATTACCAGCAAATCGAAGGCCTTTTTCTCCCCCCCCAGCGTGCGCTGCACCAGCATGACATCGCTGTCGGGCGGTGGTGGCGCGGTGTGGTCTTCGGGTGTTGTCATGGGCGCGGAAATATAACGCACCGCGCACCCTGCGCCGGCGCGCTCAGGCAGCGGCCCGCTGCAAGGCTCGGCGCAGGTCGAGCCAGCGCGCTGGGTCGCTGGGCCGCTGCACCCACACCCAACGCGGCACCGCAGCCGCCGAGCGCAGCCGCAGCAACACCACCCATTGCAGATCGAGCGCCTGCGCCACACCAAGCACCCGCTGCGGCTGCAGCCCCTCGCTGTCGAGCCAGAACCAGGCTCCCGTCTCGGTGTTTTGGAGACCAGCCGCCCGCCCGTCCCAGTGCAGGTGCCCGCTGGGCGAGCGCCACCAGGCGTTCAGCGCACAGGCCAGCCAGAGCAATGCACCCGCCAGCGCGAGCAGCCACAGCCGGGTGTCGACCCCAGAACCGCGCCAACCCCAGAGCGAAGCCGCCACAGCGGCAGCGAGCAGCAGCAGCAACTGGCCGTGGAAAGCACAACGCCCCACCGGGTACATCACCGATGGGGCGTTGCGCATGGCGGGTTGTCAGCAGCTTGGGCACCGGCAAGGCATCACACCCGCCGGAACACCAGCGAGCCGTTGGTGCCACCAAAGCCGAAGTTGTTCTTCAGCGCCACGTCGATCTTCATGTCACGCGCCACGTTGGCGCAATAATCGAGATCGCAATCGGGGTCTTGGTTGAAGATGTTGATGGTGGGGGGGCTTTTCTGGTGATGCAACGCAAGCACGGTGAACACGCTCTCGATGCCACCCGCCCCACCGAGCAGGTGCCCGGTCATGGATTTGGTGGAATTGACGACCACCTTGTGGGCGTGGTCACCGAGCGCGGCCTTGATGGCGTTGGTTTCGTTTGCGTCCCCCAGGGGCGTGGAGGTGCCATGGGCGTTGAGGTATTGCACCGCGTCGACATTCAGGCCGGCATTGCGCAAGGCGTTCAGCATCGCGCGGCGCGGGCCATCCATGTTGGGTGCGGTCATGTGACCGGCGTCGGCACTCATTCCGTAGCCCGCCACCTCGGCGTAAATTTTGGCGCCGCGTGCCATGGCGTGCTCATACGATTCAAGCACCATCACACCCGCACCCTCGCCCAGCACGAAACCGTCGCGGTCTCTGTCCCAGGGCCGCGAGGCGGTGGCCGGGTCGTCGTTGCGGGTGGACAGCGCCCGCATGGACGCAAAACCGCCCACGCCCAGCGGCGACACGGTGGCCTCGGAGCCCCCGGCGACCACCACGTCAGCGTCGCCATACTCGATCTTGCGCGCGGCCTCGCCAATGCAGTGCAGGCCGGTGGTGCAGGCGCTCACCACCGCGAAGTTGGGCCCCTTGAAACCATAGCGCATCGACACATGGCCGGCGATCATATTGATGATTGATGCCGGCACAAAAAACGGCGAGATGCGGCGCGGCCCGCGGCTCACGTACTCGCTGTGGGTGGCTTCGATCAGCGGCAGCCCACCGATGCCCGACCCGATCAGGCAGGCCACGCGGTGCGAAGCCTCTTCTCCCAGGGCATCGCCCACCGACAAGCCCGCATCCATCACCGCTTGGTGCGCTGCGGCAATACCGAAATGGATGAAGGAGTCCATACCACGCGCCTCCTTGGGGCTGATGTAGGACTCCAGATCAAAATTCTTAACCTCGCCGGCGATCTGACAAGAGAACGCTGCGGGGTCAAATTTGGTGATCCGGCCGATACCCGAACGCCCAGCCAGCAAATTGCCCCAGGCCTCGTCCACGGTATTGCCCACAGGGCTCACACACCCCAGGCCAGTCACAACAACTCGACGACGACTCATCTAAAACCCCTATCCTGCGCCGCGCGGGCTGAAAAACGATGCGCTGCATGTCATGCGGAGCCCTGCGGCAGCGTCAAGCGCGTGGGGCAGAGCCTCGCGGTGGCTGATGGCGCGATCAGGCTTTCTGGTGCGCGGTGGCGTAGTCGACGGCGTTTTGCACCGTGGTGATCTTCTCAGCGTCTTCGTCTGGAATCTCAATACCGAATTCGTCTTCCAGCGCCATCACCAGCTCGACCGTGTCCAGCGAATCGGCACCCAGGTCGGCCACGAAAGACTTCTCATTGGTGACTTGCCCCTCTTCCACGCCGAGTTGCTCGGCTATGATTTTCTTTACACGTGCTTCGATATCGCTCATAAATCCCTCTGAGGGTGGTTGAAATGCAAACCGCCATTTTAGCCGGGCTAGAGAGCTGGCTCTAGACGGCCCGCCAGGCGGCTTTGTCGGCGTGATTCGGTTAAAAAAACGGGGCCGATCAAGCCATGAACATGCCGCCATTGACATGCAGTTCCTGCCCCGTCACATAGGAGGCCTGTGGGCTGGCAAGGAAAGCCACCGCGTGGGCGATGTCGGCCGGCTTGCCCAGATGGCCAAGCGGGATCTGGCCCAGCAACGCCTTTTGCTGTTCTTCGGACAAGGCCGCCGTCATATCCGTCTCAATGAAGCCGGGCGCTACGCAGTTGACCGTGATGTGGCGGCTACCGAGCTCGCGCGCCAAGGCGCGCGTCATGCCCGCCACACCAGCCTTGGCCGCAGCGTAGTTGGCCTGCCCCGCATTGCCCGAAGAACCCACCACGCTGGTGATGTTGATGATGCGGCCATAGCGCTGCTTCATCATGGGGCGGATCACCGTGCGGCTCATGCGGAACACCGCTTTCAGGTTGGTGTCAATCACCGCGTCCCAGTCGTCATCCTTCAGGCGCATCGCCAGCATGTCGCGGGTGATGCCCGCGTTGTTCACCAGCACCTGCAAGCCGCCATGGGCCTTGGTGATCTCGTCGATCAGCGCTTCGGCGGCGGTGGCATCGTTGACGTCGAGGCACGCGCCCCGGCAGCCGGGTGCCACAGCCGGGATTTTGCTCAGGGCCGCACCGATCTTGGCCGCGCCAGCGTCGCTGGTGGCGGTGCCGATCACGATCAGGCCCTGGGCTGCCAGCCTGTGTGCAATGGCCGCGCCAATGCCGCGTGAGGCGCCAGTAACCAGGGCCACCTGGCCGGCAAATTTCACTTCAGACATGCATGCACTCCAGGGCTCAGCCCAACTGGGTCTTAACCTCGGCCAGCGTGGCCGGGTCATACAGAGGAAGGCCGGTGAGGCCGGCATTGATGCGTTTGGCCAACCCAGCCAGCACCTTGCCCGGCCCGCACTCGACCAGAGTGGACATACCGTGGGCCTGGATTGCTTGTACGCAAGACACCCAGCGCACCGGGCCAAACGCCTGGCGGTACAGGGCATCGCGGATGCGGTCTGGGTCGGTCTCGACCGCCACGTCGATGTTGTTCACCACCGGTATCTGTGGAGCGGCGAAGGCGGTGGCAGCAAGTTTTTCTCTGAGCTTTTCAGCGGCGGGCTTCATCAGGCTGGAGTGAAACGGCGCCGACACCGGCAGCGGCAAGGTGCGCTTGGCACCCTGCGTTTTCAGCAGTTCGCAGGCTTTGTGCACCGCAGCCTGGCTGCCGGCAATCACCGTTTGCGCTGGGTCGTTGAAGTTCACCGCCTCCACCACCTCGGCGCTGCCCGCGCCAAACAAGGCCTGTGCCTCCAGGCAGCCAGCAACCACGCGCTCGGCGTCCAGGCCCAGAATGGCGGCCATGGCGCCGGTACCCACTGGCACCGCGTCTTGCATCGCGGCGGCGCGAAAGCGCACCAGCGGCGCGGCCTGCGTCAGGGTGAGCACGCCAGATGCCACCAGCGCCGAGTATTCGCCCAGAGAATGCCCCGCCAGCATGCTGGGCCGGGCACCGCCTTCGGCCAGCCAAACGCGCCATGCCGCCACACCCGCCACCAGCATCACTGGCTGGGTGTTGGTGGTGAGCGCCAGCACTTCCTTGGGGCCTTCAGCAATCAGGCGGGACAGATCTTCACCCATGGCGTCCGACGCTTCCTGCAACGTGCCCCGCACCGCCGGGTGACCGCCCCAGGCGTTCAGCATGCCGACAGCCTGCGAACCCTGACCGGGAAAGACAAAAGCAAAAGAAATCATCGGGATTCTGTAAAAGAGGTGGCTTGGTGTGAACCAGGCGCTCAGAAATCGAGCAGCACCGAGCCCCAGGTGAAACCGCCACCCACGCCTTCGAGCATCACGGTGTCGCCGCGCCTCACCTGGCCCGCGCGCACCGCATGGTCCAGCGCCATCGGAATCGAAGCGGCCGAGGTGTTGCCATGCTGGTCCACTGTCACCACCACCTTGTCCATCGGCAGCTTGAGCTTGCGCGCGGTGCTCTGCATGATGCGGATGTTGGCTTGGTGCGGGATCAGCCAGTCGATGTCTGCGGCGCTGCGCCCGGCCTTGGCCAACGAGGCGCGCGCGGTTTCATCCAGTACGCCCACTGCCAGCTTGAACACCGCTGGTCCATCCATTTTGAGCAGCGGATCGCCCAGCACCGAGCCCCCCGACAGATGGCCCGGCACGCACAAAATACCGGTGTGCTTGCCGTCGGCATGGATATCGGTGGCCAGAATACCGGGGGTGTCGCTGGCTTGCAGCACCACCGCGCCGGCGCCATCGCCAAACAGCACGCAGGTGGTGCGGTCGTTGAAATCGAGGATGCGGCTGAATATCTCAGCGCCCACCACCAGCGCCTTGTTGGCGGTGCCGGTCTGAATCAGGGCGTTGGCAACCGTCAGGGCGTAAATGAAGCCGCTGCACACAGCCTGCACATCGAATACCGGACAGCCGGCAATGCCCAACTTGTGCTGCAGGATCGCAGCCGACGAGGGGAACACCATGTCGGGCGTGGAGGTGGCAACGATGATCAGGTCAATGTCGGCCGGTGCCACCTGGGCGGCGGCCATCGCTTGGCGGCAGGCCTCGGCGGCCAGGTCGCTTACAAACACGCCATCGTCCGCAAAGTGGCGGGCACGGATGCCGGTGCGTTCAACAATCCAGTCGTCGCTGGTTTGCACGCCGCGCCGGGCCAGCAGCGCCACCATGTCGTCGTTGGTCAGGCGCCGGGGCGGCAGCGAGCTGCCGGTGCCGGTGATGCGGGCAAAGCGTGTCATGCAGCGGGGTCGGTGGAAGGGTTAGTGGACCGAAATGCTCTGGGAATCGCTGGCTGCAGCGGCGCTCGCGATCAAGGGGGCGGCGTGGGCGATGCGCTCGCGTACGTTGTCCAACATCCCATGGTGGGCCGCATCATAAGCGCGCGCCAGCGCTTGCTCGAACGCAAAAGCGTCGGCCGAGCCGTGGCTCTTGAACACCAGACCGCGCAGGCCCAGCAAAGCAGCACCGTTGTAACGGCGGTGATCCACCCGTTTTTTGAACGAAGTTAGCGCCTGGTAAGCCGCGATGGCAGCCATTTTCCGAAAAACGTTTTTGGAAAATTCTTCTCGAAGAAACCCGCCCACCATCGACGCCAGGCCCTCGCTGGCCTTGAGCGCCACATTGCCGACAAACCCGTCGCAGACCACGATGTCCACCGTGCCCTTGAAAATATCGTTACCTTCAACATTGCCGAAAAAATTCAGATCGCCGGCGTTGCCTGCATTTCGCAACAAAACGCCGGCTTTCTTGATGACTTCGCTGCCTTTAATGGCCTCTTCACCCACATTGAGCAAGCCAACGCTGGGCTCTTGCCGGCCGGTCATGGCCGACACCAGCGCCGAGCCCATCACCGCAAACTGCAGCAGGTTCTCCGCTGTGCAGTCCACATTGGCGCCCAGATCGAGCACCGTGGTGCCGCCGCCGCGCGCATTGGGCAGCTGGCTGGCAATGGCGGGGCGGTCAATGCCGTCCAGGGTCTTGAGCACGTAGCGCGCAATCGCCATCAGGGCCCCGGTGTTACCCGCCGACACCATGGCCTGCGCCGCGCCGTCTTTGATCTGCTGCGCCGCCACACGCATGGACGAGTCCCTCTTGCGCCGCAGCGCCACCTCTATCGCGTCATCCATCTGTACCACCTCGGTGGCTGGCACCACGCGGACGCGCATGTTATTTAGCACCTGTGGCCAAGCAGCAAACGACTCGGGTTGTCCCACCAGCAGCAACTGGGCCTGGGGGTGCCTGGACAGAAACGCGTCGCAGGCCGGCAGCGTGACCGCAGGGCCGACGTCACCCCCCATGCAATCGACCGCAATGGTGATCATGCTGGCGTTTCCCTGTGAGTCATGGGTGTGACCCAAAAACACAAAAAGCCCGCATACAGCATGCGGGCCAGCGCTTGAACCGATTGCATGGCCTCGGGCACGCCAAAGAGGCGAGACCAGAGGTCAAAGGCATTCAGGCTTCGGATTTGTTTTTCAACACCTGGCGGCCACGGTAAAACCCATTGGGGCTGATGTGGTGGCGCAGGTGAATCTCACCGGTGGTGGGCTCCACCGCGATGCCGGGCACGTTCAACGCATTGTGTGAGCGATGCATGCCGCGCTTGGATGGGGACTTTTTGTTTTGCTGAACAGCCATGGCGTGCTCCTGAAAAAATTGGATGAAATCGGTATCGCGCCTGTGGGTTTTTGAAACCGGGCAACCCATTGCTGGAGAGCCAGTAGACAAGACGAAGCTTGCGATTATAGCGCGCTGCCAGCTGCCCAAACGGCCCCACCCTACTGCAGCTGCGCTACCGCAACAACGCAAGCCTGAAGCAGCGCCAGCCGATTGCGCAATGCCGCTCACCACGAAAGAAAGAGCCGGTATTTGATGTCTTTGTGAGAGCGGCACAGCCGATCCTTCAGAGACCCGTTTACTTCTTCAGTTTTGACAGCACCTGAAACGGATTTTCTCGGCTCGGCTCCACGCCGTCTGGCGCGTCAGGCAAGCGACCCGCCGATGACGGCAGGGGTTGCGGGCATGCCCCGTGCATGGGCACCACGGGCAGTGCCATCAGCAACTCGTCTTCCAGCACCGCCATGAGATCGGGACGCGGCTCCAGAGCCAGCAGGTCTTCTTCGGCATCGTCGTCTTCGGCCTCCGCCTGGGTTTCGGTGGCCACAAAACGAAACCAGCGATCGACCACCAGCGGGGTTTGCACCGGACCCAGGCAGCGCTGGCAGGTCAGCGGCAGCGTCGCCTGCGCTTGCAGATGCAACCAGACTGCCGAAGCAGCGGCTTGGTCAGCGCCGCGCAATTCGCCATCGGCCTGCCAAGCCACCGAGGCGCTTGCATCTGCGAGGCCTTCGGGATGCAGATCGGCAGCCAAGCGCTTGAGTTCGCCCACAGCGCATTCGCCCTCCAAGTGGCCATCCGCTTCGGCGAAGCGGCGCGCGTCCAGGCGGGCGGGATTCCAGGGCAAGGGTGATGGTGATGGTGATGGTGATGGTGAGGTTGCTTTCATGGCGGCAGTGTAATGAACGATTACAAGGACAATTCCGCCATGACTTCCCCGCCACCCGCCGCCCAAACAACGCCTGGCCGCCCGCTCATCCTGGGCTCCACCTCGCCCTACCGCCACGCCCTGCTCTCCCGCCTGGGTCTGGCGTTTCAGAGTGTCAGCCCCGAGGTCGATGAAACCCCGCTGCCCGGGGAGGCGCCGGCCAATCTCGCCCTGCGCCTGGCGCGGCAGAAAGCGGCCTCGGTGGCGCAGCGCCATCCGCAGGCAATCGTGATCGGCAGCGACCAGGTGGCCGATCTGCATGGCGAACCGCTGGGCAAACCCGGCAACCACGAGCGCGCCCGTGCCCAGCTGGCGCGCATGAGCGGCGAAACCGTGACCTTCCAGACCGCGCTGTCGGTGCAGTGCCTGGAGACAGGTTTTGAGCAAAGCGCGGTGGCGTCGGTGCGCGTGGTGTTCCGGCATTTGGGCAGCGAGGAGATCGAGCGCTATCTGCTCACCGAGCAGCCCTACGACTGCGCGGGCAGCGCCAAGAGCGAGGGCCTGGGCATCGCGCTGCTGGAGCGGATCGACAACGACGACCCCACCGCGCTCATCGGCCTGCCGCTGATCCGCACCTGCCAGATGCTGCGCGCCGCTGGCCTGGCCATCCCATGAATGAAATCCTGGACACCCACAAGGGTACGCTTTACCTGGTGCCGACCCCGCTCGACTTCGGCTGCACCGGGCCTGAGCTTGCCGCCATCGACCAGTTGCTGCCCGGCGCCACGCTGGCGGTGGCCAGCCAGCTCAGCCACTGGATCACCGAAAACGCCAAGAGCACGCGCGCCTTTCTAAAGCGGGTGGAGGCTTTGCGCGGGCTGGCGGCCAGCCTGCAAGCACAGCAGATCAGCGAACTGCCCCGTGCCGCTCACAAAAAAGGCGACCACGCACCCGACGCCGCGATCGACGCGGCCGCCCGCGCCTTGCTCGCCCCCGCCCTGGCCGGGCACAGCATCGGCCTGGTCAGCGAGGCCGGCATGCCCGCCATCGCCGACCCCGGCAGCTCGGTGGTGCGCGCCGCCCACGCGCTGGGCTTGGCGGTCATGCCCTTGAGCGGCCCGGTGTCCCTCATGCTGGCGCTGGCCGCCAGCGGCCTCAACGGGCAAAACTTCGCGTTTGTGGGCTACGCGCCGCAAGAAGCCACCGAGCGCGCCAGGCGCCTGCGCGAACTTGAAACCCTGGCGCTGGCCAGCGGACAAACCCAGATCCTGATCGAAACGCCTTACCGCAACGCCGCGCTGTTGCAGGCGCTGCTGCAAACGCTGCAACCCCACACCCGGCTCGCCGCCTGCTTCGGGCTGGGTTTGCCAGCGCAACAGCGCTGCCTCAGCATGGCGGTGCTGGCGTGGAAGCGCTTGCTCACTTCGACCCACGGCCTGCCGCTGTCGCTGCCCTGCGTTCTCCTGATCGGGCGCTGACGAGCCTTTCAATCACCCGGCCGCAATGCGCCGGATCTGTGCCAACAAGCCGTCTTTGAGTTCCGGGTTTTGCAACGCCAGGGCAACCGTGGCCTGCAAAAAGCCTTCTTTGCTGCCGCAGTCGTAGCGCAGGCCGTCGTAGCGAAACGCCTGCACCCGCTCGGTGCCAATCAGCGCGGCAATGCCATCGGTCAGCTGAATTTCCCCACCCGCGCCGCGCGGCTGGCGGCGAATGCTCTCAAACACCCCCGGCGTGAGGATGTAGCGGCCGGCCACCGCCAGCGTAGAAGGCGCGTCTTCTGGCGCTGGCTTCTCCACCATGGCAAACACCTCGGCCAGCGGCTCGGTGGCGCCGCGCACATCCACCACGCCGTAACGCCGTGTCTCAGGCCGCGGCACGTCTTGCACCGCCAGCACCAGCCCCGGGCTCTTCTCAAAAGCCCGTACCATTTGCTCCAACACAGTCGGTCCGCCCTGGTGCTGATCGCGCCCCACCATCAAATCGTCGGCCAGCAGCACCGCAAACGGCTCATTGCCCACCAAGCGCTCGGCGCACAACACCGCATGTCCCAGGCCCAGCGCGCGCGGCTGGCGCACATACACGCAGTCCATGTCGTCGGGCTTGATTGCGTGAACGACGGCCAGCAGCGCGCGCTTGTTTAGCGCCTCCAGCTCGAACTCAAGCTCGAACGCGGTGTCGAAATGGTCTTCAATCGCGCGCTTGTGCCGCCCGGTCACAAAGATCATCTGGCGAATACCGGCCGCGTAAGCCTCTTCCACCGCGTACTGAATCAGCGGCTTGTCCACCACCGGCAGCATTTCTTTGGGGATCGCTTTGGTTGCAGGCAAGAACCGTGTGCCCAGGCCACCCACTGGGAAAACCGCTTTTTTGATCACAGACTGCCTTCCTTTTGTAACCTGAAAATTGAAATGCCTTGGGCCTTTTGGAGGCTGTGGGTTTGAGCCAACTCGCCATCGCGAAGCCACGCTGACAGATTGTCGTTGGTCGCCCGCCACATCTGGTGTCAGCAAAATCTGGTAGCAGAGAGGCCTCGCGCGTACGGTCGGGCGGTTGCTATCCAGCGCGAGTTGTTGGCTAAAGGTTCTGAGCACGCCCACCAATCCGAAGACATGCAAGGTTAGGACTTAGGCATGAGAAATATCACAAACCAATCAGACCTATATAAATCAACGGCTTACGTGATTTTATTTTTTAGATTCTTAGAAATTTTCACAACTTTAAATAACATGATCCATTTGGGTAAGTCTTAAAAGTGCTGTGTCTGGACTTTGAGCGCACCAACAACAAACAGGCCAGCTTCGAATGAAATTGTTCGTGACAGGTGTCAATGGTTTTGTAGAAAGTTGAGTTTGGCGGTGTTGCAACAGCAAACAAAGCTTGCAGCAAAAGTCACTGGGCTTTGATCTGCGCATACGCTGGCTCACTTTTTTCACAAAACCCCCGACACAGATTCCCCCAAGCCAAGCACCGCGCAAACTCAACCCGATGCGCTATCCAACCGCTGCCACTTTGACCCAATAAAATAGCGGCCTGTCTGGCGGCAAACCGCCCACCCAGCGCTGTGCGGCCGCGAATCGCTTCCAAACCGCCCGCCCAGCGCAACTTAGGATGTTCTCTTGACCGCCCTTGACGCCCCCAGCGCCCCCACCGCCATCACACCCGTCATCCTCTGCGGCGGCTCAGGCACCCGCTTGTGGCCACTGAGCCGCCAGAGTTTTCCCAAGCAGTTCGTGCCGCTGGTCGGTGGCAAAAGCCTGCTCCAGCTCACCCTGGCGCGGCTTGCCTGGTGTGGCCAGCCGGTGGTCTGTGTGGCGGCGGAAGACCACCGCTTTCTGGTGGCCGATGCCCTGGCTGACCACAACCCCGCCAGCCAGGTGCTGCTGGAGCCCGCCGGGCGCAACACCGCCGCCGCCATGGCGATCGCCGCCCTGCTCGCGCGCCAGGGCGACGCCGACCCGCTGCTGCTGTTTTGCCCGGCCGACCACCACATCCCCGACGCCACCGCCTTTGCCCATACCATCCGCCAGGGCGTGCCCGCCGCCGAGGCTGGCGCCATCGTCACCTATGGCGTGGTCCCCAGCTTCCCCAGCAGCGCCTACGGCTACATCAAGCAAGGCGACGACCGCACTGACGGCAGCCGCCGGGTGGCCCGCTTCATCGAAAAGCCCGCACCCGCCGCCGCCCAGGCGTTGTTGCTACAAGGCAATGTGTTGTGGAACGCCGGCATCTTCCTCAGCCGCGCAAGCAGGCTGCTCGCCGCACTCAAGCAACACGCGCCCGATATTTTGTTGCGTTGTGAGCAGGCCATGGCCAGCCCGCGCCGCGACAGCGTGGCCAGCGGCGCCAGCAGCATTGGCTTCGTGCGCCCGCAACCCGAGCCCTTCCTGGCCTGCCGCGCGCAAAGCATCGACTACGCGGTGATGGAACCCCACGACAACGTGGCGGTGGTGCCTTTCCAAGGCCAGTGGAGCGATGTTGGCAGCTGGAACGCGGTGGCCGATCTAACCCCGGCAGACGACGCCGGCAACCGCATCACCGGCCAGGGCCATGCCTTGCAGGCACGCAACACCTTCATTCACGCGCCCGGGCGTACCGTGGTGGCGCTGGGCACGCAAGACCTGCTCATCATCGACACGCCCGACGCCCTGCTGGTCGCCAACCGCGATCACGCCGAGCAGGTGAAAGACGTGGTGGCCCACCTCACCGCTTGTGCCATCCCCCAGGCCGCTGCCCACCGCCGCGTGGCCCGCCCCTGGGGCTGGTATGACAGCGTGGACGCCGGCGAGCGCTTTCAGGTCAAGCGAATCGGCGTAAAACCCGGCGCCAGTCTCAGCCTGCAAAAACACCACCACCGCGCCGAACACTGGATCGTGGTGCAAGGCACAGCCGAGGTCACGCGCGGCACGGAGACCTTTCTGCTGTCGGAGAACCAGTCCACCTACATCCCCATTGGCGAGGTACACCGCCTGCACAACCCCGGCAAGCTCGAACTCGAAATGATCGAGGTGCAGTCCGGCAGCTACCTGGGCGAAGACGACATTGTTCGGCTGGAAGACAGCTATGGGCGTTGAAATCGCTGGAACTGCTGCTTGGGCTTGGACCCGTCGTCTTCAGGGGCGCACAGGCGCTTTTGCAGCCTCCTTGTGCCCTGCCGACTGTCCATGCAAAATCTGGCTAGCCACTTCATTTAAAGCCTAGCCATGTTGAACATTCCCCTTGCGCAAGCAAAAAACCAGCTGTCTGAGCTGATCAGCCGCGTCGAGCGGGGCGAAACCGTGGCCGTCACCCGTCGCGGCAAGCCTGTGGCGCAGTTGGTCATGTACGCCGCCAAAGGCCCCAGCCAGCAGCGCGAACAAGTCCAGCTGGCATTTGACCGCTTGCGGCAGTTGCGCAGCGGCGTCTTTCTGGACGGCGATCTCAAGTCTGTTGCGCGCGAAGGCCTGGCCTGATGGCTTTCGTGATCGACAACTCCGTGGTCTGCGGCTGGCTGCTGCAAAGCCAAGCCAGCGCGTACAGCGAAGCCATTGCCCAGCGCCTGCAAACCAGCCGGGCCGTTGCGCCATTTCTGCTGCCTCTGGAATACGCGAATGTGTTGCGTACGGCCTGCAAGCGGCAAAAAATCATCGCCTCTCAGGCCCATGAAATGCTCACCATGCTGGCCGAATTGCCGATCGACATCGACACCTCTGCCCCCACGCCGGCCCTGTTGCTGGATCTGGCCCTGCGTCACGACCTGACCAGTTACGACGCCATCTACCTCGATTTGGCCTTGCGCCGCAGCCTGCCCATTGCCACCACAGACCAAGCCCTCGCCACCGCTGCCGTGGCTGTCGGTGTGGGCGTGGTGTCGGTGTGAGAGCGCCGAGCGCTTTCCTTGAACACCCCACTGGAACACCCATGATTCTTGTTACCGGCGGCGCCGGCTTCATCGGCGCCAACTTCGTTCTTGACTGGCTCAGCGCATGTGACGAGCCTGTCGTCAACCTCGACAAACTCACCTACGCTGGCAACCGCGAAAACCTCGCCAGCCTGGCCGGCGACCCGCGCCACATCTTTGTGCAGGGCGACATCGGCGACACCGCCTTGGTCAGCCGACTGCTGGCCGAGCACCAGCCGCGCGCGGTGGTCAACTTCGCGGCTGAGAGCCATGTCGACCGCTCCATCCACGGCCCAGAAGACTTCATCCAGACCAACATCGTCGGCACCTTCCGCCTGCTGGAGTCGGTGCGGGCTTACTGGGCGGGTTTGCCAACGGGGGAGATGGATTGCCGCGCTTCGCTCGCAATGACGGATGCTGCTTCGCTCGCGGCCACGGATGCTGTTTCGCTCGGGAGGGTGGATTGCCGCGCTTCGCTCGCAATGACGGATGCGTCTCCGCTTGCGGCGACGAATGCTGCTTCGCTCGCGGCCACGAATGATGCTTCGCTCGGGGTGGATGCTGTTTCGCTCGGGGGGGTGGATTGCCGCGCTTCGCTCGCAATGACGGATGCTTCTCCGCTTGCAATGACGGCTGCTGTTTCGCTCGGGGCCACGAATGCTGCTTCGTTCGGGGTGGATGCTGCTTCGCTCGGGGGGGTGGATTTCCGCGCTTCGTTCGCAATGACGGATGCTTCTCCGCTTGCGGCGACGAATGCTGCTTCGCTCGGGGTCACGAATGCTGCTTCGCTTGCGGCCACGAATGCTGCTTCGCTCGCGGTAACAAATGCCGTCATTGCGAGCGAAGCGCGGCAATCCACCTTCCGCTTCCTGCATGTCTCCACCGACGAGGTCTACGGCAGCCTGGCCAAAGACGAGCCAGCATTCACCGAATCCCACCGCTACGAGCCCAACAGCCCGTATTCGGCCAGCAAAGCCGCCAGCGACCACCTGGTGCGCGCCTGGCACCACACCCACGGCCTGCCGGTGGTCACCACCAACTGCAGCAACAACTACGGCCCGTTTCATTTCCCCGAAAAACTCATCCCGCTGATGATCGTCAACGCCCTCGCCGGCAAGCCCCTGCCGGTGTACGGCGACGGCATGCAGGTGCGCGACTGGCTCTATGTGAAAGACCATTGCAGCGCCATCCGCCGGGTGCTCGAAGCGGGCCGGCTCGGCGAGGTTTACAACGTGGGCGGCTGGAACGAGAAGCCCAACATCGACATCGTGCACACCGTCTGCGCGCTGCTCGACGAACTGCGCCCGCGCAGCGATGGCCAGCCCTACGCGACCCAGATCGCCCATGTGAAAGACCGCCCCGGCCACGACCGCCGCTACGCCATCGACGCCCGCAAGATCGAACGCGAACTCGGCTGGAAGCCCGCCGAAACCTTCGAAACCGGCATCCGCAAGACAGTGCAGTGGTACCTGGACCACCCCGACTGGGTCGCCCATGTTCAAAGCGGTGCTTACCGTGAGTGGGTGCAAACGCAATACGCTTGAGTTGTAATAATACAATGCAATATGACAAGTAGGAGTACTCGATGACCACCACCACAAAGCTTTTCATGAGCGGTCGCAGCCAAGCCATTCGCCTGCCCGCGCGCCTGCGGCTGGACGCAAGCGAGGTGCGCATCGAACGCGTCGGCAATGCCCTGTGGGTGCAACCCGAGCCCGCGGTGAACGAAAGCCCTGCCGATTGGCTCGCGGCCTTTTATGCATCCACCGAAAAACTGCCCGAGCATTTCCTGCAAGACCGAGCCGACGCTGCGCCGCAAGCGCGCGACTGGACTTGAGCCTGACCACGTACCTGAAAAATGCGCCGCACGCTGGACACCAACATTTGCAGCTATGTGCTGCGTCGCCACCCAGCCGCCATGCTGGAGCGCTTTACCGGCCTGGCGCGCGACCAGCTCTGGCTGTCTGCCATCGTGGCGGCCGAACTGCGCTTTGGTGCGGCCAAACTGGCGTCGCCCCGTTTCTCATCGGCTGTTGAGTCGTGGATTGCCGGTTTTGATGTGCAACCCTGGCCGCTGGCCGCCACGCATTGCTACGCTCAAACGCGCGCCGCGCTGGAGCGCACCGGCCAGCCCATCGGCGGTATGGATCTGATGGTTGCAGCCCACGCCATGGCAGAAGACTCCGTGATCGTCACCAACAACGCTCGCGAATTTCTGCGCGTTCCTGGGCTCGCTGTGGAGGAATGGGCGCTGTGACACTCTTGAAGATCCTGCTTTTGGGGAAAAACGGCCAGGTTGGCGGCACCCAATACGCGTCGCCCGTCCACTGACCGGCGCGCCCTGCAAGCCCAACCCATCCACTGACTTTTCCTTTTCATTTCCTTCCCGACCAATCCCCGTGAACCAACCTGATTCCCCTCTCGCACAAGACGACGACACAATCAGCCTGCTTGATCTGTTGCTCGTCATCACCGAAAACATCAAGCTGTTGATTCTTGCCCCCATTGCGATCGGGTTGATTGCCTTGGCGGTCACCTTTGTGTTGCCTCAGCGGTTTGAGAGCGAGTCGTGGCTGCGGCTTGAAGAATCGGCTGTACCGGAGTTCACATCGGCCGACGTTCTGACGCCGCTGCTCTCCAAAGCCCCTCGGATTGCAGCCGGAGCGGGCGATGGAGAAAGCGCATTGAGGGCACTCCGCGAGAGCGTTCAAGCCAGTTTCAACAAAAAGGATGGTCTTCTGAGGCTTAAGACTGAGGCGCCTAGCACGGAACAGGCACAACAGCTCAATCGGGCGCTTATAGAAGCCTCAGGCGTGTTCAGCCTTCCCAAAGGCCGGAAGCTCGAAGAAATCGAACAGCAGATCAAACCCAACCAAGCCTCACTGCAAGAGTTGGAGCCTGTCGTACAACGCATTGCTCAGAACCTCGACAAAGTCACACCGGGCACTGAAGGCGACAACGTGGCGCGCGCTTATATCAATCTGATAGAGCTCAAGGGGACACGAGAGCGCACATTGCAGGACCTCAACCGAAAGCTGCTCGGATTTGGTGAGGAAATGATCGCCTAGTCACCCAGCCTGCCAGAACGCGCCATCAGCCAAAAGCGCGGCTTGATGACCATCCTCGCCGGCCTCGCCAGCGGCATGGCGCTGCTGCTGTTTGTGTTCATCCGCTCGGCCTGGCGCAGCGCCACACAAAACCCCGAAGACGCGGGCAAGATCCAGCGCATTCGGCAAAGCCTGAGCATGAAGCCGTCAAACCACGGACAGGCCTGAACAATCGGCTCGGGCTTCAGCCAAGCAGCAGCCTTCCATCCCCGTTTATTCAAATTGCCACCGCAATCCAATATGAGCCCCCAACGTTCCCAACCCACCATCCTGCTGTTCGGTAAGAACGGCCAAGTTGGCTGGGAGCTGCAGCGCAGCCTGGCGCCGCTGGGCCACGTCATCGCTGTCGACTTCGAAAGCACCGAGCACTGTGGAGACTTTGCCAACCCAAGCGACATCGCCGACACCGTGCGCGCCCTGCGGCCTGACGTCATCGTCAACGCCGCCGCCCACACCGCTGTGGACAAAGCCGAGAGCGAGCCCGAGCTGGCGCGCACCCTCAACGCCGCCACGCCCGGCGTGTTGGCCACCGAGGCTGCGCGCCTGGGCGCCCTGCTGGTGCACTACTCCACCGACTACGTGTTTGACGGCAGCGGCAGCCAGCCCTGGGTCGAAACAGATCTGCCCGCGCCGCTCAGCGTCTACGGCCGCACCAAGTGGGAAGGCGAGCAGCTGATCCAGCAATCTGGCGCCCAACACCTCATCTTGCGCACCAGCTGGGTCTATGCCGCGCGCGGCGGCAACTTTGCCAAAACCATGCTGCGCCTGGCGCAAGAGCGCGAACGCCTGACCGTCATCGACGACCAATGGGGCGCGCCCACCGGCGCCGACCTGCTGGCCGACGTCACCGCCCACGCCATCCACCACCTGGCGCAGCACCCGCAAGACGGCGGCCTATATCACTGCGTGGCAGCGGGCGAAACCAGCTGGCACCGCTACGCCCAAGCGGTGCTGGCGCTGGCCGCCCAAGTGCAGCCCACCCTGCGTCTCAAAGCCACCGAAGTGGCCCCTGTCCCCACCAGCGCCTTCCCCACGCCCGCCCAACGCCCGCACAACTCGCGCCTAAACACAGCCCACCTGCGCCAGACCTTCGGCCTCACCCTGCCCGATTGGCAGCACGGCGTGCGGCGCATGCTGGCCGAAACCTTGCCTTAGCCAGTGCGCGCTGAGCCCACACCCAAGCAACGCCAGATCGCCACGGCCTTTGGCCTCGCGATGACGAAAAAATGCAGCCCCGCAGCGAACCCCTCCCCGGCAGCGAACCCCTCCCCCGTCATTGCGAGCGCAGCGCGGCAATCCACGCCCACCCCCACGCAAAGCCAGATCGCCACAGCCTTCGGCCACGAGATGACGAAAAAATGCAGCCCTGCAGCGAACCCCTCCCCCGTCATTGCGAGCGCAGCGCGGCAATCCACGCCCGCGCTCACTCAACGCCAGATCGCCACAGCCTTCGGCCTCGCGATGACGAAAAAATGCAGCCCAGCAGCGAAGCCCTACCCCGCAGCGCGCCCCTACCCCAGCAGCGAATCCCTCCCCCGTAGTGAGCCCCTCCCCGGCAGCGAACCCCTCCCCCGTCATTGCGAGCGCAGCGCGGCAATCCACGCCCGCGCCCACTCAAAGCCAGATCGCCACAGCCTTTGGCCTCGCGATGACTGGAAAATGCTCCCTCCGCAGCGAGCGGCACCGCCGCGACCAGCCAGCCCATCGGCAGGCCAAAGCTTTCGCTGCAAAACTGGTTATCGTCAATACCCGCTGAACCCACTTAAACGGTAAAACCATGCGTCTGACCTCAGCCCAAATCGACACAATCAAAACGACCGCACGCAACGTGTTGGGCGAAGGTGCGCAGGTCGTTTTGTTTGGCTCGCGCGTCGATAACCTGGCCAAAGGCGGCGATGTGGACCTGTATGCCGAAACAGCAGAGCCAGACCTGATGAAAAAAATCCGTTGCAAAGTCCAACTGCAAGATCAGCTTGACATGCCTGTGGATCTCATCGTTAAACCCTACGGCGACCAAAGCGCCATCGCCTTGATCGCCAAAAAAGAAGGCGTTGCACTGTGAGCGAGCACATTACCCTGATTTGGAAGAAGCTCGATCATCTGGCGCGCATGCGCGAGTACCTGGTTTACTCCGTTGCCCAAGTGGCGCAATTGCTGCCAATTGCAAACTGGAATACCCTGCAACCTGACCAGCACGAAAAACTGGCCGCGTTTCGAATTCGATTCAGCGAATACCTAGAGCACATGAGTAAAACCATGAAAGCCTTGGCTGTTGAAGAAGAGAAACCCTCCGAACCATTCACAGCAGTCTTGCTTTATATGGAAAAACTCGGTTGTATCGAGTCCGTGGGTAGATGGAAAGAAATACGAGAGCTGCGCAATGCGGTCAACCACGAATACGAAGACGATCTTTCGCTTCTACACGAGTTTTTTGAACAAATGATGCATGCGGCCCCAGAATTGTTGAGATGGCATCAGCAACTGCACGACTTTTGCACTGCTACCTACCCAGCCCAATCAGATGAATCATAGCTTCTGAAGCTAATCGAATAGCAAAACCATGCGCCTTAGCTCAGCCCAAATCGCCACCATCAAAACGACAGCACGCAACGTGTTGGGCGAGGGTGTGCAGGTTTGGCTCTATGGCTCCAGGGTTGATGACCTGCGCAAAGGCGGCGACGTCGATTTGCTTATTGAATCGACACAAAAAGTTTCCTTAATGGTTCGGGCACGCATCAAATACAACATAGAAACAGCCCTGGAGCTACCAGTGGACATCCTGATGGTGCAAACCGGTCAACCAGCCAGCGCATTTGAAACCATTGCCCGTTCGCGTGCCATTGCCCTCACCACCCAAGCCGAGCAGCTTCAATGAGCCAAGACACACCACCCCCTATAAAATCGAACCATTAAGGTAGCAAAGATGACAACCCCAAAAGTCGTACAAGCCCAAGCATTGGCCAACCACGAGTTGGCGGCTACATTTGCCGATGGGCAAAAGCGCAGGTTTTCAATGTTGCCTTACCTTCAGTACCCAGCCTTCGCAGCATTGAAAGACGTTACGCTTTTCAATAAAGCTCGCGTAGCGCATGGTACAGTTATTTGGAACGGTGAAATTGACATATCGCCAGACACCCTCTATATCGCTAGAAATCCAGACTGAAACGGCAGTCACTCATTTCAAAGTAACTTCCAAATTCGCCCTACTAACTGGCGTCTCCGGCCAAGACGGCTTTTACCTAGCTGAGATGTTGCTAGAAAAAAGCCACACCGCGCAATGTATCAAGCGCCGCACTTCTATTAGCATCCGCTTTTACAAAAAACCGTAAGCCGACCTCAGCCGCAGTGAGCGCTACCGCCGCGACCAGCCCGCCCACCCCTAGGCCAACGCACCACCCCCAAGCAACAAACCCATGACCCAACGCAAAGGCATCATCCTCGCCGGTGGCTCCGGCACCCGCCTGCACCCGGCCACGCTCGCCATCAGCAAGCAATTACTGCCGGTGTACGACAAACCGATGATTTACTACCCGCTGAGCACCCTCATGCTCGCGGGCATACGCGACGTGCTCGTCATCAGCACACCCCAAGACACACCGCGCTTCGCGCAATTGCTGGGCGACGGCAGCGCTTGGGGCATGAATCTGCAATACGCGGTGCAGCCCAGTCCCGACGGGCTGGCGCAGGCCTTCATCATCGGCGCCGACTTTGTGGGCAACCACCCCAGCGCGCTGGTGCTGGGCGACAACATCTACCACGGCCACGACTTCACCACCTTGCTGGCCGACGCCGATGCGCAAACCCAAGGCGCCACCGTGTTCGCGTACCACGTGCAAGACCCCGAGCGCTACGGCGTGGTGGCCTTCGACAAGGCGGGAAAAGCCAGCAACATCGAAGAAAAGCCCCTGCAGCCCAAGAGCAACTACGCCGTCACCGGCCTCTATTTCTACGACCAGCAGGTGGTCGACATCGCCAAGGCGGTGCAACCCAGCGCGCGCGGCGAGCTGGAGATCACCGCTGTGAACCAAGCCTATCTGGACCGCGACCAGCTCAACGTGCAGATCATGCAGCGCGGCTACGCCTGGCTCGACACCGGCACCCACGACAGCTTGCTCGACGCCGGCCAGTTCATCGCCACGCTGGAAAAACGCCAAGGTCTCAAGATCGCTTGCCCAGAAGAAATTGCCTGGCGCAACGGTTTCATCAGCAGCGAACAGCTCCAGGCCCTCGCCCAGCCCTTGGCCAAAAACGGCTACGGCCAGTACCTACAGCGCCTGCTGGCCGAAGGGAGCCACCTTTGAAGCTCACCCCAACCGCCATCCCTGAGGTGGTGCTGATAGAGCCCACCGTGTTCAAAGACGAGCGCGGCTGGTTTATGGAAAGCTTCAACGAGAAGCGTTTTCAGACAGAAATGCAACGGCTAGGTCTGCCAGCTCCCCCGCCTTTCGTGCAAGACAACCACTCCTGTTCCCACCAAGGCGTACTGCGCGGCCTTCACTACCAGCGGGCTCCCCACGCACAGGGCAAGTTGGTTCGGGTGGTGAAAGGTGCCGCATTCGATGTGGCGGCCGACATACGGGCGGGTTCGTCCACTTTCGGCCAATGGATTGCTACTACCTTGACCTCCACCAACCGCTACATGCTGTGGATTCCCGAAGGGTTTGCCCACGGCTTTGTGGCGCTGGAGCCAGACACACATTTCCTCTACAAAACCACCGGTTATTATGCTAAAGAAGCTGAAGCCACCATTCGCTGGGATGACCCCTCCTTGGCCATTCAATGGCCGGTAGGTATCGTATTCACCGTAGGACAGAAAGACCAGCAGGCCAGCCTTCTATAGCCATTCCTTTAGAGTGTTTAACGTCAATAGCTGAAATACAGTTGTAACTAATACATTACGGTCTTCGCATCGAATGTGAACACCTCCCCCATGCCAAACACTATCACAAACTCGTACAGCCAAATACTCAAAGCCTCGTCCATCATGGGCGGGGCGGCGGGTATTAAAGTACTGATGGGCATGATCGGCGTCAAGTTCGCCGCTGTACTGATTGGCGCGACGGGCATAGGCCTACTGGCCACCCTCACCGCTGTGCTGGGGCTGATCGTGACCCTTGCTGGCTTGGGCATTCAGACCAGCGCAGTTCGCGACATTGCTATAGCCGTAGCGAGCGACAACCCACAAGCTGTATCGCGCAAAGTTCACGCCGTTAAACGCCTTTGTTGGATCACAGGGCTGATCGGTATGCTTGTCGCCCTGGTACTTAGCCCCCTGATCAGCCAAGTCACTTTTGGTCATGCCGAATATCGTTATGAAATCGCTATACTGGGTATTGCTATCTTGTTTGCCAATCTGTCTAGCGGCCAAATGGCCCTGATTCAAGGCATGCGCCGCATTGGCGATTTAGCGCTGATCAATATCGTGAGTGCAATGATCGGTACATTGGCTTCTGTTGCTCTCTATGCAACGTTCGGACTGCGAGGCATTGCCCCAGCGTTAGTCGCAATAGCTGCAATTCAGTTAGCCCTTTCATGGCATTATGCCCGACAGCTCCCAGTCTTAAATGCAGACCTGAGCTGGCGCGACACATTCACCGAGGCCAGCGGCATGGTACGACTGGGCCTGGTCTTCATGTGGAGCAGTCTCATGGTTAGCGCCGTGATCTTCGTCACCGTAGCCCTCATCACCCAGCAGCAAGGCCTGCCCGCCGTAGGGCTTTATAGCGCTGCGTTTGCGTTGTCGGGCGCGTTCGTCAGCTTCGTTCTCGGCGCCATGGGCGCTGACTACTACCCACGCCTTACTGCCATGGCTCACGACGAACCCGCCATGTGCCGATTGGTTAATGAACAAACCGAAATCGGCCTGCTGCTCGCGCTGCCCGGCCTGCTCGCTACGCTAGCGCTGGCACCGTGGGCCATCCGCTTGCTTTACACCCCCGAGTTTTTGGGCGCTGTCGTGTTGTTGCAGTGGTTCATTCTGGGTTGTCTGGGGCGCGTCATTTCGTGGCCGCTGGGGTTCGTGATGCTGGCGCTTGGCAAAGGGCGGTGGTTCTTCGTTATCGAAACCGGTGCCAATCTATTCCACGTCGCGTTGGTTGCGCTGGGCCTCTTCTGGTTTGGCGTCGAGGGCGTGGCAGTCGCCTTCTTCGTCCTTTACCTCGGCTATATCGTCGCCACGTATTTGGTGAGTCGTTACCTGATTGGCTTCCGCTGGTCGATCGCCTGCACCCGCTTGGCGATGCTGGGGCTGCCGCCTCTGTTGCTCACGTTTGTTGCGGTTCGCTGGTTACCACTGTGGCCCGCCACGGTGGTCGGCTGCCTGCTGACCATTGCCGTTTCCGTGTATGCGCTGCGCAGTCTGGTGCAGCGCATTGGTCACGATCACCGGATTTTTCGGCTGGTTGGCAAGGTTCCTGGGGCTAAAGCGTTGTGTGGTTTGACATAATTTAATCGCAGGCTAATGTCATCCAAATTAATTCCGAATAAATTGAATTTGTTAATAACAGTCTCGATATGAAAGAAAAATAGTGCCAAAAGTTTTAATCGCCGGTGCCGGTGGCGCGCCTTCCGAAGGTGTCATCTATTCCCTGATGCGAAGCCACAAAGCAGAAACAGTGTTGGGTATGGGTTCCGAACCAACTGACTTGGTACTGTCACAAGCCAGCAAGAAGTTTTACATTCCATACGCCAATTCGCCGGATTATAAGCAACATCTATTAAAGTTGCTTCATTCTGAGCAGCCTGACCTAGTGCATTTTCAAAACGATTTAGAAATTTTCCATGCGTCTCTGATGCGTGATGACATTTTGGCCACTGGAACCAAGCTCTATATGCCTGAGCACGAAGTTATCGATACCTGTGTGCACAAGTACAAATCGTATTTGGCATTTAAGCAAGCGGGCGTAACGGTGCCACGCAACCTCATGATCAATACCGAAGAGGACTTGCGCGAGGCCTTCGCCACGCTGGCCGACGACACCGGCAAGATCTGGTTGCGCGCTTCTTCCATCGGCGGCGGTGGCAAGGGCGCTATTCCAACCAGCGACCATGCGCTGGCCAAAGCATGGATAGATCACTACCAAGGATGGGGTGATTTTCTCGCTGCAGAAATGCTCACGCCCAACACCGTCACCTGGTTATCGATCTGGCACGAAGGTGAGTTGGTAGTGGCACAGTCACGGGAGCGACGCGGCTGGACGCATGGCAATCGCAGCATCTCTGGCGTCACTGGTGTAACCAAGGTGGGTGTGACTTGTGACAATGCTCTGGTGACCCAGGTTGCCATGGCCAGTGTCAAAGCCGTTTCAGCTCAGCCGCACGGCATCTTCGGCGTGGATATGGCCTACGACAAGCACGGCGTGCCAAATCCAACGGAAATCAACATATCGCGTTTTTTCACCACGGTGCGGTTCTTCACCGAAGCTGGGTTGAACATGCCAGAGATTTTCAAAGACATCGCCCTGTATGGCGAGTTTCCACAGCTGGAAAAGAAAATCAATCCATTGCCCTCCGGCCTGTTGTGGTTGCGCGGCATGGATGTGGTGCCGCGTCTGATGACGACCGAAGACATCAACAGCGAGGTAATATTTTCATGAAACTACTGATTACCGGTGCGTCTGGCTTCATAGGCTCACGCCTCGTTAGCGCCGCCTGCGCTGCGCTTGGTGCTGAAAACGTCATCGCCTTCAGCTCTAAGCAAGTTGATGCCTGCCCCAGCATCATGTATCACGGCTCAGATTTCAATTTGAGTGCGGCCGACCACGCCTTGCTGACCACGGTGGAGGTGGTAATTCACGTAGGGGCCTTCACTCCAAAAAATGGATTGCAAGCCAACGCTATAGAAGAATGTAACGGCAACATCTACTTTACGGAAAAGCTGCTGTTGCTGCCGCTTGAGAATCTGATAAAGATAATTTATGTCAGCACTATAGATGCTTATGAACCTGCCGAGTTGACGACGGAAGAGACGCCAACAATTCCGGTCAGTCTGTACGGCTGGTCCAAGCTGTACTGCGAGCGCATGACATCTATCTTTGCGACCAATCACCGCGTTGGCTGCCAGATTTTGCGGATCGGCCATGTGTATGGCCCAGGCGAAGAGAAATATGCAAAGTTCTTGCCAAAAACCATCAAGAACCTCGCTGCTGGCGAAGCCGTGGAGCTTTGGGGCGATGGCAGTGAGGTGCGCAGTTTTATCTACATCGACGACGTGATCGCGGCCATTTTGCAGGCGGTCAATCTGCGCACAGACGTTGGCCCCATTAATGTGGTTGGCGGTGCATCTGTCACCATTCGCGCGCTGCTGGATCAACTCATCGCAATCAGCGGCAAACAGGTCGTAATTACCGCGAGAGAATTTACCGGGATCAAAAGGAATTACGTCTTTGACAATGCAAAACTGCGTCAGCATCTGCTGCCCATCGAGACCGATTTAAGCACTGGCCTACGAATCGAATACGATTACATGGCAGGGCTGGTATGAATATCGTTCTTGACCTTGATGGCACCCTGATCGATTCAAAGTTGCGGTTGTACCGTTTATTCCAATATCTAGCGCCCGACTCGTCACTTTCGTACGAGCAGTACTGGGCTCTTAAGCAAAACAGAGTATCGAACGAGACCATACTTTCATCACGCCTAGGCTATAGCAAAGACGAGATTGCAGGATTTATCGCTCAGTGGATGGCGCTGATAGAGTCCCCGCCGTATCTTTCGCTAGACAGCAGTTTTGTAGGTATCGAAACTGCTCTTGGAGGCTTACAGCAGGTGGCGGACTTGTACGTGTGCACCGCCCGCCAGCTGCGTCAGCCTGTATTGGATCAACTTGCAAGCCTCAATCTGCTGCAATTTTTCAAGCAACTATTGGTGACCGAGCAAAAGTACACCAAGGAATCATTGATAGCGGCCAATGTTGTCAACCTCAGTTCGGAAGACTGGATGGTGGGTGATACCGGCAAGGATATACAGGTTGGCAAGTTGTTGAATATAAAAACGTGCGCGGTGCTGAGTGGTTTTTTAAGTAAGGAAAGTTTGCGAAGATACTGCCCCGACTTGATTATTGATTCAGTGGGGAGCTTTGTGCCGCCGGTACGGACTCGACATTTTTCATATTGAGATGTTGTTGCAATAAAGATTAAAAATCTTGTATTGCTTAATTGTTGCTATCATAAAAAGCAAGGCTGTATTGGCAATTTATTAAGTATTTTGGTTTACTTAAGTTCCTTCAAGTTGTAAACACCAGATGAAAATAGCAACGGCTTTGTAAAAATTATATCGATGTCTGCTTTCTATTTAAAAATGTAACTGTCAAACCTCATGAGCCTCGAAAACTGCAAAATCATCGACCTCCCTAAAATTCAGGACCCGCGTGGCAACCTGACTTTTATTGAAGGTGGCAGCCAAATCCCGTTTGACATCCAGCGCGTGTATTACCTGTACGACGTGCCGGGCGGCTCCGAGCGCGGGGGCCATGCACACAAGGCGTTGCATCAGCTCATCATTGCCATGTCGGGAAGTTTTGATGTTGTGCTTGACGACGGAAAAGGCAAAAAGCGCATTCACCTCAACCGCTCTTACAGCGGCTTGTATGTATGCCCAATGATGTGGCGCGAGCTGGACAACTTTTCTTCTGGCTCGGTTTGCATGGTGCTGGCTTCTAACCGATACGACGAGGATGATTATTACCGCGATTACGGTGAATTCATGCGTGCGAGGTGGGGGGTATGAACACCATTCTCTTCCTCGATCTGCGCGCCGCCTACCTCGAACTCAAAACCGAGATCGACGAGGCGGTGGCCCGTGTGCTCAACAGCGGCTATTACATTCTGGGCCCCGAGGTGGAAGCCTTTGAAGCCGAGTTCGCCGCTTACAGCCAAGCGCAGCACGCCATTGGCGTGGCGGACGGACTGGATGCACTGCAGCTCGCGCTGCTGGCTATGGGCGTTGGCCCGGGCGACGAGGTGATCGTGCCCAGCAACACCTACATCGCCACCTGGCTGGCCGTGAGCCAGTGCGGCGCCACGCCGGTGCCGGTGGAGCCGCTGGAATCCACTTACAACATTGACCCAGCGCGCATTGAAGCGGCGATCACGCCGGCCACCCGCGTCATCTTGCCGGTGCACCTCTACGGCCAGCCGGCCGATCTCGACCCGATCTTGGCGCTGGCACGCAAACACGGCCTGCGCGTGCTCGAAGACGCCGCCCAGGCCCCCGGTGCGCGCTACAAAGGCCAGCGCATCGGCGCCCATGGCGACGCGGTGGCCTGGAGCTTTTATCCGGGTAAAAACCTGGGCGCTCTGGGCGACGGCGGCGCTGTCACCACCAACGACCCGCAACTGGCCGAGCGCATTCGCCTGCTGCGCAACTACGGCTCGCGGGTGAAGTATGTGAACGAGATCAAAGGCGTCAACAGCCGGCTCGACCCTGTGCAAGCCGCCGTCCTGCGCGTTAAATTACAACACCTGGACAACTGGAATGCCCGCCGCCAAGCCTTGGCAGCCGCTTACCTGAGCGGCCTGGCCGACACCGGCCTCACCTTGCCTCAAGTGCCCGACTGGGCCGACCCGGTGTGGCACCTGTTCGTCGTCCGCCACCCCCAGCGCGACGCCCTTGCCCAACGCTTGGCCGAAGCTGGCATTGGATCGCTGATTCACTATCCCATTCCGCCGCATCGGCAGCAGGCTTATGCGGATGCGGGATTTGCGGCTGGTGCGTTTCCACTGGCGGAGACGATGGCGGGGGAGGTGATGAGTTTGCCGATTGGGCCTCAGATGGATTCAGGCTGCTTAGACGAAATTTTTAATGTATTCAAGACAGCAATTTCACCATGAAAGAGATGATCGCTTTAAGAATCTCTGGTTATGCTGCATCTAGAATAATAGGTTAATCGAAGTAAACATTGGTATCAATAATGGCTCGATTATTTCTGGGGAGTGGTGGGCTCTACTATTAACAGAACTCTTAATTCTAAAAAATGACGAATGCAACCGCCCAACCCTTAGTCTCTATTTTAGTTGCCACCTACAATCAAAGCTTGATCGTAACGGAAACTATCCAGTCGATTTTCGAACAGACCTATAAAAATATCGAAATTATTATCTCTGACGACTGCTCCAAAGATGACACACAGGAGGTCCTCAAGCGCCTGACTAATGGACACACGCAAGTAAAACTTTTTCTCCAGTCTAAAAACCTCGGCATCACTGGAAATTATAACTTTCTTGCCAGCCAAGCCAGTGGTGATCTTATTGCGACATTCGCAGGTGACGACATTATGTTGCCAAAAAAGATAGAGCTTCAAGTGGCTGCAATGTTAGAAGATTCAACTGCTAGCTTTTGCCACCACGCGGTTTATGACGTTGAGTATGAAACGAAAAAAATTCGCCGTATCGTTACCAAATCATATATCAACAACATCACAACCCCTGAGGATGTTTTGTCAGATATGGGCATTCCGGGGTCTATGAGCGTCATGTATCGGCGAAATATGGCACCCACACCGCCCTTTGATATTAGAATCCCAACAGCTAGCGACTGGTTTCATATCATTAATCTTGCTTTTAAGGGCAAAGGAATTTTTCTAAGTGATTCGCTGTGCTTTTATAGGCGCGACACTAATTACAATAGCAAGGATCCAACTGCTTATGAGGATGATTTCTTAAAAACAATAGAATTCACCCGTGATTCTTACAAAAATATTCGAATGTCTGTTTTGCCCGCAACAGATCAGGCATTGGCTCGTTTCGCCTTAGGTGCAGGAGTTCGCCGAATGATACTTGGGGATAAGGAAAAAGCTCGGGACTACTTTCGCATGGCGAAAAATGATGCGCGATACTCTTTTACAAGCTTCTTCTTCATTGCCGTCTCACACATGCCTTTCGGAGCTTCATTTTTCAGACTGATAAAAGTTCTATATAAAAAGTTTGTACATTAGGGCTCCATGCGTATTCTGCCTTTAAATGTAATTCGTCAAACTTGGTCGACAGCAGAAAAACCTTTTGTGTATAGACCTGAATACAAGTCAAATCAATGAGGCAATTGCAATATACCGGCATAAGCGTTTTTATTCTATACCTGTTTCATAGTCTACGCAATTTAACACCGGTTTACTTTTTGCTAATTGGGGGCGCGCTTTTCATTTTCTTTCTCTTGCTAATAGTCTGTCACCAAAAAGTGAGGCTCGATAAAGTTACTGTTTTCGTGACGTTATGTTGGGTATATGCTTCTATTGTGACTGGTGCCGAGAGTCATATTTATGGCAGTCCCATCGTTGGGTTGATCCGACTTTGGACGGCTTTCCCTTTAATTTTAATTTTTTCGGTGCTGAGCTCAAGTTCGGTCGCCACCCCCGCACGACTTCTCACAGTTTTTTTCCTGCTTGCCGCATTGAGTTTTCCTCTACAGTTCCTCATAGGCCCTATTGACTGGTTTGCTGAGCCTAGCGAGCGTGCTGGTGGAGTTCGATATGCATCGTTGGCAGGAAGCTTAACTGCGTACGGCGTATTAGTGGGCGTCCCAGCTCTGGCAGCCATTTATTATTTTCGACCTTTAGTGGGTACTCTGATTTTTTTGTTACTTGCTGGCGGAGCTATTCTTTCTCTTCAGAAAGCAGCTATTGCGAACATTATTATCGTTATTATTTTCTTATGGTGGCTAAAGGCGATTGCTTCTCGAGCCCCTTCTTTCCTAGCCTTCGCACTGCTCATTATAGGTGTGTTTCTGGCGCTTCAAGAAGGGTATGATAGCAATCAGGTTAGTAGCGCCCTGGTCCACATGAAGGGGGTCTTCAGCTCAGACACGGAACTTACAAACGATGTAGGCTTTATTAGCTCATTAATAGATAGGGTTACTGAGTTGCCTTCCACTTCCATCACTTTCTTTAACCAGAGCTCGATTTTTATTGGGGCTGGAGCTTTTGGAGGCGGTGGCGCTCTTGGGTATCCAGACTTGCCAATGGCACACAATGGTTTAATTGAATTGTTATTAGTTTTCGGCTGGTTGCCAGGTGGAATCATGATCTTCCTTTTGATAAAGCATGTCTGGACATCGGTTACTTATTTATTTAACCGTCAACAAGTTGCAAGAACTGAGGTTGGATTTTTGAGCGCTGCATACATTGTATGGATTTGCAACTATATTTTCAGTGGTGGCGGATTGTTTCAGCCAGTTGGAGCCGCGATCTTTTGGATGATTTTCTTGCGACTGCGGGCAATTCACCCCTACCGAAATAGTTTTACAATTCAGCCAACTGCACATAAATGAATCCTATATGATTCATTTATGTGCAGTTCAGCGCAATATCTTTAATTATTTACTAACTAATATTTCAAGTATTCGGAAAAATTAATGCATCAAAATATTTGTCTAATGATCACAGGTGGGACAGGATCGTTTGGGAATGCAGTGCTTCGCCGTTTTTTGGATTCAGATCTCCGAGAAATCCGCATTTTTAGTCGAGACGAAAAAAAACAGGACGACATGCGCAAGGCTTACAACAGCCCCAAGCTGAAGTTCTATTTGGGCGATGTACGCGATCCCCATAGCGTCGCCACGGCCATGAGGGGGGTGGATTACGTGTTTCACGCTGCCGCGCTGAAGCAGGTGCCTTCGTGCGAGTTCCACCCGATGCAGGCCGTTCGCACCAATGTGCTCGGCACGGAAAACGTGCTTGAAGCGGCCATTCACGCGGGTGTTAAGCGCGTGGTCTGTCTGAGCACCGACAAGGCGGTGTATCCCATCAATGCCATGGGCATCAGCAAGGCCATGATGGAAAAGGTGATGGTGGCGGCTAGCCGAAATCTGGAAGGCACCAATACGGTGATTTGCGGCACGCGCTATGGCAACGTGATGGCATCGCGTGGCTCGGTGATTCCCTTGTTCGTCGAGCAGGTGCTGGCCGGCAAGCCCATCACCGTGACAGACCCCGCCATGACGCGCTTCATGATGACCCTGGCCGATGCGGTGGAGCTGGTGTTGTATGCGTTCGAGAACGGCAACAACGGAGACATCTTTGTACAGAAGGCGCCGGCGGCAACGGTCGAGGTACTGACACAGGCAATTCTCGAAATCATGGGCAAACCCGACCACGGGGTGCGCAGCATTGGCACGCGCCATGGTGAAAAGCTATATGAAGCGCTGCTGAGCCGGGAAGAAGTGGCCTGCGCGGAAGACCTTGGGGAGTATTTCCGCGTGCCACCCGATGGACGAGACCTCAACTACGCCAAGTTCATTGACCAAGGTGAAGAGCGCATCACCCAGAGCACGGAAGACTACAACTCGCACAACACCATACGCCTGGATGTGGCAGGCATGAAAGCGCTACTGCTCAAGTTGCCCTTCATGCAACGCATTGCACGGGGTGAACATGCCACGGCCGAGGATTAAGGGCATGCCTTTAATATCCATGTTTTATGGTGTGGTGGTGTACATGTACTTTTACGATAACCAGCAGCACAACACGCCCCATTTTCATGTTGAATACGCAGAGTTCACTGCGGTTGTTGCCATTGAGACCGGCGATGTGCTTGAGGGTGATTTGCCAAGGAACAAAATGAAATTGGTTCAGGCCTGGCTGGAAATTCACCGTGAAGAGATCGCCGCTGACTGGAGCTTGGCTGTACGCGGGCTTCCTATTCAAAAGATCAAACCACTTGAGTAAGTGTCGCGTCCCGTGTGATCATGTACCCATTCGTAGCTGGGCATTTTTCCGGGCAAGGGAAGTGATGCGTGGCGTGATTGAGTCTTTCAAAGCGGAGCAACCCATATGAGCGAA
>Ga0105054_10001566_pt1 | contig 37757 bp, 30 predicted proteins | sample BON02_FD_78091 | JGI IMG/M metagenome (GOLD analysis project Ga0105054, IMG submission 78091) | Freshwater microbial communities from Lake Bonney liftoff mats and glacier meltwater in Antarctica - BON-02 (megahit assembly) | ecosystem: Environmental > Aquatic > Freshwater > Ice > Glacier...
ATATTATATCTAATTTTTTATTGGTTTATGTCTTATACTTTCAGTTGTTTTAATTTCACGAGCATCTAATATAAATTTTCCGATCTCTTCGGTATTAATATTTGGGTTGTCCTCAAAATATTTATCTAAACACTGTAATATATGTTTTTTATTTAATGCGGTTTTAACACGGTTTTGTGTATACATGATTTTCCCTCCTGTAATATCAAAACAATCAATCTCATTGTTCTTCATTATATTAAGTAGTGTTTCTGATAATTTTGTTTTTACTTTTTTCAGTTCTTTCATTTCTGATTGTAATTTTTTTATTTCTTTTTCAACTGTTAACCATTCTTTTACATTTTTAACTAATTGATCCTTTGTAGAACTCATGATTACAAATATTTGTTATTATATAATAAACAACAATATTTATATTATTTAATTTAGTATTCTATTATTCGGTTGTTGTTATCATAAGATATTTTTTATTATTATTAACCCAATGTTTTTGACAGTAAATTCCATCTTTATTTGGCATTTCATATGCGTGTTTATTGCACAAAGACCCTTTTGTTTTCCCTGATTTAAAAGAATACCGACATTTATACAGAGTAATACAATATTTAGAAGGATAATTCACATTTATTATTTTTTTTACATCATCATTTATAGGAATATACGGTATTAAATTATTTATGATTGTTCTACAATAAGGACATTTTATTTGATGTGATGATAGTTTCACTATTTCTAAATCGTTGCAATAAGTATTTTTTTTTTGTAAACAGATTTCTTTATATAAAGATAAATAATTAAATGAATGATTGCACGGAAGAGTAATATAATTATAAGTTAATTTTTCTTTTGTAATTAGACATATATTATTATTCTCTATTTCATAAATAGTATCATTATTTAATTCTTTATAAAAATCTATGTTCCCTTCAATTATATAGTTATTCATTATAAAATAAAATATATTATCTTTATATAATAATATATTTAAAATATGAAAATAGAAAAATGGGGAAATGCTATATGGTTCCTTTTTCATACATTAGCATATAAATTAAAAGATGAATATCAAAGTGAATTACCTATTTTATATGGATTTATTTCAGAAATATGTCATAATCTTCCATGTCCTGATTGTAAAAATCATGCCACTGCTTATTTAAAAAGAATAAATAAAGCATATATAATTAGTTCAAAAGAAAATCTAATAGACTTCTTAATGAAATTTCATAATGACACGAATATACGATTAAAAAAACAAATTTTTTCTAAAGAAAAAATGATTGAATTATATTCAAAGGCAAATGTTTATAAAATAATAATGAATTTTATAAATATCATGAATGAAGAAACACGAAATTTTAAAATGATTTTAACAAATGTAGAAAGAAAACAATGTGTAAGTAAATTCAAAACTTATATCTTTAAAAACAATTATAAATACTGTTAATTTTATTTATACTATATTACTACTAATTAATTGTCCGCCCTTAAAAACACTACATTTAAATGTTTGTTTTGATGGTTTAGAGCATAAAACGCGATTTGATGCTAATTCATCAAAATAAAGCAATGAATCATACCCAGAAATATGAAATATTGAATACCATACTGCACCTAAAAACAATCCAACTAATCCACCAATAACAGTTCCTGGTCCTGTCGTACAATTTTTATTAACTTTTGTTATACCATCAATTACAAATAATGATAATAATGCCGCAATAACTACATAGTTAAGTTGCGCGTTATATATCATAGGTAACACTAAATAAGCAATGGTAAAGGCAATAAACAAACTTGTTGGAGCAGGACTGTTAAACTCATTATTACTAAGATTGAATACATTACAAGTATATGATTCTGTATTCATTGTTCTTTTGCTTCCAATCACAGTCATAAGAAATGTATTCAGAATAACAGATATTAGAACACCTGCTAAATAGATTAAACCCTTTATATTCTGGTTAAATAATGACGACATTACCAAAAAAAAACTTAAAAGTAACGGAGACATTGCTGAAAATAAATTAAACAAATTTGTAAAAGAATTATTTAATGCCATTGATATATAATAATATATTATTTTATTTTATTATTTATGATACCATCTTTATATGATTTTACAAGGAATTTATAAAATCATATAAAGATTATACACTATGAGTATTATTAACATTAAATTAGTTTTATAAATAAATATGGGCATTCCTAGTTATTTCACACATATTGTAAAAAAATACCGCAATATTTTTAAAAATTTTTCAAAAAACACAACAGATGTCGATAATTTATATTTAGATTGTAATTCTATTATCTATGATTCGGTTAATGAATTACAAAAAGGAACTACAAATTTTAAGTCAACGATAGAAAATGATAAACTGATTATTACAAAAGTATGTGATAAATTAGTTTATTATATTAATATGATCGAACCATCCAAAAATGTTTATATTGCTTTTGATGGTGTTGCACCACTAGCAAAACTGAATCAACAAAGAAAACGGCGCTATATGTCATGGTATAATAATAAATTAATAGCGACTATGAAAAATAAAGTTATTAATGATGATGCCGATGATGATAATAATAATTATATTTGGAATACCAGCGCGATTACACCTGGCACAATGTTTATGAAAAAATTAGGGTTAGCGATTAAAGATGTTTTTGGTGACAATAAAAATTTTACATCAATAGAAAATAATTTTATAAATAATCTTAATATCATTGTATCTGCCACGGATGAACCTGGCGAGGGTGAGCACAAAATTTATGATTATATACGATCAAATAAAGATTACCATTCTACGACAACTACTGTTATTTATGGATTAGATGCCGACCTTATTATGTTAACTATGAATCATTTACATATATCAGATAAAATGTTTTTATTTCGCGAAACACCCGATTTTATTAAAACAATTGATAATACGCTGAATCCAGATGAATTATATTTAATGGATATTCCTACATTTGCTAATAGTATTATTCAAGAATTAACAAATACAAATACAGATTCAAATACAAATAGTATCATTACCTTATCTACTGAAACAAAAAAAAATAAAAGAACAGATTATATCGTGATTTGTTTTTTATTAGGGAATGATTTTATGCCTCATTTTCCAGCAATTAATATTAGAAATAACGGAATTGAAAAACTCATTGCTAACTATAAAAATGTGATTAGTAATGTAAAAGATTCATTAACTATAAATAATGAAAATAACGGACAACAAATTGTATGGAAAAATCTTAGAAATTTCATTAATCGTTTGAGTATTAATGAATTAGACTATATTAAAAATGAATATAAATGCCGCGATAAACAAGAAAAAAATTTATCTTATACCAATAAACTAAATCCAAATAAAAAGGAAGAAGATAAGTTGTTACTTATTCCTATGAAAGACCGTTCTATTGAAAAATATATTAATCCATTTGAGTCAGGTTGGACGAGTCGTTATTATAGCACATTATTTGATATTCGAATTAATGATGACCGTTGTAAAGAAATATGTATTAATTATTTAGAAGGATTAGAATGGACTATAAGATATTATTCATCTGGATGTATTGATTGGAGGTGGGCATATAATTATGATTACCCACCATTATTAACTGATTTAATTAAATATGTACCTTATTTTGATACTATTTTGCTTGACCATAAAGAAAAAAACCCTGTATCTGAACTAGTTCAATTAAGTTATGTATTGCCACAAAGTAGTCATAATTTGCTTCCATCATCAATAGTCCCATTATTGAAAAAAGAATGGTTTAATAATAATTGTGAATTTAAGTGGTCATTTTGTAAATATTTTTGGGAATCACACGTATGTTTGCCAGACATTCCAATCCATGAATTAGAAGAAATAATTCAAAAATAAAAATGTATTACATAACAATTAAGCAAAATAAATTATTTTATTATTTTTAAATTTATTTTTATTTCAAATACTTTTATAATTTGAGATTAAAATGGATCGAAGACACTTGTCAAATAATAATAAAAAAAAGAGAGTTAATCTCTTTCTTTATTTTTTTTATTTTTATTATTTTTTAAAAAGTTTATTTATTTAAATTTAATAAATGTTTTCATATGTATTTCACTGCTGTATTTGAACTAAATTTAAGTTACCAATTTCTATATTAGATATAACACATTGAAGTTCGTGTGCCGATTCATATATCTGGTGATTCACAAACAAATGGTGATCTCTCAATGCGTCAATTGTTTTGATTTTTACCTGTGCCATAAAGAGGTGATGTCTGCGAAGTGCGAATTTCCCATCATCTCGTAATAACCGTTGAAATATAAAATTCCAATCGTCTAATTTCTTGATTTGATTATCATTCATATTCATTAGAGAAATATATGAGACGATATCATTCACCACATTAGTTACTATGTCCATTGTTCGTCTCTTGTCATGTGTTGTTATAGTATTCATTAAAATACTTTTCAATTTTTGGTGTCAATAATTACTTTTATCAATAACACAATTCTTTGCTAGTTTCCGAATCACTTTATTCATATGTTCTTTATCTCCGCTCATGGTTTGTCCTACAATCTTTAAATATTTATCATTGTAGGGTGAATCATAATCTTTAAATGTGGGATGTTTATTGGTCCATTCATTCAGCAGTTTAAAATTCTTCTTTTCAATCGTCCTAATGGCATTTTTTAGTTTACTGTGTTCGGCATCCTCTTTTTCCCAGACATCATTATCTTTAATGTACATGATTTCTCTTTTCAGATCACTACAATGAAAGGGGCGGGAACAAATGTCAAGAATATTCATATTGCCGAATATGTTATTAAACATACAATCAGTATATCCTAATTTCTCCATATTTTCTAAATCCGTTAAATTCAATTCGATTAAATTAATGAAATCAGATAAATTCATAGCATCTTTACATTGCTCGTTCAGAAAAACTTGAAGATTAAAAATTTTATTATTTGAATTATTCATATTATTATTATTTGAATTACTTATATGAGTTGTATTATTTACATTTTTAGACGTTTCAATCATTTGTTTTTGTAGTTCTGAATTACTTTTAATTAATTCTATCATAAGCGTTGTTAACCTATTAATTTCATTTTCTTTTTCTTCAGTTTTATCTGAATCATCTTCGTTATAATAATTAAAATATTCATTATTTACGTTTGCTTCATATAATTTTTCTTCTTTATTTATTTTTAATCCACATTTCTTACTGTGTTTCCATAATCCACTATTTGTAAAATATTTTTTACCACATTTACAAGTAAAATATTTTGCGGAAAATATCGTTTCCATTTTTTTTCCAGATTTCCAAATATGTTTATCAGTTGATAAATGTCTATCCCAATCATTTTTCTTACTACATATTACATTACAACAATCACACGTATATTTTTGTGCGGAATTCTGAGCGGAATTCATTTCCATTCTCCCTTAATATATGGAAACATTATTTTCCGCTTAAATACTTTTAATTATTATTTTATAATTTTATAAAAAAGTTATCATCACAATTATTTTATTGAAAAACTAAAACCATACCATTATGGTCTCAATCACTTTTTTCACTTTTTTTAGGTTTATTCTATTCTACAAAATTGAAAAATGGACATTTATAAATGTCCAAAATCGATTTTATAGAATAGTTTGGAAGAGAATTCATGACAGTTTCTTTAAGTAGGTAAATTATATATATATATATTAATGATTTTTATCAATAACAGAATTCTTTGCTAGTTTCCGAATCACTTTATTCATATGTTCTTTATCTCCGCTCATGGTTTGTCCTACAATCTTTAAATATTTATCATTGTAGGGCGAATCATAATCTTTGAATGTTGGATGTTTATTCGTCCATTCATTCAGTAGTTTAAAATTCTTCTTTTCAATCGTCCTAATGGCATTTTTTAGTTTACTGTGTTCAGCATCCTCCTTTTCCCATACGTCATTATCTTTAATGTACATGATTTCTCTTTTTAGATCACTACAATGAAAGGGGCGGGAACAAATGTCGATAATATTCATATTACCGAATATGTTATTAAACATACAGTCAGTATATCCTAATTTCTCCATATTTTCTAAATCCGTTAAATTCAATTCGATCGAACTAATAAAATCTGTTAAATTCATGGCATCTTTACATTGCTCGTTCAAAAAAACTTGAAGATTGAAGGTTTTATTGTTCGAATTATTCATATTATTAGAATTATTCATATTATTAGAATTATTCATATTATTAGAATTATTCATATTATTAGAATTATTATTATTTTTACAAAAATCAAATATTTTTTCTTGAAAAGAACTATTATTTTTTATCATATCTAATACAACGTGCCTAAAATCGGCATTTTCCTTGATAAGTGTTTCAATAATAGTATCAGATTCTTTTAATGGATTTAAATTCATATTATTGTTTGTACTATGAATGACATTACCATAACATTTTATTTTATGTCTCCATAATCCTGAATAATATTTATATTTTTTCCCACAGTCACATATATTTTGTTCTTTTTTTGGCATTTTTTGGCATTTTTTTATATCATTTATATCATTTTCAGTATTTTTTATATGCTTTGGCGTATTTACGTGTTTATTATAATTACTTTCTTTACTACATATAAAGGCACAATAATCACACTTATAAATATCAACCTTTTTAGGCATTTTTTTATAATATCTTTTATATCTTATAAAGATACAATAAAAAATGCCTAAATACTTTTAGTTATTATTTTATAATTTCAATAAAAAATTATGATAACAACTTTTTTATTGAAAAACTAAAAACACACCATTATGGTCTCAATCACTTTTTTCACTTTTTTTAGGTTTATTCCAATCTTCAAAAATGAAAATTGGACATTTATAAATGTCCAAAATCGATTTTATAGAATAGTTTGGAAGAGAATTCATGACAGTTTCTTTAAGTAGGTAAATTATAATATATATATTTCGGTATAAAAGAGTATTATATTTAATTTAATATTCTTTGTTTTTTGTTTTTTAATTGTTGTATCTCCTCGTGGTTTCTTAATACTGCTACAATTTGTTCCAGTCTATTAGCGTTTGTTCCGCGATTATATAAAAACGAGTCAACGACATCATTTCTAAAATCAATTTTGATTACTACACCCTTGTGGTAATCAATATACTTTAATTGTACGGGTTCTTCTTTTTGTTTATCAATTTCTATCTCCGATTGAGTAGGATATGCAATTTCCAGACGGTTAACCATCATATTTAAGAGATGTTTTTTATTCAATCCTCTGATGGATACCAGTCCAAGTAAATTTGTCATTTTAATTATTAAGCAGTAATAATAGTGTTGTATTTATTTTGATTCTTCATATATATCTAATTCTAATTATATAATGTATTTCAATTTTTGAAAAATATAATTTATATTTTGCATAATAATATATATAATATTTAATATATTATTAAACTTTCCTATTTTCAAGCATTCGTTCCATAAACCGCTTTGGTTCATCTTTATAAAGAATATATAAATTTATAATTTCAGCAGGAGAATAAAATTCGCTTTTTATTTTATTTAACTGGTCTTTATTAATAAACCTCTTATAATATTTTTCATACATTTGTTTAATAACTTCATGTGTGGCGTTTTTCATTTCTAATGTTATGTCAATACGTCCCGGTCTGATAAGAGCAGGGTCGAGGTCTTCGTAGTGATTACTGCTAATAATCATTATACGACCAGGTGTTTCTTGAATACCGTCCCACAAATTTAAAATATCATCTAATGTAACTAGGTCTTCCTCATTAAGTGGCGGTATCATATTTTTATTATCTTTTTTTATTTTTAATAAAGTATCAATGTTATTATTTATATTACTATCCGCATCAGGATAAAGATCATCATTTTTTGCGGAAAGCAAATGTTGAGATTTTTGTCTTTTTCGGACAATCTCTCCAATACAATCAATATCTTCAAAAACAATAATCTTATTACTAAAATCAATGCTATATTTTTTATTATTTTTATTGTAACGATTTTCAAAGAAAAATTCATTTAATTTATTTCTAGTTTTCAACATTTTGAGTGAAATTACAACAATATGGCGTTTAGTCATATTAGCAATACATTTAATCAGTGATGTTTTACCTGTTCCGGGTGGGCCATATAATCCTATTCCCAAAGAATAAGGGATTCCCATATCATAATACCATGATATATTATTTAAAAAATAATCTAATTTATTTATGATTTCATCTTTACCGCAAAAAAAAATATTATTGAATGATCTTGTGCTTTCAAACGCGTGTTCATTCCAACATTCATATGAATTTTCTTCATATTTAGTCTTTGCGATTGTATAAATAAATTTTTTATGTTTTCTGGTTACCATAATAGAATTCATATATTTTTCAGTTATATTTTCAACATGATTCATAATATCAATCAAAGATGTTTTATATGAGTAGAGTTGAATAATAATTATATCTGTTTTATTTGCGTAAGGTGTTGATTTTTCTTCCTCATTATTATTACGCAAAGAATCAGTATTTAATACAGTCGCAATTGCTCTAATATTTAATTCTTTATTATAAATAAATGACTTATGTTGTGAAACAATAAATAAATTCATATTATTTTCTTTATCGTCTTTATCTAATTCTCCAACCATTTCAGATATTTCATTAATACTGTCATTATTTTCGATATTAGTTATAATTTCATTCCATACTGCTTTGAAACGTTCAGTAAATGTAGACGTTACCGTAGTTCCACAAAAATGATGTGATATTGTAGTTCTCTTTCCTTCTAAAAAAATTTTATTCTTTTTATAAAAAAATGATTTTATTCTATCTCTTATATTATAAAAATTAAAGTTGTTAATTTGCAGTCTATTAATTTTTTTTATAATAAACCCAAAGATGGTTAATATCAATGACGAAAAAAATAAATTAATAAATGAGTTATCTGTTCTTAATTGAGAAAAAATATTTATTCTGATAATATCCATAATTTGTTCTAACATTTTTTAATACGAAAAAAAATAATGTGTTTCTTCCAGTATAACTGTGTTATAATAATATTCAAAATATATTTAATACCTTTTAAATATTTAAATAAGATATATATCTATCGGATGTATATGTAGAAGTATATTATAATATAAATATGTTTATATTATAATTAATAATTATTTTATTATAATATAATATTATTATTATTTAATTTAATGAGTGGAAAAACAATCCAATTAAATCCTGCTTTTCTCTCAATGAATAAAAGAGGTGTTACAAAAAATCATACAATTAAACATAGATCTAACCAAGGAAAAAAAGAAAAACCAGTCATGCATAATAGTACGAATAAAATAAAGAAAAAGTTAATTGAAAAAGTAAAAATATTTCAAAATAAAACAATTGAAGAAGAGAACAGAAAAAATATGGAAGCGTCTGAAAAAAAGTTTAATAATAATGAAACTAAAATAGAAACGGAATTTAATAAATCAATGAGTTTTTTAGAGGATTTGTCAAATAAAAGAAAACAAAAGCAATTAAATAAAAATCAACAAAAAAATAACAATCATAATAAAAATAATACACTTAAAAATGGTAAAATAGAACGCGAAATACATATTCAAACTCAAAGTGAAATAGCAACAGAATTGCCTAGTGAATTATTTAAAATACCAAGTTCTTATATTACATCAAATGTAAATGCGGTTATTATACCTACTCCATTATCATATTCTAATCCTTCAATACAAGTAGAACCAGACCCAGAAATACAACCAGAAATAAAAATACAACCAGAAATAAAAATACAACCAGAAATACAACCAGAACCACAAATACAAATACAAAAACAAATACAAATACAAATACAACCACAACCACAACCGCTTTATGGAAGTTTAAGAAACGGCAATTTACCTACATTTAGACAATGGAAAAATCAAACACAAAAAAATACAAATGTTCATATAAATGATAATAAACCATTAATTAAAATAGAACACGATGATGATGCTGAAATAAATGAAACAAATAAAAACAATATAATGCCTGAACGAAGTATAATACTTGAAAATATTAAAAAGGAATATAAAGAAAATAAAGAAAATAAAGAAATAAATGGAGATAGATATATAGATGAAGAACAAGCAGAGGAGGTAATACCGCAAATAACAAAAGAACCAACATTATTAAATACACCAGAAAATAAAGAGAAATCAAAAAGAATTAAAAAACGAATCACTCGAACAAAAAAATATACACTGGGGAAAAAAGGAGGGAAAGTTTCGGTTTTAATTAAAAACGCGAAAACACGAAAATTAGTTCAACATGAATTGTCTTTATTACGAGAGCATAGTATTTTAGATGTGAAAAATTATTTACGGAAAAAAAATTTAATAAAGGTAGGGAGTGATGCGCCGAATGATGTTTTACGACATCTATACGAACAGACGATTCTTTCTGGTGACATTGAAAACAAAGGAGGAGGGATATTAATTCATAATTATATGAGTAAATAGATATAAAGATAACTATATGTATATTATATATTATAACATTTATTAAGATGACACTTGTAGAAGAATATTTAGAATTTACAAAAGAATGGAAAAAAGAGTATGGTGAAAAGACCCTAGTGTTAATGCAAGTAGGCTCTTTTTTTGAAGTATATGCTGTATTAAATGATAGTGGAGAAATGGTCGGCAGTAATATTAGTGAGTTTTCAGCAATCAACGATATGGTTATTAGCAAAAAAAACACCTGTGTTGGAAAAAAACAGGTAGTTATGGCAGGATTTGGATTACCGCAATTAGAAAAATATGTTAAGAAATTACAAGAACACGATTATACCGTAGTTGTTTATAAGCAGGATATTCAAGGAAAGAATACAACTAGAAGTGTATGTGAAATTATTTCGCCAGGCACTTATTTTTCACAGGACAGTATGGAAATGTCGAATAATACAATGTGTATATGGTTATATAAATCAAATGGTTCGAAATACTTTAATTCTCAAATGACAATTGGAATTTCAAATATTGATATTTTTACTGGAAAAACAACATTATTTCAATATGCGATTGATTATAACCATAACCCGTCTACTTATGATGAATTAGAACGATATATTGCTATTTATAAACCGTGTGAATGTTTGATTATCGGAAATATTACTGAACATTTAATAGATGATATAATTGGATTTATTGGATTAGAATGTAAAAAAATTCATAAAGTCATTAATCTTAATGAAACTGAAAACAATGTGGATACAGAAAATAAAAAAGAATTAGTTGGCATGAAAAAATATGTGAAAAATTCTGAAAAACAAAATTATCAACAAGAAGTATTTAAAAAATTTTATCCGGAATTATCAAATGAAATTTTAACAGATCATTTTCCTACTCATTTTATTGCCACGCAATCATTTTGTATTTTATTGGATTTTGTTTATCAGCATAGTCCTAATTTAGTACGGAAATTAACTGAACCTGTTTTTGAAAATCATACAGATAAATTGGTTTTAGCAAACCATTCATTAAAACAATTAAATATTATGGATGATTCTAGACATACAGGTAAATTACGTTCTGTAAGTAGTTTTTTGAATAATTGCGTAACTACAATGGGAAAACGTAGATTCATGTATGATTTACATAATCCAACAACAAATATTTCTCTGTTAAATGAATCTTATAAAATTACAGACCATTTACTCCAAAACCAAAATAAGTCAATCACATTATGGTCATTATTTCGCAGTCAATTAATCGGAATAAAAGATATTGAAAAATTGGGGCGAAAAATGGTATTACATAAAGTAAGTCCAAATGATTTTGTTATTTTAGTAAATGACCTTAAACTTATTTCTGGACTTTATGAAGAAACAATTAAAGACACTATATTAACAAGTTATATTCATAAGAATGATATTACACGAGACATAAAAAATGATTGCATAAATATGATAAATGAATTAGAAAGGATGTTTTGTTTAGAAAAATGCGTGCAAATTAATGACGTCAGCATTGATAGTTTGACGTGTGTAGACCAGAATTTATTATCTTTTATTAATAAAGGTATTAATAAAAATATTGACGATTTGACACAAACAAGTTTTGATGGAAGAGAGAAATTAGAAGCAATACGTGTTTATTTTTCAAATTTATTAAAAAAAATAGAAAAATCCATAAAAACAACTGACTTTATTAAAATTCACGAAACATCAAAAAGTGATGCTGTTTTATTAGGCACGTCAAGGCGGATTACTTTATTGAAAACCCATATTAAAAAAATGAACATAGATAATGTTAGTATAACTTATAATTCATCCTATTGTAATAAAGAAGAATCATTTGATTTAAAAATAAATGATTTGGAGTATCTCAGTGCTGGAAGTAATAAAAAAGATTTAGTTGTAACAAATATACAAATTAAAGAAATTGCACGTGATATTCAAAAATCAAAAGATAAATTAATTAATGAAATTATTATGGTTTATACTGTATTTGTAGAAGGATTTTCTAAATATGAAAAAGAAATGGAATCAACAATTAAATATAGTGTGATTTTGGATATGTTACAATGTAAATGTTATATTGCGTCAAAATATAATTATTGTAAACCAGAAATTAATGAAAAACAATCAAATAAATCATTCCTTTCTTTTACCGGTATTCGCCATCCATTAATTGAACATTTACAAACAAATGAATTGTATGTAACAAATGATATGGAGATTGGTATAAGCGACAATAATGTAAATGGTGTTTTGTTATATGGAACAAATGCAGTAGGAAAAACATGTTTTATTAAATCAATTGGTATTTCAATTATTATGGCGCAAGCAGGATTATATGTACCGTGTAAAACATTTACGTTTTATCCATATTCATCGGTATTTACACGAATACTGGGAAATGATAATATTTTTAAAGGGTTATCTACATTTGCGGTTGAAATGACTGAATTAAGAACAATTCTTACCATGTCAGATAAAAACAGTTTAGTATTAGGCGATGAGTTATGTTCTGGTACAGAAAGTGATTCAGCATTAAGTATTTTTTCAGCAGGGTTAGAAGTATTACATGAAAAGGAATGTACGTTTTTATTCGCAACGCATTTTCATGAAATTATTAAATATGACGAGATTAAAAGGTTAAATAAGTTGAAAATGATGCATATGGAAGTAAAATATGATGAACAAACCGGGGCATTAATTTATGATCGAAAACTGCGTGAAGGTCCCGGTGATAGTATGTATGGGTTAGAAGTGTGTAAATCTCTTAATCTTCCTAATGCCTTTTTAAAAAGAGCACATGATATTCGTATGAAATATAAACCAGAAACAAAAAATATACTAGCGATTGATCCTTCGCATTTTAATCAAAAAAAAATTGGTGGAACGTGTGAAGTATGTAATGTAGGTAATAAGGCGACAGAAGTTCATCATTTACAACATCAAAAAAATGCGAATAAAAAAAATAATTATATAGAGTCATTCCATAAAAATCATATAGCGAATCTAGTAAATATTTGTGATGTTTGTCATGATAAAATACATAAAACAAACGCACAACATAAAATGGTTAAAACAACACAAGGATATAAAATAATGGAAATCTAAACTATAATAAATTAATTATTAGTTTTTAGTTTTTAGTGGTTCTTCGCCGTTTAGTGGTCCTTCGCCGTTTATTGGTTCTTCGCAGTTTATTAGTCCTTCGCAGTTTATTAGTCCTTTGCCGCTTATTAGTCCTTCGCCGTTTATTAGTTTTTTTTATTCCTCCATAAAATTCTTCTAATTCATCTGCAATTTGGTCAATTATCTCATTATCAGATGATGTAAATTTTGATTCATTAGATCCAAATAAACTATGTTTTATAAATGTTCCACAAGAAAAATCAAAAATTTTGATATTTTTATAGTTAAGAGTTTTATGTAAAAATTCAATAAGTTTTTCAAAATAAAAATAATATGAATCGCGCGTATAATTATGATAATTAGAATCATCCTCATTAATTTTGAAATCAAATAATGAAAACAATAATTCTCCTGATAATAAATCACTAAGCATCGATGAATGAATTAAATGTTTGGTGATATCATATTCTTCAATAAGATTATCTTTATTTTTTATAAAAATAGATATTTTCCAGTCTCTTTTATTATAACCCTTTACCAAATATTCTATTTTATTAAAAGAAAATATTTTATTCCCTATTTTATCGGAAAATAATTTTGATTTTGGGTATCTTTTATCATATTTTTTTATAAAGCGTTCCATTGATTCACCAACGTGAAATTCGCCTTTACCATCAATTGAACATCTTAAATCACCGTGTAGTTGTTTACATTTCACTACAAAATCATCATTAATCGGACATATTTTTGGACATGTGACAGAAGTTAATAATTTATCTTTTATTATATCTGATAAAGCATCTTGCTCCCAAGATTCATTCGGGTATAAATTAATAGCAGATAAAGCACACACGCGCTGAATTTCTAATGAATTTAATGTATCAATGACATTAAATAATAATGGTTTATTATTATTAGTATCATCTATTGGGATTGAACCGTGTGTCGTAATTGATACATAAACAACATCATCATTATTCTTTGAATCCATTTTATCGTGATCTACGGGCATTTCTATATTATTGTCGTTTAATGTATATCTGATATATGGTTTTTCTCTTGAATTAATTTTTATAGATGCTACTAATGATTTCAATATAGGAATAATGTCATATGTTAGTTTATTATTTGATAAATCTAAATAATATAAATTAATAAGATTCTTTATTGTTTCGGGTAATGAAGATAACATATTATTTGATAGATTTAAATCATTTAAATTAACAAGATTACCAATTGTTTTAGGCAATGAAGATAATCTATTATTTGATAGATTTAAATCCTTTAAATTAACAAGATTACCAATTGTTTCAGGTAATCTTAATAAAGACCCGTTTACTACTTTCATAAAATTTAATTTTGTTAATTTTTCAATAGATGGAGGAATTTCCTTTATTGTTGTTTTTGATAGAGATAGATAATCAGTATTACTATCAATATCATCCGGAAATGTATTTACGTGAGGTCCATTTTTTACATATTCTACTTCTTCTACTTCATCTTCCATTTATATATATAATTAATATATTAATTATATATTAATTATATATTAATTATATATTAATTAAATATTAATTATATTATTATGGATTTTTTATTATATGCTCCATTAATTGTATTATTAACAATTGGAATAATATTTCCTACTATATTATTTTGTTGTTGTAAAAAATGTGAAAATAATGAAAACACTAAATTATTAGAAACCAATAATGACTCTAATCCCAAAAATGCTATTAAAATATATGATCCCTTATTATTTTAATATATGATCCCTTATTATTTTAATATATGATCCCTTATTATTTTAATATAATCAATCAACAATTGGTTTCCTCTAAATATTCTTTATTAATTCACATTTAAATCGTAAAAAAATGAAAAAGAGTAATAATTTAGAATATATAAAAAAATTCAAAACTTATTAGTTACAATAGTATATTTATATTATATTAAATAAATAAATATATTAAATAATGTTTAAAAATATCAGAGATAAATTAGTTCATATAGTAGAATCAAATATAAGAAAAACTAATTTATCAGATAAAAGTATTTGTATTTTATTGCGAACAACGCATTTTTCGTTTCCAGTTGTTAACGGTTTGGTTTTATTATTTGGAAGCGATAGTTGGGTTAAAATAATTATTTATTTTAATATTTTTGTATTTTTTATGTTTTTTATATTTGATGGTTGTATTTTATCAAAATTGGAGCATTGTTTTACTGATGACGAGTTTACTGTAATTGACCCTTTTTTAGAATTAATTAATGTCGAATTAACAAATGAAAACAGAACTACATACTCATTGTATTCATCTATTATGGGATTTATTTTTACTTTTATATTATATTATTATCGTTTTACATATTCATCAGAAAAATCATTAACATCATTGGAAATGATATTTTGAGGAAACGAAACCATTATATTTGCATATAATCGCGCCAAATAAGTTGACGCACAAAATCTTTATTTGATTTAAATTTTTTATATACTTCTCGAATACTAATACAACCAAATTTAATATACGCGATAAATTCTGATGTTTTTTTATTCAAATTATTTCTTGTATTCTCATATTGTATTTGGATAGGTACATCATCATTTAATTTATTCAGCGCCTGTTCACGACCACCATATACTTCTGAATATGGGAAATTGTCAGTGAATTTATGTAATGCCAAATCAAAAGGCATTCGTTTAGAATAAGAATCTATTTCCTTATTTTTTGCGAAACTGATGTTTTTATCCAAAGAGGTCTCCGTGAAAGTCGTTTTAATTGCGTGTTCGTAATAAGATGTGAAATTTTGGTAAGGTTCGCCGCTACCATTAAAAATAGTTCCTGGTGGATTTAAATAATAATCGTGGGCACATACCATTTCTATTTTCATTTTTTCACACATTTTTTCGATTTCTTTATCGCATTTAATTGCGTATCGCGAATAATCGTGATTAAAACCAATGATATTAATATTTAAAGACTTGATTAAATCTTCAATAATTGTAGTATTATCACCGTAAAAAGAATATAAGTTTCCTCCCTTTTCTTGTATTTTTTTGGAAAGGTCTTGTAATGATTCAATCATAAACATAACAATATCCTTATATTTATATTTATTTTTTGAGTCAGTTAGTTGTTCTGGTCTAAAAATAAAAACAGTATATATATTTTTACATTTTGAATGAAGTAAATTTAAACTTGTATTATCGTTAATTCGTAAATCTCTGCGAAATATAAACAATCCATTTTCAATCATTATATTAAATAAAATTAAATTAATATAATATTAAAATGAAATAGTAGAGTCTATTAATATATAATATTTTCCATTTATATATATTTTCCATTTATATATATTTTCCATTTATATATATTTTCCATTTATATATATTTTCCATTTATATATATTCGCCATTTATTTATTTATATATTTATATATATAAATGGCGAATAGTATAATGACAATCAATGGATTAAAGAATAATTGGGGTGCAATTTCATTTATTATAATTGGATTAATAACTTTTATTGGATTTTTTAAAGTTTTAGGTATAAATTTAAATATAAATAATAAAAATAAAGTTGTTACAAAAGTGATTACAGTTGAAGGATTTGACACAAAAGACGATAGTGAAGATGCAATAAATAATGAAAATGATACAGAAAATACAAATAATAATATTTATAGTGATGGATTATGCGATAAATATGCTTCTCAACCGCATATATTGAATAAACAATGTAATGCTTTAACAGAAACAAATTGTAAAGCAACGAGTTGTTGCGGGTGGTTAAATAATGAATCATGTGTATCAGGTGATGAATCTGGACCGACATTTCAATCAAATAATGGAAAAGAAATAAATATAAAAAAATGGAATTATAAACAATAAAAGATAACAATATATTTACAATATAAATATGAAGTATTTTAATTAAAAATTGAATCTGATTAATTAATATAATTATATTACACCTATAACATCATATCTTTGTGAATAAATTTAAAATGAGTCAATCTACTGAAAACATTATTATGTCTATTAATTCTACGGAGGGAATTAACGCGAAGACAATTTCGCCAGAAACAGCATCAACAATTGAAACAACCGAATGTGAAGTCTGTTATGAAAAATACAATAAAACAATTCATGCAAAAATTATATGTGAATTTAGTGACTGTAAATATGAGGCATGCAAAACTTGTGTGCGCACATATTTACTAGGGACAATATCAATGCCGAATTGTATGAAATGTAATAAAGTTTGGTCAGAAGCGTTTATTGTATTAAATTTGAATCAATCATTTGTTAAAACTGAATATAAAAAACATAGAAAAGAATTGTTGTTAGAACATCAGATTAGTCGTCTGCCAGAAAGTATGGGTTTAGTGGAAAATTATAAACTATTAAAAGCAGAAGAAAACGAATATAAAAAAATAACAAACCAACTTTTAGAATTAAGAAAATTTGAGAATGATTTAAAAAATAAATCTTTTGCCCAATATAATAAAATTCAACGACTTATAAATGATAAAACTAAAAAAGAAACAAAACGGCAATTTATTATGGCATGTGCGAATAATGATTGTCGTGGGTATTTGTCAACCCAATACAAATGTGATATTTGTGAATTATTTACATGTTCAAAATGCTTTGATACGAAAAATGACACACATATTTGTAAAGAAGAAAATGTCCAAAGCGCCGAATTAATCCGCAAAGAAACAAAACCATGCCCTAAATGCGGATCACGAATTTCTAAAATTGACGGTTGTGACCAAATGTGGTGTACAGAATGCCATGTAGCATTTAGTTGGATTACAGGCAATATTCAAAATGGAACAATTCATAATCCTGAATTTTACCGTTATATGCAGACTACTCATGGGTTGGGTGGTGCGCCGCGTAATCATGGGGATGTTATTTGTGGAGGAATGCCTGGACATTATGAAATGAGAAAAATTTTATCTAAAATTTTAGATAATAAAAATGACATACAATTAAGAAAAAGCGTAGAAGAAAAAAGAATAGAAGAAGATAAAATCATGGAATTTAAAAACAAAATAGAGTTAATTCATCGTAATTTAATTCATATTTCACAATATGAAGTAGACCGATATCGTGCAACAGTGCAAAATTTAGATAACTTTGAACAAGAAAGAGTTAAATATTTAGTGAATGAAATAACGAAAAAAGAATTTGCCGCAAAGATTTATAATAATGATGTAAAGCGAAAAAAGGAAACAGAGATTCTTCATATATTTGAACTGGTTACAAGTATTACAATTGATTTATTCAGGTCCATTAGTCTAAGTAAAAATGTTGAAGAAATATTTGTAAATGAAGTAAAAGGGTTTCTCACTGAAATGAGTAATTTAAGTGTGTATTGTAATGCTCAACTACAAAAAATCAGTTCTACTTATGGTTTGGTTGTTCCTCAATTCACAACAACATTTACAATCAGCAATAAAAAGTTTTCAATCAAAGGAACTGAAATTGTTAAAAAGGAAAAGAAACCAGAAACTGTTTAATATATTTAGTGAAAAATTGATATATATATAAACAATATTATATTAATATATAATAACATATTTATTAATTCATAATGTTAATTCCAGTAAAATGTTTTACTTGTGGCAAAGTTTTGGCGGATTTGTATCAAGCATATTTGCGGATGGTACGTGAAAAAAAGATTAAAAACAATATGGAAGTGGATAAAGTAGTATATTTAACAAAATCTAATGTAGATAAAACAATCGAAGGCGAAACATTAGATAAACTTCAATTAAATAAAATGTGTTGTCGTAGGCATATGTTAACTCATGTCGATATTGAATAGAATAATAATTATTTTATAATTAAATCGCAATAATCATTAATAAAATTATATATTTTTATTTTTTATTATTTTTTATTATTTTATTTTATTTTATTTTTATTATATATAAATAAATAGTTAAAATGAGTATGAAATGTAAAAGAAGGACGAGGAATAAAAGAAGTGGCGTGAAGTGCAAAAGAAGTATGAAAGGTAAAAGAAGCAGCATGAAATGTAAAAGAAGTTATAAGAAAATCCGTAAAACATATAAAAAAAATAAAATACAAAAAAGAAAGTATCGGGGCGGTAATATATCATGGTATGGTTCTGGTGCGTTAAACTCATCACTTGTTTCAAGCACAGTTCCAAAATTCAATAATGATATTATTCAAAATCCAATGCCTTCAAATAAACAATTTTCAAATAAAAGAGGAGGAGGGTTTTTGACTAGTCTTATGCCTCAAGATTTAGTTAATGTTGGACGTTCTTTAACCGGCGGAATTGAACGCGGAATGAATAGTTTTCAAGGTGTTTCCCCGTCTGATTCTACTTATTCATTGCCAACTAACCAACCAAGTATTATAAGAGATATTCAAAGACAACCTTCTATTAATACAACAACTATGGATATTAATAAAATTTATACAAATGCTGGAAATAATGTTGCAAATTTATAAATAATTTAGCAATTAAATAATTTAGCAATTAAATAATTTAGAAATTAAATAATTAAATAATTATTTAATTTAGAATTTATGATTTTGATTTAGAATTTATGATTTTGATTTAGAAATTATCATTTTGATTTAGCAATTATCATTTTGATTTAGAAATAATCATTTTGATTTAGCAATTATCATTTTGATTTAGCAATAATCATTTTTGATTTAGAAATTATAATAATCTTATAATAATAGATTATTGTATTATTATAATATATATTTTTCTGTATATATATTATAAAATGACGAAAATTTTAGATACGATAAATAAATTATGCAAACCTGCTTATGTTTATTTAGTTATTTCTGTTATTGGTATGATTTTTTTAATCTTACAAAATATGGGTAATACTTCTAAATATTGCGTAGGAAATTTCAACTGTAAGGTTCCCCATAATGGATTTGTATTTTTAGGACAAGCATTATATATTGCTGTATGGACGTGGGTTCTTCATTACATTTGCAGAAAGGGATATAAAAATCTTTCATGGGTTTTAGTTCTTTTACCTTTCTTTGGGTTTTTCATGACTATTATTGGTTTAATATTTCTTCAGGCAAAAAATATTATCCAATAAACTATTATTAATATAGTATACTATAATTTACATTATAAAATTTAATAACTACTACAAAAATTATAAATTTTGTTTTTATCTATTAATTAATAGATAAAAACAATAAAATAACTCATAATAAATAATAGATAATAAATAATAGATAATAAATAATAGATAATAGATAATAAATAATAGATAATAAATAATAAAGGTCTAAAAAAATTATACTATTAATATAATATAATGAATGAACAATTAACGTGGACTATTATAGATAAATATTTTAATGATAATCCATTATCATTAGTATCACATCAGTTAGATTCTTATAATAATTTTTTTAATGAAGGAATAAAACAAATTTTTAAGGAGAAAAATCCAATTCATATTATGAAACAACAAGATTCAAAAACAAAAGAATTTAATCTGAAATGTAATTTATATTTAGGAGGAAAAGAAGGAACTAAACTATATTATGGAAAACCAGTTATATATGACGATGACCGTGAACACTACATGTTTCCAAATGAAGCCAGATTAAGAAACATGACATATGGAATTACTATTCATTATGATGTTGATGTTGAATTTTTTGTAAAAGATGAAGATGATCAAGAAATAACTACACATCTTATCACTTTAGATAAAATTTTTTTAGGACGTTTTCCTATTATGTTAATGTCAGATTTATGTATTTTAAAAGGATTAGACAAAAGGGTGAAATTTGAAATGGGCGAATGTAAAAATGATTATGGCGGGTATTTTATTATTGACGGTAAAGAAAAATGTATTATATCACAAGAAAAATTCGCAGATAATATGTTGTATATAAGAGATAAAGCATCTGATATATATACACATTCTGCCGAAATTCGATCTGTTTCAGAAGATGCATCAAAACCAATACGTACTTTATCAATAAAAATAGTAGGTCCTTCGCCTACATTAACTAACAATCAAATTATTATAAATATCCCCAATGTAAGAAGTCCTGTTCCTTTATTTATTTTAATGCGTGCGTTGGGAATTGAATCAGATAAAGAAATTATTGAATATTGTTTATTAGATATGGAAAAATACAAAAGTTATGTTGATTTATTTATTCCATCAATCCATGATGCTGGTCGGATATTTACACAACAAGCAGCTATTAATTTTATTGGTTCATTAACAAAAGGTCATACAGATGCACACGCATTAGAAATATTAACTAATTATTTTTTACCTCATATTGGTGAAATGAATTTTCAAGATAAAGCATTTTTTATTGGTTATATGGTTCGCGAATTATTAGGTGTTTATGTAAAAGAAAATAAAGCAACTGATCGTGATAATTTCCGATTTAAACGTGTGGAATTACCTGGAAATCTTCTTTATGATCTATTTAAAGAATATTATACATTGCAACAAAAAAATATTTACCTGAAAATAGATAAAACTTATTTCTATAATCAAGGGTTATATAATGATAAAAGAAGTTTTATAAATTTAATTGAAAATAATTATAAATTATTTTTTTCAGAAAGATTAGTTGAAAATGGATTTAAAAAAGCATTTAAAGGAAATTGGGGGTCTGAATCTCATACAAAAAGATTAGGTGTTGTTCAAGATTTGAATAGACTGAGTTACAATTCAGCAATTTCACATTTACGAAAAATCAGTCTTCCTTTAGATTCAAGCGCAAAAGTAATTGGTCCACGATTAGCACATACATCACAATGGGGTATTATAGATCCAGTAGATACGCCTGATGGTGGCAATTGTGGATTACATAAACATATGGCAATATCATCTCATATTACAACCGGTTCTTCATCATATCCAATGATTAGATGGTTAAGAATAAAAGCAAATATGAAAATATTAGCGGAATGTACACCTTACATTATTTCTACAATGTGTAAAATTATTGTAAATGGAAATTGGATTGGGGTTGTTTCTGAACCAAAAGAAATTGAGTTATTATTTAAAGATTATCGTCGCGTGGCATTAATACCTATTTTTATAAGTATTCAGTGGGATATTGCAAAAAATACATTATTTATCTATACTGATTCTGGTCGTTTATGTCGTCCTATTTTTTATATAAGAAATGATGGCAAACCGAGTTATGAAAATAATTCAGTATTAGAAAATATTGGTAATAATAAATTTACGTGGGACCAGTTAATTACTGGTTTTGGAAAAAAGAAAGATGATAATTTTATATATAAAAATTATAATTTGTATAATAACCCATCTGACTTATACAATGTTACTGATATTAAAGAGTTAAAATCATCAAATGCGATTATTGATTATATTGATACTTCTGAAACTGAATCGGCATTAATTGCGATGTATCCTGATTATTTATCTGAAAATAAGCATTACACTCATGTTGAAATACATCCTTCATTTATGTTAGGTGTCATGGGTAATCAAATTGTTTTTCCAGAAAATAATCAATTGCCACGTGATTTATTTGCATGTGGTCAAGCAAAACAGGCAATTTCATTATATCATTCGAATTTTCAAACACGTATGGATAAAATGGGTGTTGTTTTAAACAACGGGCAAGTTCCTCTTGTAAAAAGTCGTTATTTACAGTATATAAATAATGAAGAACATCCTTGCGGCGAAAATGTAATTGTCGCGATTATGTCTTATAATGGATACAATGTAGAAGATTCTATATTATTTAATGAAGGCGCGCTTAAACGTGGATTGTTTAGAACAACTTATTATAGCATGTATGAAAGTAAAGAAGAAAGTTCAAAAGTAGCAACATCGCGTGTTGATACGCGGTTTGTGAATATAGAAAAAGAAAATGTTATTGGATTAAAACCTGGTTATGATTATTCGGAATTAGATGAATATGGATTAATTCGTGAAAACACACCATTAGATGAGAAAATGGCATTAATTGGAAAAGTAAATACCAATTTAGAAGAGCCTGATATGAGTATTGATGCGTCTACTTTCCCCAAAAAAGGGCAACTTGGGTTTGTTGATAAGACCTTTCTAACTGAAGGTGAACAAGGGTTTCGGATTGCTAAGGTGCGTGTCCGTAATGAGCGCGTTCCTATGATTGGTGATAAGTTTTGTAGTCGATGCGGTCAAAAAGGTACGGTAGGTATTATAATGCCAGAAGAAGATATGCCGTTTACTGCTGATGGACGAAGACCTGATATTATAATTAATCCGCACGCAATTCCGTCGCGTATGACTATCGGACAATTGGTTGAAACTATAATGGGTAAAGCATGTAGTATTTATGGTGGATTTGGGGATTGCACTGCTTTTGTAAATAAAGGACCCAAAAATAAAACATTTGGCGAATTATTAACAAACGAAGGGTTTCATTCAAGCGGAAATGAAATATTATATAACGGACAAACCGGTGAACAATTGCAATCAGACATATTTATTGGTCCTACTTATTATATGCGTCTTAAACATATGGTAAAAGATAAAATAAATTACCGTGCGCAAGGACCTAGGACAGTATTAACCAGACAACCAGTGCAAGGTCGCGCCAATGATGGTGGTCTAAGAATTGGCGAAATGGAACGTGACGGGTTAATCGCACATGGTGTTACAAAATTTTTACAAGAATCAATGTTAATACGTGGTGACGAATATTTTATGGCAATCTGTAATAAAACCGGTGCAATCGCAATTTATAATGATAGCTATAATTTATTTTTGAGTCCGTTTGCGGATGGTCCTATTAAATTTAATGGAACATTAGATGATAAAATGAATATAGAAAATATTACAAAATTTGGTCGTTCATTTAGTATTATTCGCATTCCTTATACGTTCAAATTATTATTACAAGAATTACAGTCAATGAATATACAAATGCGTCTTATTACCGAAGAAAATATAGAACAATTAACAAATATGACATTTTCTGATAATATGGACAAGTTATTAGGTAATAATAAACCTACACAAGTAAAAAATAGACAACCCAAAATGATTGACCAAAAGAGTGTTATGAAACAGTATCCCTCTATGGTAATTCAAATGATACGCGTTGGCGAAGAAAAACCAACCAAGGGCAATTATAAATTAATTGCAAATGAATTTGTGAAGTTTAAATTGCCAACTACGGCAAGAGGAAATATACCGGCATTATTATCTCCAGAAATGAAATTGTCTATTACGAATTTAGACCGTGAATTTGCGGTAATTCATCGCAATGTAAATGATAATAAGGATAAATTAAATAATATACCTGAACAAGAGTTTATTCAATTATCATCAAGTTTGGATTTGTATGGTGGTCTTCGTCGAGAATTTCTAAATAAAGGGTTCCCCTTTGCGACAAATGCTTCATTAAAAATGTATGAATTAATAAAAGAAATGAATTTAATTGACTGTAATGAACCTATACGCGCATTTTGTGACGCAGAATTACCAGGTTCGTTTATTGTCGCAATAAATCATTATGTGAAAACAATATGTTCTTCTAGTGATTTTGAAATGCCTTATGGATATGGAACAGAACGGTATTTGGAAACACCTCCTCTCCGCTTTGACTGGGTGGGTAGTTCTTATTATCCAGAAGCAGCATCAAAAGAAGGTGATGAAACTATATTAGGCGATCAATATGGATTTTACGCAAATAATCGCGATAATTGGTTGATGGGTCCTAAACCAAACGCTATGCCCGAAACATCAGGAGATATAACTGGTGATATAACGAACGGCAATGTAATTAAATTATTAACTGCTGCTGTTCATAAACGTTTTGAAGATACGGGGGGCGCTACAATTGCGACAAGTGACGCAGGTATTGATGTATCCGCAGATTATTCTAGTCAAGAAAAAAATACCGCATTACTTAATTACGGGCAAATTGTCGCGGCAATTCTTTCATTAGCGCCGGGAGGGCATATGGTAACCAAACAATATACATTTATTCATCCTTTCAATCGGTCGGTGATCGCATTAGTGTCATTCTTGTTTGAAGAATCATATGTCGTGAAACCAGTTACAAGTAGACCAGGCAATTCTGAAATCTATTTAGTTGGAAAATATTTCCGTGGAATAGATGAAACATTAACAAATGGATTACTTAACCGTTTTATGGCATACGCGGAAGGTTTAACACCAGTTGATGGGGCACCTTTATTTAATCCAAACTCATATGTAGATATAGATAATGAGTTGCTTAAAGCAGGAAAAAAAATCCACAATGAACAACAAGTTGAATTTTTGAAAGAAATGGATGATGTATACAATAACAAAGAATATCCACAAAAAGAATTATCACAAATATCGCAACATTTACAAAAAGAATGGTTAGATAAATATCCGGTTTTACCTATCGAAAAAGAAGATTTATTAAACTGGAAAAAAAAACCAACGGCAACTATTTATAATACAATTGCAAATATAATACCTGATACTGTAAGTAACACATTAAATGATGCTGTTGCCGCAATTACAAATGTTTTTTCAAGCGAATCGGTTCCTCCTCCTCCTCTTCCTCTTCCTTCTCCTCCGGTGGCGGACGTTCCAGTGCCGACACCTATGACTGAAGAAAATGAAGCAATAATTACCGAAAAAATTATTAATACTAGCGATGTTTCTGTTCCTGAAGGAATTAATTTTTTAACAAATGTAGAAGATAACCCTGACAAGGAAGAAGAAGAAAAAGAGAATGAAGAAGGAGAGAAAAAAATTATTACTATTTAAATTAAATTAAATTAAATTAAATTAAATTAAATTAAATTAAAAAAAAAACAATAAAAAACGATTCCTTCGCCAACTTGATACGGTAATAATATAAAAGTATTTCAGTTTTTTGAAATAATATTTTTTTAAATCATAAAAAAAACAATTCTGTTTTTCTTTTTTTATAATTTATTTAATTGTCGTCTTCTTCTTCCATCGATTTTATGTGAATCTATAAGTTAAGTTATAATTTACCTGCGACGACCACCAATGTTTTGTTTAGTTATAATTCTGCGCGGCAAAACATTTTTTATTAAAAATTGTCGTTTTGGTTGTTTTGGTTGTTTTATATAAGACATATCAATTAAATCGTAAATCTTAAATGTTTCTTCTTGATCCTTTTTGTCATCGGTCTTTATATAATGATTAATACGATCTATCGCATCTTGCGCATCATATGATATTCCGTGTAATATAGTGAACTGATGTTCAAATAATTGAAGCATATAATTATCGTAATGTATATCACGGCGACAATAACAGCATCTGTAATTAGGTTCTTCGTCGGGGTCATCTATTGAGTCATATGCGGTTTCTTCAATTTGGTCCATCATTTTCTGAATACAAGCAATATGAAATACTTTGCTGCATGGTTCTCCGCAAATAAAATATGTTTTATTAATTTTTTTATAGCAAATAGAACATTCTAAATGAATGCATTCATTTTTAATAGAGCGCATTAACTTCATGTTACTTTTTTTTATGTTAAAACTCATCTTCGTTGTATTCGTTGTATTCGTTGTATATATTGTATTTATTGATAGTGTAAATGTATTTCAATTTTATCTAATATAAACCCTTGAAGATTTAAAACCGCACCTTTTTATATTTTTCTCAAAATAATATAGAGGAGTAAATATAAGAGAGAATATTATGAAATTTCTGCCGTTAAATATTATTTAAATAATGATAAAGGAGATGGGTATAAGAAACTGAAAATATATTAGAACACACATTTATAGGTTTAATAATCTATAACTTCATCTTCGTTCATTTCTAAAAATGAATTAACATTTTTTTCAAGGTATATATTCAAATTTTCAATAAATAATTTTATATCATTTACTTTAATTAATACACGTTCTCTTTTAATTTTATCATTTCCACATATTTCTAACTCTTTACTAATATCATAAAAGTAATCTGATATATATTGTGGCAGTTTTTCATTTTTATTTAATTCTTCCATAGTAAAATTTATACTACTTTTATTTTTAGGTTTATTTGTATAACAATATTTATAAAATTTATATATTAATTCGTGATGTTCTGAGTATGTTGTGAATAAATAATTTTTTATTGATTGTTTCATTGATGTATCATTTTTATCTATATTTAATTCATAAAATATTGGTTCTACAGAATCTAATGTTAGAATACAAGTGTATATTTTTTTATTATTATATCTATTATAATTATTTTTATAATCAGAAGTGCAATTTAATATCATAAAATTATTTAATATTGACTCACACATTATATTATTAAAATTTAGTTCGTTAAATTGTGGTTTAATTATAAAATAAATGACATGAGTTGTAGAATATCCTATTATAGTATATTCATTCATTATTGTAAAATTTTTATTTTTCTTTCCAAAAAATATTTTATGAAATATATTATATTTCATATTTTTAATTTTTAATTTTTCAGTTATGTATTTTTTATAATTGCTGTATGTTGCCTTAATATGTTCTACACTATTGTAATGATTTTTTATACTTTTTCTTATTTCATCATATAATTCATGATCATATAATTTCTTATTAATTTTAGATTCGTTAAAACAATTATGACAAATACATTTATTTTTTTCTGTATGTTCTATATCTATTTCATCAGAACAAGAATCATAACAATACATAATAGAATAAATATCCATTATTGATATATCAGAATAAAAACCATTGTCAATTAATTTAATCATAAATAATAATACAACACATTCCAACGGACATAAAGGGGGCAATTTATTTATTCGTAAATATTCTATTATTTTACTTTGAATATTCACCATAATATCTTTAAGAATATTTGTATATTTATAATAGTTGGTGTTTACATTTGTATCAAACAATAATAAAGGTATTTCACGATTATTTAATCCTTTTTTATTGTTATCATCTATTTCTCTTAATTTTTTATTGTATTCTCCATACTTATAATAAAATATAGTTTTGGTTGATAAATTTTTTAAAATAGTAATAAACTGGTCTTTATATTCTTGATTTTCTATTACTTCATTTTCTATAATATTTAACATAAAATTATATATCAAAACCCCATAACGAACTATATGATGTCCCCAATCTATTATAGATTTTTTGTCTTCATTCTTAGGTAATAATTTTTTATAATTATTTGGTTCTATGATTTTATCGTTTATTTCATTAAATATATCATCATTATTATTTATGTAATTTTGCACTTTTGAAAATTTATTATGACACTTTATACATTCTAATCGTGGTTCTATTTCTGGGTCTTCATCAATACCTAATTTTTTAAATCTAATACAAATATCATCATTATTTTTTTCAATACCTATATAAATTGATTTTTTTTGCCTTGTTATTGCTACATGTAATAATGAGTCATAAACTAAATTACATTTTTTTTTACTAAATATCGTAAGTGCTTCTTCTGTAATTCCTAATACAAACACTACTTCACATCCATTTCCTTTTGATGCATGTATAGATAATATCCTTGATGCGTTTTCAGATTCTTTCAAATTTATTGATTTACCTTCATCTGATTTATGTAAATATACATATTTATAAAACTGATTATCGTTAATTTTATCTTTCCAAAACTCATTGTGTTTCAATACTTCTTGATAATCAGTATTATTAAATTTATTAATCCAATAATTTTGGATTCTTATTTCTAACATAGATGCGAATATATTTTTTGATAACATTGGAAATATAAACATGAAATTATTTGGTAGATATTTATACTTATTTATTTCTTTATCCATAAATGATATAATTTTTTCAGTAACTCTATCTATTTTAGGATAGTTAAATTCGGTTGCGTATATTTTAGGAACTTCAAAAATATTATAAGGAATAATACTATTTTCATGAGTATATTTACTACACCCATCACATATTTCGGTAATTGGAGGTAATCCGTATTTTTCAAAAGGGATAACACCATTTACAAAATTAATAAAATGTTTATTATGAAAACGCATAACTTTATTTATACCATTACTTCTTTCAATATGAGAATCTAAATTATTTACATCAATATATGTCTGAATATTATGTTCTCCCCATATGCTTTGTAATTTATCTCCAATAACATAAACATCAATATTTGTATGAGTTATTATAGTATTAAATGCTTCAATATATTCTTCGCCTAAATCTTGTGCCTCATCAATAACAATTAAGCATTTTTTATTAAGAGATGGTCTTTTTCCAGCATAATTTATTTTACTATCTTTTGTTGAAATGAATCCATTTCTAATAGTTTTAACAATTCCCTTAAAATAATCATTATGTTTTATAATTTTATTTTTATCAACAACTGCATAATTAAACGAATCAATTGTTCCAATTATAATTACTATTTCCTTATTTGTATGCTTGTTCAGATAAGATATTTTATATTGTTTTCCTTTATTATCATCATTTTCTACACTTTTTAATTTATTTAATTGTCCTCTTTTCTCTTGTTCTTTTAACTCATTATAAATAACTTCTTTTGCGGTATGCATTTTTGTAAGATAAATATATGTTTCTTTCTCAATAAATAGTTTATCAGTTTGTATAAGTTGAATACTTTCATATGTTTTACCGCAACCTGCTCCTCTCTGATTAAAATATATGATGCCTTTTTCTAATTGTTTTTCAAGAATAATTTCTTGATTAATACAATCATCGCAAGTTGTATCACGACTACATTCTAATTCTATTGGTGTTTTTATTGTTTGTAACATAAAAGTTTCTATTATATTTTTTGCATCTAATTCAAACCATGGTTCAGGTCTATTTTCAGGTAATGTTTTATGTGTATAAAATATTTCAAATATACATAGTATTTCATTATCTTCTGTGTATGCTATATCTGCTATTTTTACTCCATTATATTCAAATCTATATTCAATTATAATTGACGATTTTTCTGAAACTTCTGGAATAGGATAATAATATAATATTTTCTTACATTTATTACATTTGTTTTTAATTGTTAATTGTATTTTATTTTCAAGAATATATTTTAATACTAGTTTTGCGTTTTTATGAATTTGTGATTCATTTGGATTATTGTAGAAATTACATTTTATATCTTCTTTCGAATGTGCGAAATGATGAACCCTTATATTACCTTGACGAATAATAACATCATTCCCACAATCAATACATATAAACTCATCTTGTTTATTTGCATGTGATGGGGTTGTATATTGATTCGTTTTTTTATTAATTGCACCTAATCTTGTGAGGTTGGACATCTTATATTTATTATATGTAAATAGGTTTTATATTATTTTTTTCAATTATTTAATTAATTCGTTAATTACTTAAAAATAAAATATTAAAGTTGGATTAATCAACAAAAACAATTTATTATTCCTGTAAAAACATTCAAGAAAAATTTATATTACGATTTACATTGTATTCCTATGGATTATTTCCCATGTATGATACGAATGCGATACATAACAAGGAAAGACCAAGTTATTTATCAAGAAGCAATAATTTATCAACTGGTTTAGACGGATCAGTAAAACCAAAATTTACATGCCTTGAAATCGGCAAACCTTTTTGATTTTTTATTTCACCAAAATGTGCTGTTTTAAATCTTCAAGGATATAAATCATTCAACACGAGCAGTTTTCGTAATTTTTTTTAATATTATTATAATTATTATAATATAATATAATATAAAATTGAAATAAAAATAATTTTAGATAATAATAATAATATATATATAATTCAATAATAGGAATGGCAACTCAAAGTAGCAAACAAATCGAACAAATATATAAAGCACGTAAAACAATCATTTCTTTTTTAGGAAATCAAAAATATAATGTAGAAAATTATTCTAATTTCAGCATCCATGAAGTGAATTCAATGATTCAGCAGGGCAATAATACCGAAAAACATCAATTAGATATGTTAGTATCCAAAGAAGATGATACAAAAAAGGCATATGTGAAATTTCATTTAGGCAAAACACTTCGTCCACAGAATATATATGAATACATTGATGATTTATTTAATTTAGAAGAAATTTTAACAAAAAAAGACGATTTAATTATTATTATGAAAGATGAACCGAATGAAACCTTAATTAAAATGTTACAAAATATTTGGGCCCAAGATGAAATTTTCATTAATGTATTTAATATTAATCGGTTACAATATAATATATTGAATCATAGTTTAGTTCCTCCGCACTATTTATTGACTAAAGAAGAAGCAGATGAAATAAAAAAAAAATATTATATTAGCAATGATATAGAAATGCCAGATATTTCACGTTTTGGACCAGTCGCGCAAGCAATTGGAATGAGACCAGGAGATATGTGCCGGATTACTCGCCCAAGTAAAACATCAATTCAAACACTATTTTATAGGATTTGTTCGGCATAATAACTATTTATCAAAATACAAATACAAAATACACAATTTTAATTAATATTATATATAATATTTGATATATATAATACTAATATTCTATATATCAAATATTCTATAAACATGATAAATAAAACAACTACTGATAATGATAACAATTATGATAACCAAATAAAAGAAATTAATGATTTTTTCTATATAGTATTGTCTCAGGTAGTTTCAATATTACCGAAGTACAATACATATCCCGATATAAAAACATATGCGAATGAATTTTCTAGATCGATGAACAATTTAAAAGAAGTGGAAACCCGTATTTTTTTATTAAAAAATGATATTGAAAAGAATTTATCTAGTATGAATAAAAAAACACACCAAATTAATAATGAAATACATAGTTTAGAAAAAAATGTGTCTTTTTTAAAGAAAAAACTCAGTTCATTAAATAATAGTGATAATGCAAGTATTGGAATGTTAAAGGATACAAAAATGTTACATAATCAAGAATATATTGGTAATTTAATACTAATTGGTATAATCATAAGTATTTTAATTTTCTTTTACCAAAATTACATTAAAAAAAAAATTAAATAAATTAAAATTATATTATATTATAAAAATATAATATAATTGATGAGAGTATTAAGTTTTTTTAACGATTTAGGTATAATTCCGAATGAAGGTATCGGACTTGAAAATGATAAAAACCTTTTACAAGGACAAGAATTAATGGAATACGGACGTGGTTATACTCTTGCTGTAAATAATAAATTAACACATTTACAGGAAACGCCGTCACTAAAAGTTGGAACAGTGATAGAAGCATTGTATAGTCCTGAATCATTAAATAATGAATCTAATATTAATATCACTGAATTAACAAATGATGAAAAAGAGTTTCATAAAACCTTAAATAATTATTCAAATACTTATAATATATTATCACATGAATTGTTGGAATCTACTAATAATAATAATAATAAAAATCAGAATAATAATAAAGAACTATTGAGAGAATTGGATAATATAAATAATAAATTAGTTTCTCTCTCGAATAGGATTAGCGAAGATATCGGAAGTATAAAAACTTCTGATGAATTCACAAAAAATCAGATTATAGAGAAACAAAAAGAATTGCGGAATTCAATTAATCGTGTTAATAATCAAACACGAAATATTGGTAAAAGATATGATGAAGAAACATTAATTGGACAACAAGAAACAAGTAGGTTTAATTTAATTTCAAAAAATTATTTTTATTGGTTTTGGTTGTTAGTTTTAATAATTATATTAATTATTACCATAAATATAATGACAAATACTTCGGATGAAGTTGGGAATACTAATATTATTTTTGTATCTATATTACTTGTTATTTATTTTTTATTGAAATAATTTTTAATTAAATTTAATTAAGTTTAAAATAAAATATTAATAATTAATAAAAGAAACCGTCATGGAAAAACATAATCCGACGATTGTAAAAATCAAAAGATTAGAAAAAGAAGTTGAACTATTATTAGCAGAATATCAAGATACAAATAATAATTATATTCGTAATCTAACAAATGACTTGAACCAACAAGCATCAACCGATGCGTCGATTTTAGAATCATTAAATAAACAAATTATAATTTTACTGTCGACTATAAATAGTGAAATTAAAGGTATTTATCCCAAAGGAATCAATAATCAAGATTTAGTTAAATTAAATAGTAACACAATTAAAACATTATCAGAACAACTAAAAAATGATCAAATTAAATTAGAAAAAATGCTACAAAATAGAAGTGATTTAGACGGTAAATATAATAATACTACAATTAATTTAAAATCAAATAAATATCATTATATGTTTTATTTTTTATTGATTATCATTATAATTGTATTAGTTTATAAAGTAATAAGTTCGGATGATTCCAATATTTCTGAAACTATTATTTTAATATTAACTATTATTTTATTATTTTATCATACCGCAATGGGTATTATAACAACAATAGTTGGATATGTATATGGCGCGGGAAAGAAAGTTGTGAATGATTTACATTTATAATTAAGACTTAAACTCAGAATATTATATTATATTATATAAGAAATATAATATAATAAATATGACTGACAAATGTATTATTACGGTTTTGACACCAAATGATTTATTAACATTACAGGGTGCATATAATAATAGAATTATAATTATTAAATTTGGCGCAGAGTGGTGTGGTCCATGTAAAAACATAAAACCAGCATGGAACCAATGGATACAAAATTTAACACCAAATATTATTATAGCAGACATTGATATTGACATACAAGAAAATTTCGAATTATATATGTCACTTAAATCAAAAAAAATGGTGAAAAGTATTCCTATTATACTTGCTTATTATTGTGATATTAAACGCGACAGTTGGTATATACCTGACGATTCAGTTATTGGATGCGATATAAAACAAGTAACTGCTTTTTTTGATAGATGTACGAAAAAGATAAATACATTAATTAAATGAAATATGAAGTATAAAATATATTATAATAAAATATTTCAAGAGAGAAATTAAATTAATCATTTTCATTATATTATTTAGCATTATATGGAGTTATCTTATATTTGATTTTCCACGAAAAATTTTATTTTCCAAATTGAAATTGAAAGGGTTTATTATATATTATTTGCGATAAAGAAATATATAATAAACCCTTTATTTGTTTTATTATAAAATTAAATAAATATTTTATAATAAGTTTTATATATATTTATAATAGATATATAAAATAAAATACCAAAAATGAGTTTTGGAGATTTGGTATATAGTTTATTTAATTCTAAAACAAATAGTATAGGTCAAGAAAATAGTATTTCAATTTCACACGGGAAACAATACAAGAGTTATAAAAATAGTAATATACAAAAAACACAAGGCAATCATATAAAAATCATTAATAATTATGGTAATGATATAGAAGGATTTACAGGTATGATGGGACCAACCAGCGTAAATACAAAAAATCAAAATGAGCAAACTCAATTAGAAGAAAATGAAGATGAATTAAATAGAAAAATAAGTTCTTATGCGAGTTCGCATCGTAATTTAATGGAAAAATCACAGTCTTATTTACAAAATGATAATCGTAAATATGGAAAAAATATATATGCGTTAGAACCCGCAAAATTAGAGGATATTAAACCATCATGGGTTGGATGTTATAAAACAAAAAACGATGGACTGGTAGAGCAAAATGATATGGGAAATAATAATACAGTAAGTACATGTAAAGTGCGTGCATCAGATTTAGGGTATAGCACATTTTCATTAAGAAAAGATGGCAATAATGGCACAAAATGTTATGTAGGAAATAATATTGATAAAGCACAATCAAGCGGTTTAGCAACTCTTCCGGTTGTTTCATATGCTTTTTCTAAAAGTGAAGGCGCGAATATAGGAGGTCTTTTAATGAATGGACAAATTGGCGTATATCAAGACAATATTACTACTAATTTACAGACGGATTTAACACCTGTAAAAAATTGCGATATGTCTATTGGGGGTAAAATTAATACGAATAATACGGTTTCAACGTTCGGTTATAATTGTAATGGAACCGCAGAAAGTATATTTAAACCACCTCCGCCACAACAAGTTCCAGAAATACCGACACCGTCTGGTTATACAAAGTATAATGGTAAAGATTCACCAGGATATTCGTATCGAGCTCCTGATGGAACCCCGATTTCAAAATTGGCGGAAATATGTAATAAAGATAATTGCAGTGGTTTTACTAGTATTGGTGTGATTAAACCTTATATAGTACCTCAAAGTAGATGGGTCGATTTGAAAATCAATGGGAAACCAGTTGATTTATATGTTAAAGACAAAATTACAATTAACATTGATACTTCAAAACAATATCGTTTAAAACATATTAATTCTGGAAATTGTTTGTATAATAATTCAGATGGACGATTTAGTACATTTAAGTGTATTGATTTTAATGACCAATATTGGACGATTGAACCTGTTCCAGGCGAAAAAAATACATTTATGTTTAAAGGTGTTAATTCGCAATATTCTTTATATGCGGATACAAACGGGCAATTTAGCACATCTATATCTGATATAAATAACCAAACACAACATTGGGAATTATTTCCAATAAGCGGACTAACAGATACTTATCGATTTCATAATATAAAAACTAGAATGTGTATGTCTAATAGTGCGGATGGACGATTAAGTACATATTATTGTAGTGATTATAATGACCAATATTGGAAACTTATACCTATTACAGAAGGACCAAAAAAATGCGATCAATATAAAGATACAGATAAAAACTTACCAAATGATTGTTTACAACAAATATGGCGTGAATCAGGATGCACAACAAATATAGAGAAGGTATTTGGAAGTGAGCAACAGTCGTTTTGGAATAAACGAGCAAAGTCTGAGGTTAAAACTGATATGCAGGCATGGGCAACTCTTAAAGACGAAGAACATCAGAGTCGCTGTTATGCACCTGTTCCTGTTATAAAAGTTGGTGCATCAATTAATACTGAATCATTATGGAGTAAACCTTGGGTTCTCATAAATGATGGAACGAACGGAAACTCAATCGGACAAATAAATGATGGAAGTATTGCAGTAACAAATTCTGGCGGAATAACATATACAAGAGCAAATTTATCTGTTCCTTGGAACAGTTATTCTACAAATATTCTTATTAAATCATATATACAATTACAAGATGGCAGATATCTTGGCGTAGGAAGAAATGATAATAAGTTATACATTAAAAATAAATTAACAGATAATTGGAATGGGTATAATAAATCCAGTGTAACAAATAAAAATCCTGTTAGATATATTAAAATATCTTATCCCTCAACTTATTCAGGAAGTTTATGTATACAAATATCTCAACTTGCTGTATATTCAAATGGAGTAAACATAGCACCAGGTAAGACCGTATTCGCACCAAATATATACTCAACCGATTCAAAAGCAACAAATGCGATTGATGGAACATTAACTTCAAAAAGTTATCCTGATATATATCATTCGAATTGTAGTCGTGAAAGTTATTGGCAACTTGATTTAGGAAAAGAATATGATGTAGATAGAATCGTTTATTATAATAGACGTGATTGTTGTTCTGATCGAGCGAATGGAATGTTAATGCAAATATTTGATAATAATATGAATCAAACGCCATTTATACAAGGAAATTTTAATTTAAATTCAGATATGACTCAAACGATAATATTAAATAATACACAAACACCACCAGACCCTTCTACATGCTGTGTTACTTCTATTGTTCAATTAAATAATGGAACAATTATTGGGTCAGGTACAGATTATTATTTATATAAAAAAGTTTCATTGTTTAATAATTGGGAAAAAATTAAATGTCCAAGTGCATGCTGTGTTACATTTATTTCTACTTTATCAGATGGCACCACGATTGTAGGAGTTGGAACAAATGGATATATTTATACAAGAGAAGAAGGTAAAGCTTGGATATTGGTCGATACTTCTATGCGAATGAGTGCGGTAACACAATTAAAAGATGGAACGATTTTAGGATTAAATACGTCTGGTTCTTTATTCAAAAAATAAAAAGAAAATAAATAAATAAAAATAAATAAAAATAAATAAA
>Ga0105054_10001569_pt1 | contig 37673 bp, 27 predicted proteins | sample BON02_FD_78091 | JGI IMG/M metagenome (GOLD analysis project Ga0105054, IMG submission 78091) | Freshwater microbial communities from Lake Bonney liftoff mats and glacier meltwater in Antarctica - BON-02 (megahit assembly) | ecosystem: Environmental > Aquatic > Freshwater > Ice > Glacier...
CGTGAATATCTCGTCTTCGTACGATACGCCCAACAGCTCGCAGTCTTTACCGAAGAACGTTGGCTCTCCGTAAACGCCCGTGCCGTCGCAGATCGTCACGATCACGTCGTTCGGGAAGCGTACAAAGTAGTCTTGCTCGTAGGTAACGACGATGCGCTGGGTGCACTGGCTACTGTTGCCGTAACAATCGAAGGCGCGGAAGGTGCGCACGATGGTGCCTTTGTTGCACAGCGTATCGAAGTTCGCGTAGTTCACCGCGTGCGTCAAACCTTCAACACCCTGGTAAACTTTAGTCTCATCCAGGCAGCAGTTGTCCAAAATATCGGCTTTGCCATACACCCACAAGCTCGGGTCAAATTGTTCGCAAGATACTGTCACGTTGTTAGGTGACTGGCAGACTGGCTTGATCTTATCTTCTACCAAAACCTGCACCATGCAATCATTGGTATTGCCATTGCAATCCGTTACCCGGAAAGTTACCATGAGCGTGTCGCCGATATCGCCGCAGTCAAAACTTACGGTAGGGCCGACGCCGCCACCTTTTCCAGCTTTAAAATCTTTCAGGCAACATTGGTCATAAGAACCGTCATCAAAGGTAGAAGCATTAATAATTGCTTCACCATCGCTGCCCAGGGCCACTTTTGTGAGTTGGTCGCAAGCTGCTACTGGCGGTATCAGGTCTTGTACTGCCAATCGGAAAGTGCAGGTTCTTATGTTGCTGCAATCGTCCTGAGCCCGGTAGGTGACTGTATGGGTGCCGATTGGCAAACAAGGGGTAGTGCCCCATTGTCCCATCGTATCGCGGTTCCACCAGTTGTTGCCAGGGAAATCTGTCAATACACCACCAAAAGTGAGTATGCCGGTTTGGTCACCTGTGAATGGGTCAAAAGTGACAACGGTGCCACTGATATTATTCACCCTCGAACAAGCATCTGTAATGATCCGATCTGGCAGATCAACGGTAGCGCAACAAGCAAAAGGATCTATGGAAACAGTAGTATTGGGCGGGCAAGTGAAAGCAGGCCCCGTTTCATCTGCCACCTTGATCACCTGAATGTAATAGGTTGGGTTGGTGAAAGGCGGCACTGGTGTGGTTGGCAAGCACCAGTCCAGCACGGTCCAGGTACGAATAATTTTATAGGTACCGTCGCATACAGGTAGGATTTGATCTGAATAAGCAGCTTGAAGCTCACAGAAACCAGCACTTGGATGCAGTGGCCATTCGCGGCCAAAGGCTATCAGGTAAGGTGCGCCTGTAACGGAGGGTGAGGTGTTTATCGTTGCATTGCATTGGATAACAAACTCATCCGGAAATTCAACGTCGGCAACATGCCTGCGGTCAAAATAGATGTATTGGTTGCAGGTAGTGGAATTGCCCCATTGATCCGTAGCCGTCCATTTGCGCAGCACATAAGCGCTGATATTGTTCTGGCCGTTGATGCTGCCGGTGCAGCTCAAGTCAACCCAGGTATCGGTGTTGGAGTACGGATAATTTGAGCAATCCGTAATAATCGGGTAGGCGGTAGCAATCCCTAACACGTTTTGCAAATAACCTGGATCATAATTGGTGATCGGGCAGATCAAGTGGATGTCCTGGCAAACCATGGTTGGCGGCAGTTTGTCTTCGATCTTCACAGAGCCCCAGCAAGTATTGCCACTCACTTTGTGGGTTACACGATACTGATAGGTCTTGCCAATGTCGGCACTTGTCAACAGCGCGCTCTCCCATGGGCCATTTCCAAGGGGCAAAGTCCGGTCAAGCTCTACCAAATAATCGTCGAAACAGCCGTAAGTACCTTCCAGCACATCGTCGGGACGAACCTCGCCCGTGCATGATGCTGGCAGGGAGATGTTCACAAAGTCGTTGCAGTTCACAACAGCTGGCGTCGCGATCACGTGCACGATCGTTGAAACGCTCTGAATACAGCCTGGGTCGTTCGGGCCAAAAGCTTTCGGCACACCGCCGTTCACCGTATATACAATGGTGTATTGTCCAACACCTTGTGCAGGGTTGAACTGAATTGCAGGTACGCCGTTCACTGTAAAGCCTTCGCTCACGATGTTCGCATCGCCTGGGTCACCGGTCAAGGTAATGGGGTCAGAGAACAAGCAGAAGGCGCCAGAGAGGTCGGAAGTAATGGATGGATTGGGATAAACACAAGAGTTGCCAATAGTGAGGACAAAGCCAGCGCCGTTGGATACCGTGATGGAATAGCCAAGCGCATCTACGTGAATGCCGGTGAAAAAGTAGTCGCCGCTGTTGTTCGGCGTTTGGGTAAAGGTTGTACCCGGAGGAATGGCCGCAGGGCTATTGGGTGGCGCGGAGCTGGTAGATAAATATAGACCTGTGGCAGAAATAATTGTCCAGGTTTGTCCGGCAAGTCCTTCAATCTTTATGGTTTCATTGAACTGACCGTTGATGAGGTTTGTCGCGTTGTTTTTGCAAACACACGGGTCAGTGATGAGAATTTTAGGCGTACACCTTGGGAAAGGATTGATGGTTACAAAGGCCGTACAGCTTGCTGTGTTACCACACGGGTCGGTGGCTGTAAGCACAACTGGCTGGGTGGTGCCTTCTTGGGCACAGTTAAAGGAAAATGGCCCCGGGGGGGTGACCACGATGCTGCCGGCTGGTGCGCAGTTGTCGCTAACAGATTGAAGCAGTTGCGCTTGCGTTACAAGGACATTGCCAAAAATGTCCAGGTTTACGGTTGCGTTTTGGCACACAATCGTTGGACCTGTATTGTCACCCACTGAAATTGTCTGTGTGTAGGTGGTGGTATTGCCACAGGCATCGGTAGCCGACCAAGTGCGTTTGATGCTCCGGTTTTGGGCGCAACTGCCTGTCATACTCGTCTCTGTAAAGGTTACAAGCAGGCCAATGGGTGGTTGGACAGGAAAGGTCTGACCTTGATTGACCTGACCGGGAGTAGCAGGGAACGCGACAGATGGGCCATTCCAAACAAAAGCAGCATACGTAGCGCCGTTGCCCGACAAACGCAGTGATTGACCAGGCGCCTCAGTTCCAGCTTCTGCCACACCTATATCTGTGGAGACCATGCCGTTAGCTGGTCCGCCGATCGCGGTCATTACACCTTCATAGCTGAGGAATTGTACCACGGTGCCGCCTTTTACAAAGGCAATACCATCAGATGGGCCGTTTTGAATACCGGATATGAAGAATGCAATCGTGCCGAAGCCGTTGCTCTGATTGGGAATGATCCCGGAGAGGGCTAAATTGTCATAGGTGCCACCCATCATTCCCGTGGATCCATTGTAAAAGAAAAGGTCGTATCCTGCCAGGTTGGTTCCAGCCCGGCCAGCAATTTCTACAAACTCATTGACATCGTTTCCTACATTGTCGTAGTGCAGTTCATTGATCCAGACCGGACCGTTGATGATACCAGCTGGGTCGCAAGCATCTGTGGCAACAACTGCTGGCTGTGGCGGAACTGGAGCATCACAAGCAATGGTCACATTGGGCGGCATGGGCGTGAGCACAGGCGGGTCCGTATCGGTGACATTGATGGTTTGCGTGTGCATGGTCATCAGGTTGCAGGCATCTGTCAGCGTCCATGTACGGGTAACGATGCGCGAACCAGGGCAATTACCGGCCATTTCAGTCTGCATAAAAGTCGCAGCAATGGAAGCTGGCAAAGGGTTGATGGTTTGCCCTGCATTCAAGGTGCCTGGGGATTGTGCGATGGGGCCTACCCAGGTAAAGTTGGAAGAAACCTGGCCAGTTCCCGTCAGTTGGAGCGAAAGGCCTGCTGCTTCTGAACCCAATTCCAAAACACCCACATCAGTAGAGAACATGCCGTTTGCAGGGCCATCTGTGGCTTGAAACACGCCTTCATAGCTCAAAAACTGGAGCACTTGGTTGGTGGAAATGCGGTATAAGGCAAGTCCGTCCGGTGCGCCATTTTGTATACCGTTTGCTGGATATGAAAATGAAACCGCTCCAAAGCCGGAACCTTCATCGTCGATGCTCCCCGTTAATGGTGTGGTTGTGTACACTACCCCACCGTTGCCATTGTACAGAATAATCTGGTAATCTGTCAAGTTGAGGCTCGCAGTACCAGCCACTTCTACAAATTCGCCAACATCGGCACCGACATTATCGTAGTGGAATTCATTGATCCAGATTACATCCGGTACTGAGCCAATGCCGCCGCAGGCATCTGAACCCGTTAGCATGGGCGCGATGGGCAGTGGGGCGGTACAAGCAATGGTGGTATTTCCCGGGAGGGGATTCTGATTGAATGTAGGCGCCGTCTGGTCATTGACCGTGATTATTTGCGTACAGGTTTGCATATTGCCGCAGATATCAGTGGCCTTGTACGTACGCGTGACGGTGTACCGGTTGGCACAAGTTTGGCTGGAATTGGCATCCGAAACAAATGAAACGATTGGTGTGCCAGAGCAGTTATCAGACACTCCTGTTACCAAAGCAATATTCTGCGCTGGAACCTGGAAAGAACAAGAAACAGACACCGGGCCGGGGCAGGTCAGCGAAGGTGGCGTTTGGTCGGGCGCATAAGTATAAACAAGCGTACAGGTAAAAAAGGCTTCGTTCGCATCCCTGATACCGTTGGCCGGAGAGAGGTCGTCAAAAATGGTATAGACCCGGGTCACCGAAGTACTGCTGCAATTGTTGATTGCTGTTGTGGTAGACGTGATGACAATCGTGCCGCAAGGAGTGTCGCCAATAATTCCGCCCAGTGCTTCAAAACCCGCTTCTGTCGTTACTGCTGCCGGTACCGGGTTGTTACAGTTAAACACCCCAATTGGCTGAGGAGGACAGGTTACGGATAAAGTACACAGTGGCGCTGAGCAAGAACCTGTATCTAAAATGATCACGGCCAAGACACAATCCGGATCATTGTCATCGGTAATAAACAATATCACGTTGCCACCGCCAGCAGAGCCGTTTTGGAGCCGGAATTGAGTTGGCGCGCCATAAGAAACATTGGTGGCCGGGCCGCCGCCGATTAAAGTGACCGTGCCAACACTTACTGTCAGGCTGTATGTACTAATGTTGATTCCCGTTGGGTTGAGGAAGAAAGAAATGTAATCGTCTGCGGGATTTGGAATGGTACCATTGTTGTTGCAAGCCACACTGCTCAATCCGCTGCCCGTTACCGAACAAGAGCCTTGCGAGCAACTGCCAGGATCCACAATGGTCACTTGAATGGTACATGAAGCGCCAGATGTGGCATCTGTAATGGTCACGATCACGTTGCCGCCACCGGCAGAACCTGCCTGCAAGCGGAAAAAGTTGCTGGAGCCATAAGGAACATTGGTAGCAGGATTGGAGCCATTCAAAAGCACAGAGCCAACGTTTACCGTGACATTATACCCGGTGCCAAGGCCGCTACCGGTTGGATTGAGTTGAAACCAGATATAGTCGTCGCTCTGGCTGTTGGATTCATTGTTGTTCTCGCAATGCACATCTGTAAGACCGGCGCTAATGAGGCTGCAAGATGGTGGCGCAAAAGTGGCAGCGACGTTGACATCGTCAAGACCAAACTCATCGCGGGAGCCTGCGCCGGAAACATCATTTCCTGTCCAGCGCACATAGTAAAATCCACCCGGCGCTATATTTAAGCCCATTATGGTCGTAGAACGGGAAGGCGCTGAACCAACCAAGACCCACCCCAAAGCATCAAGTGCTTCAATGGAAGTGTAATTCAGTGCAGGAACAGTGGTGTAGGTAGTATTATCAGCGGAGTGCGAGAAGTTAAAGGAACTTGCACGCCCCTGGTCATTACGGACGTATATATTGTATGAAAGCACCAATTGGGTAATATTGGTAGTGCCTGTATTTTCAACTCTAAGGGTCAGCGTGCCGTTGCTGTTCCAGTCGCTGCCGCCCGGCTGTAGCATGATGCAGGGATTGGCCACTGATTGCGGAGCACCTGTGTAGGCGTAAACACCACCTGTGGCCACGGGTGCTGCCACAGACCCACGGGCGTGATCCCCGGTGGTGCCCGTACCGCCGAAAGCTATCGCGCCATCGCTCATGCCCGTCATGGCCCAAGCATTAGAGTTTAGCAAGCCCGCTGCAACCGGATTGGGCGAAAAGCCCGAACCTGCAAATGCAGTGCTGGGATTGGTACCAACAGAAGTTTGCATGCTGTTGCTGTAGTCAATAACAGCAGAAGGGCTGCCATTGGAGAGCTTAACCTGGGCGTTTGCGGAAAAAGCGGCAACTGCCGAAAAGCAAAGGGAAAGCAAAATACGGGTGCCGTACATTGAACGGGTAAAAGTTCCTTTCATGAGTATTGATTATGAATATAAAATACCCGTCCGAAAATCGAACAGGCTAATTTTTTTGCCTAAGCAACCAGTCTGGGATGTTGAAAATTTGGGTTCGCAAGCGAAAATCCTTACTGTAAAAAGACCCGTTTTACCATTAATAAAGCAAAAACGAACAGGTCAAATAAAGGATGCTGCCAGGTAGGCCAAACTTATCATGAGTACAAGGATTAGGATTAAAATATAACAATGGTGCAAATGTAGCATTGAAAACGCAAAACTGAGCTATTTCAATGTTAAATTTACGGTAGACGGTGGACGGTTTGCACAACATCTGTTTTTTTCCCTTAAATAGGGTGTTTCAGCACTTTAAGCCAAATATGGTGGCCGAGCCTGCTAAAAACTAATGCCAAACCAAAGGTCAAATATTGTCCAATCCGTCAACCGTCAACTGTCCACCGTAAATACATCACGTACAAAAACAGTGCCATCAGGGTGCTGAAACACCCAATCCAAAGGAAAAGAGCGGATGCCGTCCACCGTCTACCGTCCACCGTCTACCGTAAAATTACTTCTTCTTGCTCCACTCCATGATACTCTTATCGTTCATGCGCGGGTAGTCGGCGTTGCCTTCTTTTTTGGCCAATTCTGTGCTTTTTTCAGCCACCATGATGGCATCTTTGTAGCGGCTCAATTCACCCAGAATATTTGCTTTCAAGCGGAGAATCCAAAACTTGTCGCCGCCACTTTCGAGGGCTTTGTCCACCCAGGAAAGTGCTTGCGCCATGTCTTTTTTCTCTTCATAGTAGTAGCGCGCCGATGCGTAAAAATCATTCGCAGAAGGGCCGTTCATGGTTGTTTTGATAGCAGCCATTACCTTGCCATCTGTGTCTGCACTGAAGGGAATAAGTACTTTGGTGTTCTCCCAGGACAATTCCAGATTAGCGCTATTATTGGTCAGGTTGTTGAAGTTCAACGTAAAAGATTCTACCTGATCGCGCAAAGGAAAGGCAGTAGCTGAAAACTTCGCAGCAACATCTTGCTCCTTGAAGTCAGCAGCCTCAGGAGCGCCCCAAATGCTGATGTCTTTGTAAAAAATGATCGTCCAGTCTTTGTCACCTGGAATGGTGTACAGCGCATAGGTGCCTTTTTTAATCGCAATACCACCAACACTGGCATCGTCGCTAAAGGTTACCTTAGTGCTGCCATTCGCGCCAGTACGCCAAAGCTCGCCCATGGGTACCAGATCACCAAAAATCTTACGGCCTTTAGCACTTGGACGAGAATATTCAACGTCCACTTTGATCAAGCCAACATCTTGGGTGATCTTGCAGCCAGGACTTGGCGCAGGTGTTTTGATTTGGGCATTGGCCGTTGCAAAAAAGGCCAGCAGGAGTGTGGGTAATAAGAAAATTTTCTTCATGTTGTCGTTAATTGTTATGAATTTAAGTGCTGAAACACTCATTTTTATAAATGGTTTGACTAAAAGGCAAGGTAATGCTTCAATGGCTAAAAATGCCCGATGAACTGTCTTATTTTTGCCAAAAATTCTACAAATGCTGCACTTTTTCTGTGTTTCGTTCCCTGAACTGACAAATTATCAATTGTATGAAATCCTCGCACTGCGGATGGAAGTGTTTTGTGTAGAGCAAAATTGCCCTTACCAGGACTGCGATGGCAAAGACCTGGAGAGTTGGCACCTGATGGGTCGTGACGAGGCGGGAAAGCTTGTATGTTACACCCGATTGCTGCCTGCTGGATTGGCCTATCCTGAATATACATCCATCGGGCGCGTGGTGACAGCACCTTCCGCACGCGGAACTGGGGCAGGAAAGATCTTGATGGAAAAAAGCATCGCCAAATGTCAACAACTATTTGGCAATCAAGCTATTAAGATCGGCGCACAAACCTATCTTTTGAAGTTTTACGAAGGCTTTGGCTTTCAATCCACCGGCGAAGCATACCTTGAAGACGGTATTCCGCACACCTCAATGATTCGACATGCGTGAAATTGCTATTTCTGATATTCATGGCTGTAATCAGTCGTTTGAAGCGCTGCTGGATCAAATCGCGTTCTCTACATCCGATGTTTTGTACCTGCTTGGCGACTATGTGGATAGAGGCCCTGATTCCAAAGGCGTTATTGACCGAATATGGGCGCTCCAGGACGATGGATACCAAGTTGAATGCCTGAAAGGTAATCACGAGGAATTGGTGCTTCGCGCCGCGTCCGGCAATTTCACCTACCTGGAAAAATGGTTGAAAACAGATGGCAAAGACACCAAGAATAGCTTTGGGGTAGAAACTTGCGCCGAAATTCCCAAAAAATACCTGGACTGGATGGAAGCCCTACCCTATTTCCTCGAAGTTGAATCCTATTTATTGGTGCACGCAGGCCTTGACTTCCGACTAGACGACCCCCTTTCCGACACCTCTGAAATGTGCTGGCTGCGCCAATGGCAACCCGCCATCCGATACGAATGGCTACAAGAGCGCATCATTATACACGGACACACCCCCATTGAACGCGATATCATTGAAAATCAATTTGTTAATTTACAAGCCGCCCAGCACCTCGACATTGATGCTGGATGTGTTTATGCCGACCCGCGCCATTGGAGAAGTGAAGGATTGGGGAACCTTTGTGCGTTTGACATGACGAACCAGCGCTTGTTTTTTCAGGAGTATGTTGAATGAACAAATTGGCAAGGGGCAGGTTTGCAAGTAGGCAAAGGGCAAACGGAAGTGAAGCCTGGCAAAACGAAAAAACTTTTAATCAAGCAGAACCTGAAAATCCCCAGCCACTTCAAGGCCGGCATTCCGCCCATTTCCTTCAAAAATGCGCTGTCCGCGTTCTAGCAATTCAACCTGCAAAACAGCTTGCAAACTTTCTTGGATTTTCCCCGTCATCTCGCCTGAAATAGGTGAATGTAGTGCCGTCCCAGGTGCTTGTTTGGCTAATATCCGCAACTCGGTTTTAGGTCCTTTGAAAACCAATTCCACTTGCTCATCATTGATTTTCAAAAACTTGCGCGCACCGGTGTAGGTGGCAAACTTGAACAGCTTTCCATCCAGCCAAAAACCACTGATAAATCCAATAAAATGACTGTTCAACCAGGGAATATGTGCCGCTGATGCAATCAATGATGCGCGATCATGGGTGTCGAAATGGTTGCTCTGCATCCAAACATAAGCCTTCGGGAAGGATCGGCCCCAATCTTTTTCGATGTAACCCTTGCCACCACTAAAATCCGCCAAAGTGGTCATGCCCTTCACCTCATCCGTGATTTTCAGTTGGCCTTCAAGGTTGTGGTGCAGGCTTACGATACCATGATTGCACTCCATAAACGGCACGAAAGAGTACCAACCCATGATTCCCGGCGCACCCAACATTTTTGGCCAGGGGTTGGTATTTTGAAAGTGAATTTCTCCCGAAATTCCAGGCAAATCAAGCTCTATTCGTTCTCCTGAGAAAAAATTATTGCCCACAAAAACCTCAAAAGATCGCTCCGATGGCCGGAAGTCTTCGGCATCAAAACGGTGATAGGCAGCAGTACAAGCTTTTCCATCCATCACCTGAATAAATGCGTGCTGCTCCCCATTTTCCGCCATAGAAATACCCGGAATAATGGCCAAGGCATGGCGCTCATCTGCTGAAACGATTTTGAAATACCAGCCTTCAAAATAACGGCGTGTGCGGCCCCAGCCGTGGAATTCATCGGGGTACCAAATGGAGCGGAGGCGTTGGAACATTTTTTTAATGTGATAATGTGATAATTTGATAATGGGCCTAAAGCTTAGTCTGAGGCTTTGGCCTTAAAGTGCTGAAACACTCAATCCAAGGCAAAATACGGATGCTGTGCCCGTCCACCGTCCACCGTCCACAGTTACAATCTATCTGCCCTTGCTCGGAGTAGATGATCTGCCACCACCAGCGCCGCCATCGCTTCCACGATGGGTACCGCTCTTGGCACCACACAGGGATCATGTCGGCCTTTACCTTTTACCACCACGCTTTCACCCGCCGCATTGGTCGTTTCCTGGTCGCGCATGATGGTGGCTACTGGCTTGAAGGCCACCCGGAAGTAGATATCCATACCATTGGAAATACCACCTTGAACACCACCGGAATGATTGGTCACGGTTCGCCCCCCAGCCCCCTTTTCTGTCGGCAAAAATTGATCATTATGTGCTGACCCCAACATTTTCACGCCGTCAAAACCCGAACCGTACTCAAAGCCCTTGGCCGCATTGATGCTGAGCATGGCCTTGCCAAGGTCGGCCTGTAGTTTGTCAAACACGGGCTGACCCAAACCTGGCGGACATCCCTTTACCACTGCAGAAACCACCCCGCCAATGGTATCACCCGCTTTGCGCACTTTTTTAATGAGGTTGATCATTTTCAGCGCCATGAGCGGCTCAGGGCATCGGATGTCGTTGGTTTCGGCCGCGCTGAGGTCTAATAATTTGTAATCTTCTTTGAGTTCCAAATGCCCGACCTGGCTTACATAACCCTGTATTTCAATGCCTTTGGTTTTCAGCAGCAACTTGGCCAAAGCGCCAGCAGCCACCCGCGCTGCCGTTTCCCGCGCACTGCTGCGCCCGCCACCCCGGTAGTCGCGATGCCCGTATTTCACCTCCCAGGTGTAGTCGGCATGGCTGGGCCGGAAAGCCGTGGCCAGGTGGTCATAGTCACGACTGCGCTGGTCTTCATTAGGGATCACCATTGCAATGGGTGTGCCCGTTGTTTTGCCTTCAAAAACCCCGCTGAACACCTGCACCTTATCGCTTTCCTTGCGCTGGGTGACGATGCTGCTCTGACCCGGCCGACGGCGGTCGAGCTCGCTTTGGATAAATGCGAGGTCGAAATTAAGCCCTGCCGGGCAGCCGTCAACAATGCAGCCAATGGCAGCGCCGTGGGATTCTCCGAAGGTTGTTACGCGAAATAGGGTACCAAATGTGTTGGACAAGGTTTTCAGTTTTATTGCATTCGTATCAAGCGACCAGCTTTTGTATGCCCTTTTACTGACCGCCATTCAATGGTGTAGTGGCCGGGAGGCAACGCGCTCAAATCCAGGTTGTCATTGTCTGAAAAATTATTTTCTTCGCGCAGCACCGAACCCGCACCGTTAAAAACACGCAAGCTACCGGGAAGGTTTTCGCCGGTCTGGATTTGCACCTCTCCGGTAGTCGGGTTTGGTAAAATGCGCAGCAAAGATACCTTTTTATCATCTTCAAGGTTATTTGTCCCGATCTGAAAGACCACCAAGGTCACTGTGGTGTTGGTGACAATGGGTTGGTCGGCATCGAAATAAATGTGGGCGGTATTGTAGATTTTTTTATAACTGTCGAGACTTGGCCTTGGCAAGAGGCTGAATTTAACAAATCCGAGGCTTCCAGGTTCGTTTATCGCGCTTGGTGGAAGGTTTGTTTGGTCGAAATAGAATTCAGCGATCCCGTTGCTGCGCAAGGTCGCTGTGCAAGGGTGCGAACTAGATAATAGTCCGATGTCTTTTAACACAACGTGCAATTCTGTTCCTTTGGCCTGGATAGCCGAATAAAATCGGCAACAGCTTGAATAATTAGGAGCGGAAAACCCTGAATGAAGATTGGCTTTGGCATACACTTATTGGTCGGACCACGAAAAGTGGTCAGACCAAATGGCCCTCGTCTGACCACTTTTCGTGGTCCGACGAATAAGTTAAAACGAATGCAGCCATTCATCTCAGACCGAATACGCCAACGTTCCGTTTTACTTACTAAAAATACATGAGCCATACCGGAAGTGTCCGGTATGGCTCATTTTATATTTAGGGAAGGGCACTGTTCGCTTACTAAAGAGGTTCCTTTGTTTTTCTTCCCCTTTGTTTTTCTTGCCTCTTGCTCTCTTCCCTCTTGCCCTTTATTTTTACTCCTCCCCAATAAACGGATACCTATAATCCGTCGCCGGCACCGTATTTTCCTTCATGGTGCGCGGAGAAAGCCAGCGCTGCATGTTCAAGATCGAACCTGCTTTGTCGTTGGTTCCAGAAGCGCGGCCACCGCCAAATGGCTGTTGGCCAACCACTGCGCCCGTGGGCTTGTCGTTGATGTAAAAATTGCCCGCAGCATTGCGCAGCTTGTCACTGGCCATTACAATGGCAGAACGATCGTTCGCGAATATCGAACCCGTTAATGCGTAGGGAGAAGTGGTATTGACCGTATCCAGTATTTGGGCAAACTTTTTATCGTCGTACACATACACGGTAAGCACTGGGCCAAAAATCTCCTCACACATCGTAACATAATGTGGATCAGATACTTCCAGTACCGTTGGCTCAATGTAGTAGCCTTTGGATTTGTCGAAATTGCCACCAGCAACCACGGTCACTTTATCCGATTTTTTTGCCTCCGTGATGTATTTTGCAATTTTGTCGAATGACTTTTCATCGATCACTGCATTTATAAAATTGCGGAAATCTTCGGTACTGCCCATCTTCATACTTTTCAAATCAGTCACCAAATAATCCTTCACTTGTTTCCACAGACTCTTGGGAATGTACGCCCTTGAAGCGGCTGAGCATTTTTGGCCCTGATATTCAAAGGCACCACGCGCCAAACCTACGGCGACAGCCTTGGGATCGGCGGAATGGTGGGCGACGACAAAGTCTTTGCCACCTGTTTCGCCCACGATGCGCGGGTATGACTTGTATCCGGTGATATTTGCCCCGATGGTTTTCCAAATATGGTGGAATACTCCTGTGCTGCCTGTGAAGTGAATGCCCGCAAAGTCATGGTGCTTGAAAATAACATCGCCAGTTGTTGGGCCATCTACATAGACCAGGTTGATGACACCAGCAGGCATGCCAGCCTCCTCCAAAATTTCCATCAACAGGGAAGCCGAATAAATTTGGGCTTCCGCTGGCTTCCACACACATACATTGCCCAACATAGCAGGGGCTGTAGGCAAGTTACCGGCGATGGCCGTGAAATTGAAAGGTGTAAGGGCAAAAACAAAGCCCTCCAGGGGACGCCAGTCCGTGCGATTCCAAATATTACGCGTGCTCAGGGGCTGCTGTTTGTATATTTCCTGCATGAAATACACATTGAAACGCCAGAAGTCGGCCAACTCGCCAATGCAGTCAATTTCCGCCTGATAGGCGTTTTTACTTTGACAAAGCATGGTTGCCGCCACCATTTTGGCGCGGTATGGGCCTGTGAGTAAATCAGCAGCGCGCAGGATGATGGCGGCGCGTTCCTGCCAGGGCATGGCTTCCCAGGCTGGTTTGGCGGCGAGTGCAGCGTCAATGGCTGCTTTCACGTGCTCTCCGTTTCCTTTGGAATAATGTCCCAACACGTGCTTGCGCTCATGTGGCGGGTGCATGGCCACTAGTTCTTTGGTGCGAACTTGTTTGCCACCAATATACATTGGAACGTCTTTCTGCTTGGCTTTGGCTTCGGCGAGCGCTTTTTTCAGGGCTGCCTTTTCGGGCGATCCCGGGGCATAACTCAAAAGGGGTTCGTTAATCGGGTGAGGAACCGTAAAAAGGGCGTCAGTCATTAATTTCTATTTTGTGGTGGAATAATTGCAGTCGAATTCCTGCAAAGGTAATCATGGCGTGTCAGTAACACAGTAAACCTACTATCAATTGGTAAGAAGTTGGGTAGGATGTTCCGGTTTTCAGAGAAGTATTGGCAGTTTTCAACAAAAAAGATGCTGTTTTAGTAAAAGGGAAGTACTTTTATCCAATAAGTGTCGTGTTAACCTCCAAATCATTTACCATGCGCAATAAGAACTTTCTTTTTCAAGCTTTTCTGCTGATTTGTTTCGCAATGCCCCAAGTGGGTTGGGGCCAAGAAACGCCCCCTCCACCCGCACCAGGCACTGGAGTGCCCATCATCGTAGAAAGAGGCTCTCCCCTCACCATTTCCGGCAACACCGAAATATGCCCCGGCACGGAGACCATATTGAAAGCAGAAGGAGAATTTGAAAGTTTTTCCTGGGATAGAGGTGGCGTGCAGGGCCGCTACCTAAAAGTGACGGAGCCGGGGAAATATGAAGTCACGGGCAAGACAAAAGGGGGGTGTACGTTTACAACGACAGTGACGGTGCGGTTGCGACCATGCCCTGTTTAGGTCAGATTGGAATGATCCAGACTTATGTTAATTTCCTTAGGAATAAAAGGAGAGGCATCTGCACCACCAATTATGACTTCACGGACAATAGAACTACTGATATGCGAGAATTCCGGCTGTGCAATGAAAAAAACTGTTTCAATTCCCCCGCCAACGATGTTATTTACCTGGGATATGGTTTTTTCGTAGTCAAAATCAGAGCCATTGCGCAAACCGCGCAGCAGGTGTTTTGCCCCGATGCGCTGGCAATAATGGGCCGTAAGGTTGGGAAAGGCATCCACGTCCACATTGGAGTATTGGGCAAAAACCTGACGCAACCATTCCATGCGTTGCTCGTGCGGGAAAAGGTACTTTTTGGTTGAATTAATGCCCACAGCAACGATGATTTTGTCGAACAAGGGCAGGGCACGCCGAACCAAGTCTACATGGCCAATGGTAATAGGATCGAACGAGCCTGGAAAAACTGCAATCTTCATAAAAGGTCGGTGTTTTTTTCGTCGGAGCGAAGGTGGGGAAAATCTTGCTGTTTTTCCAATTGCCATTGATTTTCTTATTGCTCCAGTCAACTTAGGCACCATATTCCTTGCCGATAATAAACTTAAACCTGCCTTTCCATAAAAAAAACGCGACAAGTCACCTTGAAACCAAAATCCCATCCTAGTTTTGCCCCATTATTCTAACTTTCACCATTTTAATAAAATCCGTTATGAAAAAACTGATCTTCACATTATCAATTGTTGGCTGTTGCATTTTTGCAGCACAATCACAAAGCACTTACAAAACAGCCATTGGCTTGCGTTTGGGCTATCCTTTGTCTGCCTCCCTCAAACACTTCATTAGCGAGAAAGGCGCTGTTGAAGTTTATGCTGGTTACAGAGGTTATTCTTTTTACAGTTGGGTAAATATTGGCGTTTTATACCAACACCACACACAAATTGCGAGCGTTGAAGGCCTACAGTGGTATCTCGGCGGCGGCGGTGCTGTTTACTTTTGGAACTATAACAGAGGTTTCAACAATGGTGACGCAGCCAATACTTCCTTCGGGGTTAGTGGGTGCTTGGGTTTGGACTACAAATTTGCCGATTTCCCAATTAACCTTTCTGTTGACTGGGTTCCAACATTCTTTGTGAACGGCTATGGCAATGGCTTTGGAGCTGGTTATGGTGGCTTAGCAGTTCGTTATACCTTGAAATAAGGGTTGTTTTTCTAAGCCACACGAAAGGCAAGCAATCAAATTTATTTATTTCGCTGATACATGAGCCATTCCATTGTTGGGATGGCTCATTTTTTTTGATGCGCCCGAGCGTATGTACACATCTAAGCATTGACTGGCATCAATATTTAATTACACTGAATATCAAGAAGTTGTGTCATTCCGAGCGCAGCGAGGAACCTGATTATATATTGCAACCCAGGTTCCTCGCTACGCTCGGAATGACACAACTGCGTGGTTTTTAGAACGCGGCACTAGGTTTTAAAAACCTACGAAGTTTAACGCTCGAAGAAATTATAATTTGTTCGTTTTTTGTTGCCATGCCTTTTGACGCAACCTCAGCTGGGCGCATCCAAAAAAAAGCCAGTCCTTTTTCAAGGGCTGGCTCGTCGTTAATTCACTTATGGCAGGGGACGCATTGGCGAAATCGCCTTTTTGCGTGTGGATGAGACGTCCTTGTACGTCATATAATGTCAGCGTTGCCGTTGATTGAAAACTGGTCGTGGAAAGTTTTTTGTATAAATCCAGCTTTCCGCCAAATCAACTGTACCGCGCAAAATCATCCTCAGAGAAATCCGACACCTGTTCCTGCTCTTTGCGGCGATTGCGCCACCAGAAATAGCCAATTCCAGCAACAATAAGGTAAGGCATGGCCAGCATGTACAGTATCCCGGCATTCAGCCCTTGTGGGTCTCCCCCACCCTGTTTCAAACTCGCCTCAGCCGCACCCTTACACATGGCGCACTGGGCCGACAAGTCAACGGCCACAAAAAGCAGCACAAATAGCAAGGCGCTAAAAATCAATTTCTGATATTTCATAACAGTAAAAAATAGTGATGAGTGATGAGTTATGAGTGATGAGTGATGAGTGATGAGTTATGAGTTATGAGTTAGGAGTTATGAGTTATGAGTTATGAGTTTGCACAGCGTTTGTGCTTTACTTTGGATTTTTTTCAGCACCCAAGCTAGGAAATTGATTAAAGGTGCTGAAAATCATATTGAGCAAAAGTACAATACCGTGCAAACTCATCACTCATCACTCATCACTCATAACTCATCACTGATAACTCATAACTCATCACTCAATAATAGGGTTTCAGCATCAAGTAGCAGACTGGCCCCGTAATGGCCACATACAGCCACAATGGGAATACCCAACGGGCCATCTTTTTATGGCGCTCAAATTGGTTGGTATAAGCCCTTGTAAAGGTCAATAAAATGAAAGGTAATATGACTGCAGCCAACACGACATGGGTTGTCAGCAGGATGAAATAAACCGTACGCATGGTGCCTTGTCCGCCGTATTTCGTTTCTGCGGTGGTGAAGTGATATAACACGTAGGACACCAAAAACAACGCCGAGCAAACCATTGCTGCATATATTGCTTTCCGGTGATTCTCTACCTGGCCATTTTTGATAAAATAAAAGGCGAAAATCAGGATTACTGCTGCCAAGGCATTCAAAGAGGCATGTAATGGCGGCAAGAAGCTGAAATCTATTCCAACATCAATTTTCACGCGTCGCATCATGCCCACGAGCAGCAACACGACAAATGAGACCAGGTAGGCCAGTCGATTGAGCTTTTTTTCAAGCGCAGGATTGGGTTGCTTGTCAGACATATATCAAGGTAACTATTCGTTCGGAGGAAGCAGGATGGCAATGTGTTGCACCATTCGATTAATCTCTTCGTCACTGAGTGCATTGTAGTAGCGCCGAATTTGCCCCGCAGTGTCACAAACGGCGAAATAGTCTTTTACAGGACGAACGCCTTCAGACTGACAAAAAGAATCATAACCATTCTCTAAAATAGTACGCCATGAACCGGTTGCGCCTGTCCAAGCCCAAGTGACAAATTCTGCACTGGCCATTTTTTGGTGGTGGGAACGAAATTCTGATGTCCCATCTTTGGCAATCATGGCCAAACGAAAGTGGATGTTGGTGCCAAATTGATCAAACAACTTTTCACAGGTGTTCAATATCAAGCGGTTATCTTCTGTCAAATCAGGCTCTTCGCCAAAAGAGTGGATAACACAAACCTTGCTTTTAAGCTGGTCTTCTTTTTCTCCATCCGGGTAAATAATGGAAACTGAACGGATCTTTCCAAAGTTCGCGTTTTTTCCAACAGCTTCTTTCCTAATTTGGAAACCGCTGTTCAGCCAATAATAGGATATAGCGGGTAACACCACCAGGATCAGGGCGAGAATCGCGACCCTAATTAGCGTCTTCTTCTTGGAAGACTTCTCTGTATCGTTGCTCATTGCGTCAATTTTGAATAGAAACAAAAAAGGCGGAACCTTGTTGCCCCGCCTTTTTTGTAAATCAACCTTTTGTTATTCCTGGCAGGATGTAACCCTGTGGCTTGCCTGTTGAAACAGGTTGCACCACTTCTTCATTTTTCTGCTTGATGTGTTCCCGACTGGCACCCCATCGGCTGCCTTCCTGAAAAAAGGCAATAATGGCCCAAATGAGCAAAGTCGTCGGCATCAGTACGCTGAGTACCAGGCCACGCACCTCACCCGCCATGTGCATGAAAAAGAAAATGATGAAATAGGCTTTATACAAACTCGCAGAAATCATCGCCAGCATGTAGAGGTATTGTCCAAAACCACCATCTTTTCCGAAGGTAACACTTGAAACAATATGCCCTTTAGCAAATAGAGCAAATACCACTTCAACGATGGTGATGATGCCTAATAATTTCAAGCCGTAAAAAACGAGCTTCTTTTGATCTTCGTATGATTGATGTCCAGCCATTGGTACAGACGTAAATAAGTGAATGAATATGGGTTTTATCGGGGTTTACAACAGGTAGAATACCAAAAATACAAACACCCAGACCAAGTCTACAAAGTGCCAGTACAAGCCTATTTTCTCTACCATCTCATAGCCATTTTTCCGCGCTGCGTATAGACCGCTCATGGCATTGACCATAATGATCACTAAGAAAAGCACTCCAGAGAAAACGTGGAAACCGTGGAAGCCCGTAATAAAGAAGAACAACGCGCCAAATGCTTTGGGGCCTTGCCCAATCTCACGGGTCTGACCTGCATAAGGACCGGAGGTATACTTCACAAACTTTTGTTCCAGTTCAACTTTGCCATCGTTCTCGTGGCCATGCAGAAGATAGGACTCATCTTTTTTTACCGTAACAGGAGCGCCATTCTCCATCACTGGCTTCCCGTTTACATCCACCATTTCGCCATCAGCGATATGCCTGCCAAAAGGGTTGCGGGTCACGGATACGTTCTCGTATTTGATCAGCATCGTCCATTCATAAGCCTGACTACCAAGGAATGTAGCGCCGCCCAGGATGGTCAGGAACATCCAGAAAACAACACCGCGTTTGTTCTCGCGGTGTCCTTCTTGTACTGCACGAACCATGGTGACCGAGCTGATAATGAGCACGAAGGTCATAAACGTTACAAAGACCAGCGGCCAGTGTGCGTCTACAAAAGGGAAAGACGCAAAAACGAAGTCTGCTTCAGGCCATGTTGGACTGCTGAAGCGGAGTGCGCCGTAAGCGATCAGGAAACCTGCAAAAGTGAAAGCATCCGATACGAGAAAGTACCACATCATCAGCTTTCCATAACTGGCTTTCATAGGCGGTTGCCCACCGTCCCAAAGCTGGTTGTCGTCCCCGTGTTCGTGCGTATCGTGTGCGTGTGCAACAGATGATTCTGCCATGATAATCAAAAAGTTAGTTGTATTCCGTTGTTAATTCCTGCTCAACTTCCGTTCAGCACAAAAAAGATAATCAGGTACACCCACAATATATCCACAAAATGCCAGTATTGAACCACCAATTCAAAGCGCTGTTTGCGCCGAAGTGTCGGTTTGTACGGTAAAATGTAGGCATGTGTCAATGCCACTGTTAAAGCCGCAATGCCCCCCAAAACGTGGGCAGCATGTAAGCCTGAAATCACGTAAATAAATGAACTAGAAGGGTTTACTGTAAACGTTGCACCAATTGCGTTCAACGCTTGCCAACCCTGGTATTGCAGCACAACAAACGTCAGTCCCAATAAAAAAGTTAGGATCAACATACCCTTGTACTGCTGCTCTTTTCGCTGCTTAAATCCTTGAAAAGAAAGATGTAATGTCACACTACTCAACAGGATCACAGCGGTATTCACAAAAAATATGCCCGGCAACGCAAACTCCAGCCAATTCCCCGCTGCACGCCGAACAACATAAGCACTGGTAAATCCTGCAAACATCATGAGGATACTCCCAATGCCTACCCACAGTGCTAATTTGTGGGGATGGATTTTACTTTGATTATATTCTTCTGCCACAGTTGCCATATTCAATTTTTAAATTTTAAATTTTGTCCAACAACAACACTATTAATGACAAAGGCAGGTGCGCAAATGAAATAAACATCTGTGTCCGCGCCGCTTCCCTGGAACAGGTCTTGTACAGACCCCAGCATTTCCATGCCCAAAAAAGGTTCAATGCGACTAAAACCGCTGTTGCTGCCAATCCCACATATCCAAGCCAATAGGCTATCACTGAATTTCCGACCAACAAAAGACAAAAAATAAAGGAAAGGAAACCCGTTGTGGGGTCTTTTTCGCCATTTTTTGAAGGCAGGAGGTAAAAGCCTGCTTTTTTATAATCGTCATCTGCCATCCAGGCAACCGCCCAAAAATGGGGAAACTGCCATAAAAACTGCAAGCCAAACAACATCCAGGCCATCGGTGAAATCGTTTGCTCATACGCTACACAGCCAATGATCAAAGGCAATGCTCCTGGAATTGCCCCCACTGCTACTGAAAGCGGCGTAGTCCGTTTCATCGGCGTATAAATAAAAGCGTAGCTGATGAATGCCAGGGTGCCTAAAAATCCCGCTGTCATGTTGAACATGCTCAACATGGAGATTCCAAACAATGCCATAAAGCCAGCAAGCAATACAGCCGTTGAAACACTCATCCGCCCAGTAACGACCGGGCGGTTTGCAGTCCGTGGCATCAAGCGATCATAATCACGCTCCAATACCTGGTTTAAAGCATTCGCAGCACCCGTCACAAAAAAGCCACCCATCGTCAACAAAAGCACGGCAGAAAACTGCACATTCCCTCCGCTCACAATGGCGTACGACATTACCGCAGAAAAAAGAACTAACAACGTCAGCTTGAATTTCACCAGCACCCCAAAATCGGTCACTGCCTGCCTCAAACCTGCGAAAATTGAAAACTGTTTTGCCTCGTCGCGTTGCATTTATCGGTTGTATTATGAATGAGCTGAAAATCAGCGATTTAACTGTTCTTGTCCGTGGCCGTGGTCGTGCTCACCTTCCTTCAACGGCACGTATTGCGGGATAAAATCCTCGCCATTTTTAGCATAGTCATAAGGCCAGCGTTGTACTGTCGGAATACGATCAGGCCAGTTGCCATGCCCTGTCTTAATAGGAGTTGTCCATTCCAAAGTATTCGCACCCCATGGATTCTTATCTTTCATTTTCTTACCGCTAAAAATAGAGTAAAAGAAATTGACGATAAACAACAGCTGTAAGAAGAATACGAAAATGGCTGCAACCGTGATGAATTTATTCAAATCGCCAAAGTGTCGGAAGGCATCAAAAGAGGCACCGCCGTCATAATAACGACGTGGAACGCCCGCGAGACCCGTATAGTGCATCGGCCAAAAAATAGCATAAGCGCCAACCAAGGTTCCCCAGAAGTGAATCTTCCCGAGCGTTTCATTCATATAGCGGCTAAACATCTTCGGGAACCAGTGGTAGATACCTGCGAACATCCCAAAGAATGCTGCAATACCCATCACGATGTGGAAGTGGGCTACAACAAAGTACGTATCGTGCAATTGAATATCAAGCGCAGAGTTACCCAGGAAAATACCAGTCAAACCTCCGGAGATAAACATCGAAACGAAACCAATGGAGAAAAGGCTCGCCGGGTTGAAGCGGAAGTTGGAGCCATAAATGGTGCCGATCCAGTTGAACACCTTCACCGCCGACGGCACCGCAATTATCAGCGTGAAGATCACAAAGAAGTTACTGATGAATGGATTGACCCCTGACATAAACATGTGGTGCGCCCACACGATAAAGGAGAGGAATCCAATCGCCAGGAGAGAGTATACCATAGCCGTGTAGCCAAAGATCGGCTTACGGGAATTTACAGAAAGCACCTCCGATACAATACCCATTGAAGGCAAAATGATGATGTATACCTCCGGGTGGCCCAAGAACCAGAACAAGTGTTGATAAAGGATAGGGCTGCCACCGATGCGCTCCAACACTTCGCCTGCAACTACGATTTCACTCAGGTAGAAGGACGTGCCCATGCTGCGGTCGAAAAGCAACAGCAACAAGCCGGAAAACAATACGGGGAAGGACAATACACCCAAAACAGCCGTTACGAAAAACGCCCAGATGGTCAATGGCATCCGCCACATCGTCATTCCTTTGGTACGCAAGTTGAGTACCGTCGTGATATAGTTGATGCCGCCCAACAAGGCGGACATCACAAATAATGACATGGAAACAATCCACATGGTCATACCTGCCTGCGACCCCTCAGAGGCTTGCGGCAGAGCACTTAAGGGCGGATAAGCCGTCCACCCACCTGCGAATGGACCAGTGCTCAAGAATAAGGAGAGCAACAAGACAATACCTGCCAGGAAAAAGAACCAATAAGAGAATGCGTTCAACAATGGCGAAGCCATGTCACGCGCACCTATCTGTAGCGGAATCAATAGATTGGAAAATGTACCACTCAATCCTGCTGTAAGTACAAAGAATACAAGGATGGTACCGTGCATGGTCACTAGGGAGTAATAGAACTCTGGGTCAAGCTTGCCAATACCGGCCTCGCTCACCGTAATCCATTTCCCCAAGAGTGGTTTCAACCAAGCCATGTCTGCTTCCGGAAAACCAAGTTGCAAGCGGAAAATGATGGACATCGCTGCGCCCATAAAGGCCCAGAAAATACCCGTAATAAGGAATTGTCGACCAATAATTTTGTGGTCAGTACTGAAAATGTACGTTGTCAGGAAGTTCGACTGAAATTTATCACCTTCATGGTGCTCATGAAAGTGGTCGTCGAACCCGAGTTCCTGGGTGAGTTTATCTTCAAGCGTTTCAGCGGCTGTTACTACGTGTGCCATATTTTTAATTTGATAATTTGAAAACTCGATAATTTGGTAATGAACGATGCCTAGGCATCACGTCATTATCACAATATCACATTATCACATTTAATTTATTATTAATTCTGTTCTGCGATTTTTTGCCTGGTTTTCTGGCGAGTCGTTTGGTACGAGCGGTTTGGTATCACCATAGCCGCGAGCCCTCAATCGTCCTGCGGAAACGCCGCGATCTGTGAGGTATTTAACCACCGAATTTGCACGAGCCGCCGACAGTGAAAGATTGGCTGCAGCCTCGCCTACATTGTCAGTATGACCTGCCAGTTCTACACTCATGGAAGGGTAAGCGCCCATGGCAGTCACAAGGTTGTCAAGTTCGTATTTACTATTGGCACTGAGGGTGGCAGAACCTGTCTCAAAGCTGATATGGCTCAGCGCCAAGGTCTTATCGGTGGCCACGGTTGACTCTATGGCTTTTTTGATGTTTGTGTCAAATTCTTTAGCGCGCATACCCACCTCGATATCAAGTACTTTGTCCTTATTCGGGTCGTCTGCTTTACCCCGAATTTGGGTCAGGTAGAACGACTCTTGGGTTTTGAACCAGGCATCAAATTCTTCCTGCGATACAATTTTAAACACACGGCGCATGGAATAGTGGCCTTTGCCACATAGTTCAGCACAAGCCAATTCAAAATCAAACTTTTCCCAGCGTTTAGGACCTGTTGGATCTGTTAGATCAAAAGGTTCGTTATACTCAGGGTATTTTCTCAATTGCTGGCGGTACTCAGACGTTGTCACCTTCGGCGTGAAAACAAAATAAGTTGGCATACCCGGCACAGCATCCATTTTAACGCGGAAGTGCGGCAGGTCAAAATTGTGGAGTACATCCTTAGCAATGATACGCACGCGGATTTTTTTGCCCACAGGCAAGTACAACTCTTGGCCAGGGGCAAAGTCATCCCAGGTTTTTGGGTCTGTAAAGTCCAAGCCAAGCTGGTTGTTACCAGTAGTCAATTTATAATTCCTAGTACCTATTTTCCCATCTGTTCCCGGGTAGCGAATGGTCCAGTTGAACTGCTGGGCCAATGCTTCGATTTCCATGTAATCCTCATTTGGATTAACGTCGGCCATAACGGTATTCCAGGCGTTCAATCCGCGAACCACCAATATGGTCATAACGACAGCAGGAATGGCTGTCCACCAGATTTCCAGGCGGTTGTCGTGTGCAATAAATTTTGCTATACGACCTTCCCTCCAACGGTACTGGTAGGAAAACCAGAAGAGCGCAATATGGGTCAAGATGAAGACAATACCTGTAATCCAGAGGGTTATATTGAACAAATCATCCAACATACCACCATGTTCAGATGCTGATTGGTGCGGGCCATAACCCAACATCACATTTTTATAAGCATATGCCGACCAGCATACACCAACAAGAAATACAACGAGGAACCCAACTGAAAGCCAGCCATTCCAATTGCTATTGTCGCGCATGGTAGCTTGTTCGCCTTTGATGGCACTGGTCATTTCGTAGACTTTCCCAATCTGTACCATGACGACAGTGATCAGGAAAACGCAAAAAAGTACGATTAGCGTAGTCATTTATTTATGTTTCTCTTTAAACAAGAAAGAATGATAACAGTTGATGAAAATTAGTCGAAAATTAGTCGAAAAGGAAAATCTTCCTAAGCTCTCTCCAACTTTTAAAAAAACGGCTTTAATGGTGGCCTCCACCACCGCCTTCTCCCTCAATCAGGGCACCGGTGTCATGGTGTAAGCTTTCATCAAGGTATGGGTCTTTCATTGGAACTAAAGGAGCTTTGCTCAACTGATTGAAGAAGAAGAACAAGAAAAGACTCAGAAATCCAATGAGTACCCCTATATCGTCCAAACCGGGTATTGTATAACCCAGTTTAAAAGCTTTTGATTCATCGTGCTGGTGCCCAGCGGCACCATGCGCATCTACAGCAGCTTCAGCATGATCGTCATCCGGGGCTTCAGCAGGGACAGCATGCATTTCTGGATCATGTGCCGTTGCTGCATCAGCATTTACATGGCTTGTATCACCATGCTCCTGTGTCGCGTGTTCTGCTGCTACAGATGTTGCAGCATGTTCCGCAGGAACCGCTGATTCAGAGGTTGCAACTGCAGAAGTATGCTCAGCTTCTGCAACAGAAACCTCATGTTTCTCCGTGCCATGATGTTTACCTTCCGCAAGTTCTTTTGCCTCATGTGCAGCAATACGCGCGCCTGGCTTTATCATGTAGAAATAATCCCACCAGTGACCGAAAAAAACAATAACCGCAACAAGGAACATGGTACCAAACTTGCGCTTGGTATCATTCCGCATCAGAATAAGGAATGGCGTCACAAAGTTCAACAACAAGTTACCCCAGAACAAAACTGGATAATGTGTCATCCTCTCATTAAAATAAATAGTTTCTTCACCGTTGTTTGAATACCAGATCAACATGAACTGGCTGAACCAGAGGTATGTCCAGAAAACAGAGATACCAAAAATGAACATACCAATATTGTGCAGGTGATTGATCGTCACATACTCCATGTATCCGCGTGATTTGAGGATAATTATCAGAATCACGGTCATAGAAAGTCCTCCAAGCCACATAGAAATCATAGAGTACCAGGCAAACATGGTACTGTACCAGTGTGGATCGACAGCCATGATGCTTTGCCAAAGGAAAACAGTGCTCAAGAAGCCACCAATTGGGAGGAAAGAAGCCGCCCATTTGCGCTGGATTTTGTAGTATTTGAAGCCTTCAGTCTCTTTTGTATCCTGATCTACGGATGCCTGGCGCAATTTCATTGCCCAGAAATACCAAATTGACAAAAAGCCTACCGTGCCAACTGTGTACCAAATTGGATTCAGGAAGGCAGCTTTGCCTGCAATGATTCGGTCATATGCTGGATTGCCCACCTCGGTGATCCCGGGCGTATTCCAGTGATAAAGGTGGTGAAAATGCCCCCAAACGCCCAATACCAGTACACCCATCAGGATAATTCCGACCCACATAAATTGGCTCATTGCCTCCCAAACGCGCTTCATAACACTATTCCAACCTGCGAAGGCTGTAATTTGAGCTGAAAGGAAGAACATAGACATAAAGGAAATCCCTGTGAAATATACAGAGTTGTGGAGCCAGCTGGTCCAAAAACGAGTATGGTATTCATCGTCGTTCATGTAGATGAACAAGAGACTCAATATACCCAAAGCCATACCACCTATAAGGAGGCGCTTTGACTTGTTTTCAAATACGAATTGCGTATTCAGATTCATATCGTGGTTCAGGCCAAAGCCCGAAGTTTTGTTTTAAACAATATTGTTTTCAATTCTGTGCTGTCAGCATTAATTCGCTGGAGGCGGCGGTACTGCGTATTGGGGCGAACGAACAGGGCCTGTTGCAACGCCAAGTGCTGGTTTTTCAACATTACTGAGCGTATTGGATTTCTCGTTGTATTCCAAAGTTTTTGACTTTGCTTGTAGGGCACGGATATAATGGATCACATCCCAGCGTTCTTCGAACGAAAGCTTGTCTGCATAGTGGCCCATCATGTTTTTGCCATGCATGATCGCAAAGTAGTACCTGCCATTACCAGCACTGATCATTTCGTCAATAATCAGGTTCTTTGGTGCCGCTGGGTATTTAGCTTGTGGCCCTGAATACAAGTAGCCTTGGCCATCACCTTTTTCACCGTGACAAATTCCGCAAAGTGAATTGTACAATGGCTTGGCTTTTTCAAGGTTGACATTGGAAATAGGAAAGGGGTTGTTCACCATTTCTTTTTCACAGCGAATGCGGTCATCCTCTGTATTAACATAGTAGAAGGGCACTTGGCCATTTACGGGAGCGGCAATGGCATTGTTGGCATTTTTACCTCGTACCACATCAAGTGCTGCGGCATCGCCATAAAAAACTCCCGTATACCCGCGCGGAATTGAACCCGCAACACTAGAACGAGGCTGTGACAACGAGGCTTTGCTGTGCTCATTTTCAGCATCCCAGGTATTCCAGGAATATGCACTGTAATTATTTGCCTCATAAGAGACCGGGTGGTACATATCCGGCATATACTCGTGCCCCGTCTTGTTTATTCCTGCGGGTGAGCACAGTGAAAAACACCAAGCAAAAAAGGCCACTCCGAGAATTGCGCCTATTAAGTATTTCATAAATTCTTATTGATTCGTTGAATTGTTGATTTGGTTAAATGAATACAACCAACTCAAATCGTTTTTACATTTACTTCAGCAGCATTGGTCTTTTGGAAAAAGCCCTTAATGCCATCCATGTCTGCATCGGAAGCGCTTGTTACATCAAATGCCATACAGAATTTATCATCCGTGATACGGTCATCCAAAGTGTTAGCTTTTACACCTGGCCACATGCCGCAAATGGTGTAAAAAGTGATCGTCATACCCCAGGCCGCAAACAACACCGTCATCTCAAAAGTGATCGGGATAAAGGCTGGTACTGACCAGTATGGCTTACCGCCAACCATGATAGGCCAATCACGCGTGAATATCCAGGACATTGTTAAAAACCCGAACGTTGCACCGATAGCACCATAAATAAAGCCAAGATAGTGCAGGCGGCTTTCTTTCAAACCCAAAAGCGGGTCGAGACCGTGCACCGGAAATGGGGTGAATACATCCATGATATCCAGATGCGCCGCATTTGCCACTTTTACGGCAGATTTCAGGTCTTCTTCGTCGTTATAAAGCCCGTAAAGAACTTTGTTACTTTGAGCAGCCATTTATGTATGAATTATGATTTTTCAATGATATAATATGGTTCAAGAGAAACGCCCCTAAAACTCAATGCTTGCCATTACCGTTTTTATTGGCCTTTTCCCCAATATACTGATCGCCTGCTATTTTCAAAATTGCCTTTACCTCAGCGATGGCCACAACAGGCGCCACACGGGTGAAGATTAGATAACAGAAGAAGAACAAACCGAGAGTTCCAGTAAAAATACTGATCTCAACCCAGGTCGGGCGGTAGTAACTCCAAGATGATGGGAGGAAATCCCGTGCCAGGGTAGTTGCTATGATCACAAAGCGCTCAAACCACATACCGATATTAATAACAATGGACAAGAAAAAAGTCCACCAAATACTGCGGCGAATTTTACGCGACCAGAACACCTGCGGGCTAACCACGTTGCAAAACATCATCCCGAAATACGCCCACCAGTACACCCCAAAAACACGGTTGTAGAAGGCGAATTGCTCATAAATATACCCGGAATACCAGGCCATAAACAACTCCGTCAAGTAGGCCACACCGACAATTGTACCAGTCAGTACAATTACCTTGTTCATGGATTCTATGTGGTTAATGGTAATATACTCTTGCAGATTCAACACTTTCCGGGTAATAACCATAAGTGTCTGCACCATCGCAAAACCAGAGAATACCGCACCCGCAACAAAATAGGGCGGGAAAATGGTGGTGTGCCAGCCTGGGATAACCGAAGTAGCAAAGTCAAAGGATACAATGGTATGCACAGAAAGTACCAGTGGGGTGGAAATACCCGCCAATACCAGCGAAAGTGCTTCCCAACGTTGCCAGTGTTTGGCACTGCCCGTCCATCCAAAAGAGAACGTATCGTACACCTTCCGACGGAATCCTTTGGCGCGGTCGCGTACGGTGGCAAGGTCAGGAACCAAACCGGTGTACCAGAACAACAATGAAACCGAGAAATATGTCGAGATCGCAAAAACGTCCCACAGGAGCGGTGAGTTAAAGTTAGCCCAAAGTGGTCCGCGGGAGTTTGGGAAAGGCATGATGAAAAATGCCAGCCAAACACGACCCATGTGGAAAATTGGGAACTGACCAGCGCAAATAACCGCAAAGATGGTCATTGCTTCTGCTGCACGGTTTACCCCTGTGCGCCAACGCTGGCGGAAAATCAACAAGATGGCTGAAATCAGGGTACCTGCGTGGCCGATACCGATCCACCAAACGAAGTTGGTGATGTCCCAAGCCCAGTTGATGGTCCTGTTCGCGCCCCATTCTCCGATACCTTTCCACACCGTCCAGACAATCGCAAAGACGTAAAGTGCCAGGAAAGCGGCGGATAACCCAAAAGCCACAATCCATTCGCGGGTAGGGGATTTCTCCGTTGGAGACACCAAATCCTCCGTGATCTGGTGGTAGGATTTATTTCCTTCGATCAGTACATGCCTGACCGGTGCTATTGCTTGAGACATAATTGTTAAATTATGAATGATGAATGATGAATGATGAATGAATGCACCGCCCAAATGGCTGAACTATTCATCATTTAAATTTATCATTAAGAAAAGAGTTCTTCGTTCGTGTTGTTAACTTTTGCGGAATAGCTCACGCCCGGACGGACGTTGATTTCTTCCAAAACTTTATAAGCCAGGTCACCAGCGTCTTTCGTTGCGCGACTTACCTGGCTGTCTTTGTTGTTCAGGTTGCCAAAAATGATGGCGCCTGTTGGGCAAGCCGTTTGGCAAGCAACGCGTACGTCGTTGTCCATGATGGCGCGGCCTTCTTGCTTGGCAGTAAGTTTGCCTTCTTGGATGCGTTGTACGCAGAAGGAGCATTTTTCAATCACACCCCGTGAACGAACTGTCACATCTGGATTCAGCACCATACGCACGAGGTTGTCGGCATAGTAAGGAACATCATCGCCCTCAACATGGAAAACGCGCTCCTCGTTGCCTGGCCATGTATCTGCCGTTGTGTAGTCAAGCCAGTTGAACCGACGGACTTTATAAGGGCAGTTATTGGCGCAGTAGCGGGTTCCGATGCAACGGTTATAGGCCATCTGGTTGATGCCTTCCATGGAGTGGTTGGTGGCATTCACCGGGCAAACGTTCTCACAAGGAGCATTGTCACAGTGTTGGCACATCATGGGTTGATATACCACCTTTGGATTTTCTAAATCGCCGTAGAAATAGCGATCAATACGCAACCAAGTCATTTCATGGTGGCGCTTAACCTCTTTTTTACCAACAACAGGCACGTTGTTTTCGCTTACACAAGCTACCTGGCAAGCGCCGCAGCCGATACAAGCATTCATATCTACGTACATGCCCCACTTCATACCTGTGTGGAAGAACTCCTCATTGGTCGGGTACAGTGTTTGGCTGTTCAGGTGTGCTGCTTCTTCATGGAACTCCTCCAGCTTATGTTCAAGCTCCTGAAGGTCTTTGATGTTTGTTTGGAAAATAATAGAACGATCCGTCAAAGATCCTTGGAAAGCCAATACGGCTTCGTCGGCATTGATCATTTTTCCGTTCTGTAAGCCTTTCACACCCATGGTGTGGTGGTGCTGAACGCAAGCGTAATCATTGTCAATAGTTCCGGTTGGAGTAACCGTAGCATCGGTCAGGTAGTATTGCGTAAATCCGCCTTCTGTTTTGAGCGCAGGATTCACATTTACACCGAATCCAACCCCGCAACCGCCAGTTTCGCGGCCACCACCAAGGGCGATGGCGACAGAACCAGGTGCCTGGCCGAAAGTGCGCACAACAGTACAGCCTAATTTTTGGCCATTGACTTCGACGGTTACGTTTTGGCCGTCTTCAAGGTCTTTCCAGCCATTGATATTTTTTTCGTCCCACGAAACCGGCACGCTGAGGTAGTTGCCCCAAACGGTACGGTTGACCGGGTCAGGCATTTCCTGAAGCCAGGGATTGTGCGCGTATTGACCGTTACCGATGTTTACTGTTTCATAAAATGAGATTTCAACTTCGCTGGATCCTGGTTTTGAAACAGCATCCACATTAACAGTGCCACTAAAAACACGATTCACTGTAGCTGCCGGGAATTCAAAAATGCCATCATGCAAGCTCATGTCCCAAAAGGCAGCAGGAGTGCTGTATTTAGACTGGCGGTTAAAGATGTCCGTTGCCCAATTAGACCTCAGGTACTCATAGTACGGCTGGTCGGCCTGGCGCTTGAGGTTCGCGCTGTCAGCCCACTCCAGCAAGGAATGTTCTGCATGACGGGTTTCAAACAAGGGAGCAATGGTTGGCTGAACAAGGCTCAACATGCCTGCTTTTGGCTCGGCATCGCCCCAAGACTCCAATATATGGTGTGCCGGAGCAGCGTGCGAGCAAAGCGTGGTCGTTTCATCCATTACACCGTTGAAGGAAATACGCGTCCCTACTTTTGCAAAAGCGGCCTTGAATTTGTCGCCTGCATAGTCAAAAGCAGGGTTAGCTCCCCAAACAATGGCGACTGCAACCGAACCACCATTCATTTCAGCGATAAGGCGATCCATTTGACGGTCATCACCCTGGCGCTGGTAAGAAACATTGTTAAAGCTAACAGTGGTGTTCAGGTTGCCGAGCACATCGTTGATTTTATTGACGATGACTTGTTCTGCAACGTTGTTGGAGCCGCAAACAACCAGTGATTTGCCTTGAACTTTATTCAGTTCGGTAGCGATTTTTTTAATACCTGCCGCTGCTTTATCATTCAGTTTTGGGCCGCCAGAGCCACCCGTCAGCGCATTGTACAGGGCTACAATAGCAGCGCCCATTTCGCTTGGCTTGATGAGCACGCGGTTGTCGGCGTTGGAGCCAGTGAGTGACATGTGGCTTTCCACTTGGTAGTGGCGCGACATTTTCGCGTTCTTTTTGCCTGCTACTTTGCGGTTTTTGGCATAAGCACGCGCATATTCAAGTGGGCTGACCCAGGTACCGAGGAAATCGGCGCCAAAGGATACGATAACTTCAGCCGCATCAAATTTGTAGTTGGGGATCACTGCGGCACCAAAACACTGCTCGTTTGCTGCCAGCAATGCAGCGCTTGAAACGGGGTCGTATGTGACCACTGATGTGCTGGGGTACTTCGCTGTAAATTCAGCCATCGCCTTTTTGGCGGTTGGGCTGATATTGGTATTCGAAATGATGCGAACATTGCCGCCAGCAGCGAGTTTTGATTTCACTTCGCGGTCGAGGGCTACCCAATCCATCTTTTCTACCTGACCTTCTTTGACTTTACCGGCATAATGCAAGCGGCGGTTGTCGTAAAGGCTAAGTACAGAAGCTTGCGCGCGGGCGCTCGTGCCTCCTTTGGTAATGCTGCTGAGGGTGTTCCCTTCAATTTTGATGGGGCGACCTTCGCGGGTTTTCACCAGTACGGGGCAGTAGTCTCCGCCGTTCACAATACTAGAAGCGAAGTAGTTGGCTACGCCCGGCACGATTTCGTCGGGTTTGGTAACGTACGGAATGGCCTTTTTGATTGGAATTTCGCAGGAGGCCGCAATGGTAGCCGCTCCGAGACCAAAGCCCATCAACTTCAAAAAGTCGCGACGGCCGGTTTCCCATTTGCCGTTGGTTTCGTCGATATTCTCAGCGGAAAACTCCCGTTCTGCAGATTGCAAGAACGATTCTTCCCGAGTCAAATCTTCGGTGCTTACCCAAATACCGTTGTCGTGGTGCATAATTTGTAATGATGAATTATGAATGATGAATGATGAATGATTTTCATCTAATCATCTTCGCAATTGGATTTTGTTTTTGTGAATAACGATTGACAAATGACAGTATCCATCATTTATCATGCATCATTTATATTTTCAATAGTGGCATTTTTGACATTCAAGGCCACCGATATCGGCAACGAATACTTTGTCCATTTCAGATTCAGGTTTTGCAATCTGCTTCTTGTGGAACTTGATGTATTCTTGGTTGTATTGTTTGTAAAAAGGATTGTCTGTGAATTTTACCTCTGTCTGGTTGTGACAACTGATACACCAGCCCATGCCCAAGGTAGAATATTGGTACACTACATCCATTTCCTGGACTGGGCCGTGGCATTTCTGGCACTCTACCTTGCCAACGGAAACGTGTTGGGCATGGTTGAAATAGGCGTGGTCAGGAAGGTTGTGGATGCGGGTCCATTCGATCGGACCCTGGATTTTGCCATTTGAATCGTCGCGCAATGCCTTTACAACACCATCCCACTCGCTATCTACGGTGGATTTTCCAGCATCGTCAATGGCAGTAAGGCTATTATCAGTCACGTATTCCTGGCGAATCCATTTTTTGTACAATTCCTCAATCTGCTTTTCACTCCAATTGTTGTAATCGGAGATGTAGCGGTTGGTGAGTGGGTCGTAGCCGATGGAGGCAAATATTTTGGTAATCTCTTTGGTGCCGGATATGGTGCCTTTTTTAATAGCAGCGTGGCAGTTCATGCAAGTATTGGTAGCAGGAACAGAGGCGTGCTTGGAGCGGCGGGCAGTATCGTGGCAGTATTGGCAGTCAATTTTGTTGATGCCCGAGTGGATTTTGTGGCTGAATGCAATCGGCTGATCGGGCTGGTAGTTTTGCTCGCGGCCCATGTTGACTGCGTTGTCCACCGTTTTATAGCCAAAAATCAGGATCAAAGCGAATACGAAGAAAGCAATGGCGCCTTTCGTAGACAGAATTTCCTGAATGGATTTTTCAATCGGCGGCAATCCTTCGCGAACGCGGGTAACGTTTTTGAGGTTGTTCACGATGCGCATGAGCGCGAAGGCCAACAACAACAGGATAGAAGCCAAGCCAATGAACATCCAAGGAAGGCCGGATTCTTTCGTTACCGTTTCGCCGCCCGGTGGAGGTGGGGGTGCTGGTGGTGCTGGCTCATTGATGTACAGCAGTAGACTCTCCATCTGGTCGTCGGTCAAGCCAGCAAAGGAGTTCATCATTACAGGCTTGTACTTCGCCCAAAGCTCTACGGCACGTGGGTGGCCAGCAGCAATAAGCGCCTGCGAATTCCGAATCCAGGAATAGAGGTCTTTGCGTGGGAAGGCAGACCAACGCTCTTCCACACCACTTAAGGCAGGGCCTGTGGAAGCGGTTTTCATGTCTTTTGCATGGCAAGAGGCACAGTTGGCAGAAAAGAGTTCTTTGCCAGCTTCTTTGGTGGGCTGTGCAAGCAGCGAGAAGGTTGTGGCAATTACAAGCGTGAAAACCCAAAAAATGCGTTTCAGCAGCATATCAGCGGAATAGTTTATTTCTCAAAAAAAACACCTTGACTTGACGTTCACAAAGAATTGTCAGCGTTTTGTCTGTGCAAAGGTACGAATGGTCGAATGTTAACAAAGAATGTTAAAAAATTAACTACCTATTTAGATGCTTTATAAATTTAGCGGCGGCAGCTTAGGTTAACAAAGGGTTAATCCGTGGCGGCAAAGGTAGATAAGGACGGCGCGTTTCCAAATGTGCTGCAAAAAAAATTGTACGTATTTTATTACCGCGTAACTATTTGGTGACTTTTCATCTCGAAAAGTATTCGAATGTACTTTACGATTACCCCATCCCTGAAGAAGTCAAAATTTTGTGAAAAAGGGATTTGAAAAAAATATCAGAGAATTTCGTCTTTACCTTTACCCCCGAAATCAATCAATTCTGCTGATTTTCATCCCTATTTCAGGTGTTTTTGAATACAATGCAAGGATTTCTGACTCGAACATCATTAACTAACCATTTTTTTTTACAAATCTATTCAAACTTATGAAACGCATTTTTCTGCTCGCAATTTGGGCGATTTTTACAACAGGCATGGTATCAGCCCAGGTTGATGTCAAGATAGGCCCATTGGGTCTGCTATTCAATAATTTTAATGTCGGCATTGAGTTCGCTGCCAAGGATAACATTGGTATTGAGGTCACACCTGGCATAGATTGGAAAAAACTCAGCTTAATCAGCGACGACAATTTCAAAGGCAACATCTTCAAAATTGGTGTAAACGGGCGTTACTATTTCAACCCGAATGAAAAAAAATTGAACGGGTTTTATTCCGGTATTTACACGCGCTATGGCGGCGGTAGATACTCATACACCGACCCAGACACCCAAGAAAAAGATGAATTCAAATCTACCCGTTTTGCGGGTGGCTTTTTGCTTGGCGGTAAAATTGTCTCAAAAAATGGCCGGATCATCTTTGATTTAGGTATTGGATTTGGCAGGGCATTCGTGTACAAATTTGAGGATCAAAACGGCACGGATGAGGCTGATTTGTCCGGCATTCCGTTTGTAAATTTTGACATGCCAATCAACCTGAAAATTGGTTACCGTTTTGGCGGCGTCAGCAACTAACGCACCGGCTGTTGTACTGTCCTTTCTCTTAAAAACAAGTGCTTGCAGGGGCAGTGGGGTAAAACCTTCTGCCCCTTCTTTATACCTCAATGAACTGGTTGGGCTTCAAATTTTTTATTACTTGAGTCATTCCCGTTACAGGCCAGAAAATAGCAACCTCGTCAATCATTGTTGCCTCCCCTACCCCAATTTCTCGGCGCAGCGGTGAATAGCCGAAAATGCCCCCAGCGTTTACTTCCATCGAAAATCGTTCATAAATGGATGAAAATGAATTTTATGTGCTGAAAAAATAAAAAATGATAAGTGATAATAATGTTGTCCTGAAATGATGGGAAGGGTTGGTCTGTACCAGTAAGAAAAAATTTTTTCCAAATTCTTGACGAATCGATTTGCCTCCGATGCCTGAACGATGAAATATTCCATCTACTTTTGCCGGTAATCGTCCCCCGTGAGACAGCGGCGCGGATAAAAATTGCCCAACCAAGTTAATCACCAATACATTTTTATGGACGCGAACAGCCGCATTTACGTTGAATCCGAAATCGGGAAACTGAAAAAAGTAATCGTTCACCGCCCCGATGAAGGCATTGCGCGCATCACCCCAAAACGGGCCGAAGAGCTGCTTTTCGACGATATTGTACACCTGCCGAACATGCAGGAAGAACATGATATTTTTGTCGGTGTATTGAAGGCTTTTCTTGGTAAAGAAAATGTGTTTGAAATCCGGGATCTGCTGGCTGAAAGCACCCGCAATGAAGAAAGCCGTTATGAGGTAATCAACAAAATCACTGATTTTGAGGAGTTGCCCTACTCCTTCATTCCGCGCTTGGCTGACTTTCACCCGAGCAATTAGCCGATACCCTTATTACCGGGTATCTTGAGCCGGAAGACAGGATACTGTTCGACCCCATCCCCAACCTGATTTTCACCCGCGACATCGCCGTCACGGTAAAAGACCATGTCATTATTACCAAGGCCAACAAGTCGGCGCGTTTTCGGGAAAACTTTCTGACGCGGCTCATTTTCAGCAGCCACCCTATTTTTAAACGGCTGAAAACTGATGGCAAGACCATCAACCTAAACCGCGTGGATAAATTCCCTCCCAACAAACGCGGCGAAACGATCAGCATCGAAGGCGGCGACGTGATGATGATAAACAAGGATTATCTGCTCATAGGATGCTCTGAACGCAGCAACGAATATGCCTTCCAAATGGTGAAAGACCACCTTTTCGAGCGCGGCATCATCAAAAATGTAGTTCAGGTAAACATCCCAGCTGAACGTTCCTACATGCACATTGATACGGTTTTTACCCAAATCAACCACAACCACATGGTTGGGTACAAACCCATTGTTCAAGATGGCCTGGGCTCTTACGTTGAGGTGCACCGGTCCAATGGCGAAGAAGTAGAATACGCTTGTCTCAAGGATTTTTTGCTCGCAGAAATCAATCCGAAAATGGAGTTTATTTGGGCTGGACGAGGTGAGTCCCCCTATCAGGAGCGCGAACAATGGACCGATGGCTGCAATCTTGTAGCACTGAAGCCTGGCGTTGCCATCACTTATGATCGCAATCCTATTACGGAAAAAGCCTTTAAAGATTTTGGCTATAAAGTGGTGGGCGCAGAGAAACTCATCCGCGACATCGATAGCGGCAAAGTAGATCCTGAGAAAGTCGAAAACACGATAATCACCATTCCGTCCAATGAGCTCTCGCGGGCACGAGGTGGCAGCCATTGTATGACTTGCCCCATTGAACGGGAAATTATTGTTTAGTACCTCAACTAACGCAACGTGACAAACCCCCGAATAATCGGTAGTAGTTTTTCCAAATAAACATCAAATTCCAGTATGGTTTCACGCTGTAGCATGGTTAACACCCTGTCGCATAACTGACGGAATACCGGGGTTTCACTTTCTTCCTGCAATATTTGGTACATCGCTGTCAAGTGGGCCTTTAAGGTGTTTTGTTCCTGTGCCTGCTTGGTCAATCCAGCTGAAATGTAGCGAAAACGGGCTACTACCTCCGTTGTTAACCAGGCTGTTCCGCCCTGCATCAAGCAAAGCAGCATTGAAATATGCTCGCCCAGATAGGGCACTCGATTATCCAAACCCCCTACCCTTGCAAAGCTTTCCCTGCGCCAGATAACCGCGTTGATGTGGGAAGGATAGAGCAATAATTTTTCCGGGGAAAGCATGAAACCGCTTTTTATTGGAACAACTACTTCCTTTTCTCCCGTTTGCATGTAGGAGCAGCCCGTCACAAAATCGAACGAAGTGTTTACTATATTTGCCAGTAAATCGAGGGTTCTGTTTGGAAGGCTCTCGTCGTCGTCGTCCAAAAATAGGACAAACTCACCTTTGGCAGCGGCAAGGCCTGCGTTCCTGGCACCGATCACCCCAAGGTTCGTGGGGGTCCGAATCAGCCGATGCGCCTCGGGGAATGCTGTGATTACCAGTTGCGGCATTAGCACGGCAGACTGGCTGTTGTCGTCTACTATGATCAACTCGCTGTCGTCACAGCGTTCCCGGGCGATAAATCCGACCGCGTTTTCTAGCAGCTGTGGACGGTTATAGGTGGTGATGATATAGCTAAGTTTCATAATGACGGTGGACGGTGGACGATTTGCTCAACAATTGAGCTTTTGTTTGGCATTGAGTTTCAGCACCTTTGGCATAAGTTTTTTAACGCAGCATCATCAGAAAAGTTATTTGCCAAAAGTGCTGAAACACTCAAGCCAAGGGTTATTTGAATGCTTTGCAAACTGGAGCCGCCCGGAAAAAGTTGACAAAAAAGGAGTAAAAGTCTCAACTCCGGTTAAAAATATTTTTTTTGGAATTTTAGGGTTTATCCTGTTCAACATTGAGCGAGAACCTTGATATTCA
>Ga0105054_10001570_pt1 | contig 37672 bp, 31 predicted proteins | sample BON02_FD_78091 | JGI IMG/M metagenome (GOLD analysis project Ga0105054, IMG submission 78091) | Freshwater microbial communities from Lake Bonney liftoff mats and glacier meltwater in Antarctica - BON-02 (megahit assembly) | ecosystem: Environmental > Aquatic > Freshwater > Ice > Glacier...
AGCTGCTTGCACAGCTGCTTGGGGAGCTACCGCAGCACGACGGCGTAGACGTCGAGCAGGTAGTGGATCGAGCCGTCGAAGTTGAACGCCGAGATGGCGTACTGGTCGGCACCGACGGTGCCGTAGCTGAGCAACGACATGTTCGGCACGGAACGTCCGGGCGTGACGTTGATGTTCGAACTGTTCGGTGGCGCCCCGTTTCCGGGATAGACCGTCATGTAGGTGCTGACGGGTTGACCGGGCCTGAGCGGCGTGAGCCCCGTGCCGGTGAGGTTGCCGATGAGCGCCGACTGTGCGCCGATCGCCACCCCGTTCAGGCTGACCGACTCGGCAAAGGACTTGAAGCTCCACTCCTCTTTGGTTCCGAAGCCGAGTGGTGTGTTGGCGAACGCAGCCTGGCGAGTGTCGAACGCACGGAACGGCGCGTCGAGCGGGATGACACGGCCGGTGCGAGAAGTCGCATCTGCGCCGCGTTCGAGATACCCGAGCACGTCGACGATCACGTTGGTGGCGCCCGAGCGGTTGAAGATGCGGATCGTTCCGTCGTCACCCACGGGCACGATGGCCATGTTGGCCTTGACCTGGCCGGGAGCAACATTGGTGACCGAGGTGGCAGGCTCGACCCCGGGCGGTGTCGCGGTGGGGGTCACCGCCAAGAACGTCGGTTGATTGCCAGGAGCGTTGTTGGCTGCGGTGATGTTGACCATCACCCCGGTGACGTTGGCGGAATCGGGTACCACGCCGTTGGCGCCACGGACCTGCAGCGTCAGCTGGTCCATCGTGCCGATCGGTTTGCCAGTTGGCCAGCCGGCAGGAACCGGCGCCGACCGGGTGTCGAGCAGCCGCGACGGCGGGATCGGGCGGAACCGGGCGCCGGAGTCGGCGGTGTCGGCGTACTGCGATGTGGAGATCCATCCGAACACGTCGATCAACACGTGCGCAGTTCCGACTCCCTGCGGAGTGACCAGCGAGATCGTGGACTGCCCTCCGGTGCCGATGCCGAGCACAGCGAGGTTCGGAACGGCTTCGCGAGGTGCGAAGTTCACGAGCGACGACTCGCCAGGGGCGGCACCGGTGGGATACATCGACAGGAAACCGTCGAGCGTGGAACCGACGACCGTCACGTTGGCAACGACGGCGAGCACCTGGGTGTTGACACCGCCGACTTCCGCCGGAATCCCACCTTGGCCGAGGATGTCGACGTTGAACGTCATCCCCTGGGGGCTCGTCGGCTTGAGTCCGAGTGGCGCCGAGTCGTTGACGGCGGTTCGCGAGTCGAAGATCCGTGCCGGAGCCAGCGGGTGGTACTCGCCTCCGGCACCGAGCGCCGAGGTCTGGGCGGCCACCGGCGCGACGGGCGACGACGTGGCGACGACGACGACCGTCGACGCCCCCACGAGCGCGACGGCGGCGACTCGGCGGATCCAGCGCTGTGCATTCATCGTTTCAACAGTACCTCTCTGATCACGCGCTGTGGCGGCGCGCACACGCCTTGATGTCGGCAGGATTCAGCCGGCGCTTGAATCGGCATCGAATGTCGGTGAGATCGAACTCGATTCGATCAGCGCCATCAACCGGTCGTGCTCGCTGTCGTCGATCGTGGTCGCTTCGGGGATCAGCATCACCGGGATGTCGTCGCGAACGTCATAGCGGCGGCGCAAACGCGGGTTGTACAGCAGCGATTCGGCCTCGACGTAGTACAGCGGGCCCTTGTCTTCGGGACAAGCGAGGATCTCGAGCAGTGCGGGTGACAGTGACATGTTGGTTCTCCAGGGTTCGTTTCAGCTGGTGATCTGGGCGAGGAGCGTGCCGACGGCGTCGTCGCACGACGCGCGATCGTCGGCTTCGAGGTTGAGTCGGAGCAGCGGTTCGGTATTGGAGGGTCGCAGGTTGAACCACCACGAGCCACAGTCGACGGTGAGCCCGTCGAGGCGGTCCTGGGCGCACTCGGCGTACTGCTTGCTGATTCGTTCGATGACCGCGGCGGCGTCGTCGACCTGGGTGTTGATCTCACCGCTGGCGGCATAGCGCTCGTACGGCGTGCGCACCACCGACAAGGGTTGACCGGACCGGCCGACCTCGGCCATCACCATCAGCGAGGCGATCAGACCGCTGTCGGCGTTGAAGTTGCGGGCGAAGTAGTAGTGAGCCGAGTGTTCGCCACCGAAGAGCGCTCCGGTGTCGGCCATGATCTGCTTGATGAACGAGTGACCGACCTTGGTGCGCACCGGTGTGCCGCCCAGCTCGGCCACCACTTCGGGCACCGTCTTGGAGCAGATCAGATTGTGCAGGATCGTGGCGCCGGGGTGCTGGCCCAGCGTCGCAGCAGCCAGGATCGCAGTGGTCGTCGATCCGCTCAGCCCGGTGCCGGTCTCGTCGACCACGAACACGCGGTCGGCGTCGCCGTCGAACGCGAGACCGAGATCGAATCCGCCGGAGACCACGCGGGCGCGCAGGTCGAGCTGATTGGCCGGTACGAGCGGGTCGGCCGGGTGGTTCGGGAACGTGCCGTCGAGTTCGCCGAACATCACTTCGAGTTCGACACCATCGAGCCGTTCGAACACGGCAGGCACGACGAGGCCACCCATACCGTTGGCCGTATCGGCAACCACCTTCATCGAACCGATCTCGGCCGGATCGACGAAGCTCAGGACGTGACCGGCGAAATCGTCGAGCAATTCGCGCTCGGTGCGCTTGCCACACGTTGCTGCCTGGCGCGGGCCGCCACCGTCGAGCACCCGCTGCGCCATGGACTGCACGTCGGCGAGCCCGGTGTCGATACCGATCGGGCGAGCACCTGCCAGGCACAGCTTGATGCCGTTGTAGCCGGCCGGGTTGTGCGACGCGGTGAACATGGCCCCGGGCATGTCGAGCACGCCAGCCGCGTAGTACATGAGGTCGGTGGATGCGAGACCGATGTCGATGACGTCGATTCCCTGCTCCATCACACCACGGGTGAACGCCTCGACCAGTGCCGGACCGGAAGGTCGCATGTCGCGAGCGATCACGACCTGGTCGGCGCGTACGAAGGTGGCGAAACCGACTCCGAGGGCATGTGCCACGTCAACGTCGAGTTGATCGGGAACCGTGCCGCGGATGTCGTACGCCTTGACGATGGAATCGAGGACAGACATGACCGCCGAGAGGCTACCGGTCGGGTTCGGAAGGCGGTGGTTGGCCAGTTTCGTCGTCATCGACCAGCACCTCATCCGACGACCACGGGTCGACCATCGGTGTCGTTTGGTCGATGGCAGAATTGGCGGGGGCAGAAATGGCGGTGGCGACGCCGGCGGTGGTGACAGGCACCGGTGCTGGATCGAGTGGAGGTGCACTCGACCAGTCGGGGCGTCCGCTGGCGAAGACCATGTCACCCCGGCGACGCCAGACGACGCACAAGCCGATGCCGAGCGCGGTCAGTGCGTAGAAGAACCAGTCGAGCGTGGTCTTGGAGTAGGTGAGTTTCACCTGGTCGTCGGTGGGGATGACCACCATGAAATTCGGTGCCACCCGGTACGGGCCGTCGGCACCCTCGACCCTCCACGTCGGGAAATAGCTCACCCGCACCAGCACCGGCACGCCGATCTCGTCGACCTCGAAGGCGATCGACTGCTGCTGGATGTCGACGTTGCTGACGGTGACCGGAGGCAGTTCGACCGCCTCGATCGGCTCGGCCGGCAGGACGTAGTCGACGTTGCGGCTGCGGGCGTCGGGTTCACCGACACGCACCGCGAGATCGACCTCGACCGGCACACGCTGCCACGATTCCGGTCCGTCGTCGGCGGGCATCGCCGCCCAGTCTTCCTGGCGCTGGAACCAACTGGTTCCGACCTCGAGGTTACGCTCGCGCCTGTCGCCCGCGGGCTTCTCGACCACCACCGGCTGCACGGTCATTCCCTCCACGATGCTCGCCGTTCGGAGTTCGTAGATCTCCCATGGACCCGACGTGGTGATCAGTTCGAGGTCGTCCTGGGCGGCCGCTTCGGCTTGGGCCTCGGGGGTGCGCACCATCAGGTACCGCACGCCGAGGTCGTACATGTGGCGCACTCCCACCTCGGCGTCGTTGTTCACGTAGCGCAGCTGACGAACCGGATTCGACGACTGTTGCGACATCGCCGCCGCGGTGAGGAAGTGGTAGGCGGTGGTGCCCGACGCCTCGAAGAACAGCCCTTCCATCGAGCCGATGCAGCCGTCGGTCCAGTGCGGCAAGAGCATCAGCGCCATCGTGGTGCCGTACTCGCCGTTGGCCGAGTTGTTCTCCCACAGCGCTCGGCCGCAACCACGTTCGGCACCGATGTCGCCCATCGTGGTCACGAGTTCGTTGTACTCGGGGTACTTCGGTCGGCCCTCGTAGCCGAGCATGTTGTAGCGGGCCCAGCCGTCGGCTCGTGCACGGCTGGTGTACCCGTCGCCGCTCGGAACCGGTTTCTGCAACGGTCCCCACGCGTACACCGAGGCCTCGCCGTCGGTGACCCGCCCGCCACCGGGCAACGTGTCGTACATCCAGCCGAAAACCAACAGGCACGACAACGTGATCGCGCCAGCGGCAACGGCACCCTCGACGACCGAGAGTTGCTGGGATGCCCGGCGATCCTTGGCCGCGTTCACGAGCCACGTGATCAGCTCGAGTGCACCGATCACCATCAACAGGTAGCGGGTGAGGTAGACGAAGGGCAACAGACGCGGATTCCACAGCAAGCCGATCAGCGGCAGGCTGTCGCGGGTGAGATAGACGAGCGCGACGAACGTGAGACCGATCAGCCCGATGGCGGTGCCCGTGAGGTGGCGGCGCATCACGACGGCGACGAACCCGACGACCGCCAGCGCGGTGACGATGAAGTCGAGCGGGGCCGTGAGCGGGAAGAACATGTCCCAGAACGAGTCGCTCGCCCCCTCGGGACGGAACCCGTACTTCATGTCGGTCATGTACTCGTGACCGAACAGGAACGGCCCCACCCACCACGCCGACAGCAGCAAGGTGGTGATGCCGGCGGTGACCGCGAAGACCAGTCGTAAACGGTCGAGCCACACCAGGCAGATGATGATGGCGCTGACCGCGACGAAGATCAGCACGATGCCGTGCGACACCGCGGCGAGCGACAAGACGACTGCCGTCCAGACCCGGAACCGGCCGGTGCGCAACCCGTTGGACAGCAGGCCGAGGCCGAGCATCGCCAGGGTGAGCGAGATCGAGAACGAATACTCCCCCGCCATCGTCGACAAGACGTTGCCGCCGTAGATGGTGAAGCTCTCGTCGAGCAGGAAGCACAACGCAGCAACCGCGAACAGCTCGGGGATCGGGTGACGGAAGTTGGCGAGGCGGCCGAACGCCCAGCACGACAGCGGAAACAGCAACAGCCCCGACACCGCCACCAACTTGAACGCCACCCCGTACGGCACGACCACGTCGAGGGCCACGATGGCGAGCGCCGGGACCACCATGTAGAACCGGTACAGCGGAATGCCGCCGTACCAATCCATGCTCCAACCGGACAGCTGGAAGTTCGGGAGGAAGTGGTCGCGCAGGAACGCCGGCGACCACACGTGGGCACCCATGTCGCCACCGGTGGGCGTGGTCTCGTCGAAGATCAGGTCGCGCGCCGGCGACAGCGGATTGAAATGGACGACCATCATCATCACCACGGTGGTGGTGACCAACGTGGCCGAGGTGACGAGCACCCGCACGATCCGGTCGGTGCTCCACGGTCGCTGCCACCAGGCGATCGGTCGGCGGAACGTTCGCGCGATCACCCGCTGAGCCAGCGGCGGGGATGCCGCGATCCCACCGTACTCTGCATCGGTTGACGTATCGGCTGACGCATCGTCGGCGAACTCGCGATCGAACCACTCGTCGAAGTCGGCACCAACAGGGATCTGGTCGTGGGGCGCGTCGGCAGGACGCGTGTCGTCGGTCATCGCTCACCATCGAAGTTCGCGGTCGGCTCCAAGTGGACCATCATGGCAAAACCGAGCCTGTTTGCGCCGTCACAGGACGAGCAACATCCCCGTCAGGTTGAACCCGACGTGGATCGTGATCGCCATTCCGAGACGGTTCGTCCGCAATGCGGCCCAGCCGAGGATCAACCCGAACACGAACAGCCCGGGAAACTCGATCGGCCGGAAATGGACGGCGGCGAAGATCGCAGCCACGGCCACCAGCACTGCACCCTCGTTGAAGCGAGCGGCGAGCGAACGCTGCAGCAGCCCGCGGTAGAACAGTTCCTCGACCAACGGTGCACCGATCACCACCACGGCCACCAGCAAGAGCGTCGACGCCCCACCGGCGCGCTCGACGAGATCCTGGGCGTTCTCGGTGAGGCGGTCCTGGGTGAAGGTGTCGGGCCACAGTGCTTCGAGCGGCAGGTACACGACACGGATGACCACGAGTTGGGATCCGGCACCGATCGCCAATCCGGCGAGATCGATCCATCGGAAGGCGATCCCGTAGTCGGCGATCGCATTGCCCGAGCCAGCGCGCTGGGAGGCGATCCACATGCCGACCAGGTACGACGCCCAGGCGCCGAGCAGCGCGACGGCGAGCACACCGAACGACACGTCGGTCACCTCGTCGCCGTTGCCGAACACGAGCAAGATCAGCGACGAGACCACCTGGGCGCCGACCCACGCACCGACGAACGCGAACACCGCAGTGGTGGCCTCGATCGGCCGTGGCGACGCGGACGGGAGGAACCCACCAGAGAACCCGAGTTCGGTGCGAGCACGATCTCGGGTCACGTTCGACGACCCTACCTGCCTGCGAAGATGCCGGGGTCGCGGCCCTGCTGCTCGTCGGAGGCGGTGCTCAGACCGCGATGAGCGTGTGCTGGCCGAATCGACGGTCGTCGAGGTACCAACCCGACGGCACCGAGAGACGTTCGGCGTGCCGTTCGCACAGGTCGTAGGCGTGCGGATCGCGCTCGGCGGTGAGATCGTCGAGCCAGACCTGCGAGCGGCCGTAGTGATACGTCAGCGTGACCACTGCCCGTTCTGCACAACCGGTGCGCGAACACTGGCGGACCCCGACCCGTTCCATGCCATACATGACACAACGGTAGATCGCCGATCGGCGGTGACCGGTGGATGGTCGCAGGATGGTCGCAGGATGGTCGCAGGATGGTCGCAGGATGGTCGCAGGATGGTCGCAGGATGGTCGCAGGATGGTCGCAGGATGGTCGCAGGATGGTTGTGGCAGATGCCTCGTGAGCACGACCTGGCATCGAGCGGGATCGTGCGTAGCATGGATGCCATGGACAAACTGCCGCCTCCCCCGCCGCCGCCGCCCCCGGGTAGCGGGCGCGGATCGAAGCGACCCGACGACAACAACGCCGACCGTCGCCACGGCGAGCGGACGCCGGCCAACAAGAGCAAGGGCAAGGCCAACGGCAAGGGCAACGAGGGCAACGCCGACGGCACACCGTCATCGGGCCGCGGGCCCGGCAGTTGGCCTCGTTGGACCATCTTTCTCATGCTGGGCATCCTCGCCGCGGCGTTCGTGGTCCCGGCGTTGATGCCGAGCGACAACGGTACGGCGCTCGAGTATTCCGAGTGGCGCACCCAGGTCATCGAGGACAAGATCGCCACAGCCGACATCAATGCCTCTGGCAAGATCACCGGCGAGTTCTCGAACCTCGACAAGTACACCACCACGGGCGGCGGTCCGCGCGGCGTCTCCGACGCCGACGAGCAGCTCCTGATCGACCAAGGCGTGGCATACAGGTTCACCGCAGCGAGCAACAACTGGCTCGGCAGCGTGTTGGTGCTCTTCCTGCCGGTGATGCTCATCATTGCGTTCTTCGTGTGGATGCAGCGACGCGCCCAGGGCCAGATGGGCGGCGTGATGTCGATCGGCAAGAGCAAGGCCAAGGCGTACGACGCCGACCGCCCCTCGACCACGTTCGACGACATCGCCGGCTACGCCGGGGTCAAGCAGGAGATCACCGAGGTCGTCGACTTCCTGCGCATGCCCGACCGCTTCCGCGAAATCGGCGCCCGGGTGCCCAAGGGCATCTTGCTGGTCGGCCCTCCCGGTACCGGCAAGACCCTGCTCGCCCGCGCGGTCGCCGGCGAGGCCGGTGTCGGTTTCTTCAGCGTCACGGGCTCCGACTTCATGGAGATGTTCGTCGGGGTCGGCGCCAGCCGTGTCCGCGACCTCTTCCAGCAGGCCCGGCGCATGGGCAAGGCGATCATCTTCGTCGATGAGATCGACTCGATCGGCCGCAAGCGTGGCGCCGGTCTCGGCGGTGGCCACGACGAACGTGAGCAGACCCTCAACCAGTTGCTCGCCGAGATGGACGGATTCGAGCCCTCCGAGGGCATCGTGATCATGGCGGCCACCAACCGGCCCGACGTCCTCGACCCGGCACTGCTGCGCCCCGGGCGTTTCGACCGCCAGATCGTGGTGCCCCTGCCCGAGTCCACCGAGCGCAGGGCGATCCTCGAGGTGCACAGTCGCGACAAGCGGATGGGCCCCGATGTCGACATGGAGACAATGGCCGCCGCCACACCCGGTATGTCCGGTGCCGACCTCGCCAACCTCGTCAACGAAGCAGCGCTCGTCGCCGTGCGACGTGGTTCGAAGCAGATCGAACGCATCGATTTCGAGAACGCTCGTGACCGTGTGGTCCTCGGCGCGACCCGCGAGTCGATGATCCTGTCCGTCGAGGAGAAGCGGGCGACCGCCTACCACGAGGGCGGCCACGCACTGCTGGCCACCGTGCTGCCTCATGGCGATCCGTTGCACAAGGTCACGATCCTGCCTCGCGGCATGGCGCTCGGTGTCACGTGGTCACTCCCCCAGGAGCGTCACACCTACTCCAAGGAGTTCTTCGAGGACACCATCTGCAAGGCAATGGGTGGGCGCGTCGCCGAAATGATCGTGTTCGGCAATCTCAACTCCGGTGCCGCCAACGACCTCGAGCAGGCCACCGGTATCGCCCGGCGCATGGTGCGCGAATGGGGCATGTCCGAGCGAGTCGGCCCCATGGCGTGGAGCAGCCAGCAAGCGGTGTTCCTCGGCGAAGACCTGATGTCGTCGCAACGCGAGTACTCCGACGACACGGCGAAACTGCTCGACGAGGAGATCGCCCGCATCCTCACCACCCAGGAGAGCCGTGCCCGCGAGGTGCTCAACCGCCACCGCCGGGGCCTCGAGCTGATCGCCGAGGCGCTGCTCGAGCACGAAACGATCAACGGGCCCGAAGTGGCCAAGCTGATCCAGCAGGGCATGTCCGAGACCGGTCAACCCGCCGAGGACATCGTCGCCCGCTGACACTGCGCTCAGTCGGCACGAGGCTCGGCGCGGTGGCAACTGCCCCCGCTGGGAGTCGACCCCGGTTCGCGTGCTTCGGCAACGGCAGCCCACAGGTCGGTCGCCGTCATCGGTCCGATGAACGACGTCGCCACGACGCCCTGGCGGTCGGCCACCACGAGCGTGGGCACCGCGTCGATCGAGTACCGCTCGTGCAGAGCCCGATCGGCGCCGTACTCGACGTCGACGACCGCGACATCGCCGCATTCGAGCACCTTTGCCTTGGCCAAAACTTGAGCACACACGTCGCACGTCGCCGACGAGAACACGGCGACCAGCCAGGGGGCGTCGGGCTGAGGGAAGTCGTTGCGGTCGAGTTGTTCCGGTGCGGCGAACCGGCGCTGCGTGGGTGCGTCGGGCACGCGACGATGCCGTGCGACGATGGCCACCACAGCGACGATCCCCACGATGACTGAAGCGACGATCAACCGTTCCATAGGCTCGCGAGGCTAACGAGTTGCCAGAGGCGTCAGTTTCCGGAGGCAGGCAGCGCCCACGAACCCGATGCACCGGCGAGTCCGTCACCACGGGGCAGCGACCGCTCGACGAAGATCCGGTTGCTCGACTGCACGATCAGCTCCCGATCGAGCACCGCCGGGTCGACGAGATCGATGGTGATCACCTGTCCGGCGCCGATCGGAAGATCGATCAGGCCAGGCACCGCTGATGGTCCACCCGGACCGACGGCCTCCACCGTGACGGTGCCGTCGACGTTGTCGACGTTGTAGACCACGAGTGCTGCCGGGGCCGGCACCGACGGGCCGATGCCGAGATGCCAGCGAGATGCGACGTAGCCGTCGACCCTCGGCGGCGCACCCATCACGACCGAGGTGGCCACCGAGTCGCCCGCCGGGCGGGTGAGGATGCGTTCGACGACCACCGACGGCTCGGCGAGCGTGGAGAGCACTGCCGAGTGGCGACCGGGTGGCAACGTCGACCCCTCGTCGGCAGCCGGGTCGTAGACGACGACCTGGCGTGCGGGGACGTCGATGGTGATGTCGCCGTACTCCGCTTCGATCGGAATCCCCAAGAAGACCACGTCGACCTGCACGTCGTCCTCGGTCGGGTTGTAGATGGCGAACGTCTCGGTGATCCCCTCACCGGCTTCACCATCGGCGAACCACCACTGATCACGCAGTGCCGGCGCGGCGAGCGTGACGCCGTGTCCGAGCCGACCACCGCCGAGATAGTGCTGCGCCCGGCCGACCACCAATCGCCCCCGTTCGGCGGCGACCTTGACGGCGATCACAGGTTCGTCACGGGCGCCGAGTTCGGCGATCGGGATGACCTCGACCGACCGCGGCAGGATCGTGAAACCCTGGAATGCAGCCGGGGTCGCCTCCCCCGCCTCGGTGGCGAACACCAGGTCGACCACTGCTGCGTCGTCGTAAGGGTTGGTGAGGATGAGCGTCTCGATGCTGCCGTCGACGGTGAAACCGTCGGCGAAGTACCACTCGTCGGAGGTGTTGTCGGCACACGGAGTCACCGAATCGCCAGCCGGATGCTGCGAACGCTGTTCGACGAACCCACGACCTCCGTCGATCTCGACCACGACGCTGGCGAACGGGGCGGTGACGAACGCGTCGACGTCGATTCTTTTGCGCGACCACGGCTCGACGACCAGCGTTTCGTTCGCGCCGACACCATCGGGGGTGAGGATCGTGAATCGCCCGATCAGTTGCTCGTCGTCGCGGTTGGCGACCACGACTTCTCCGCCCACACCGTCCTCGCCGGTCGCCGGCACCCCGGGACAGAACCAGCTTCCCGTCAACGCCGAGTTCTCGTTGACAGCCGGCATCCACGCGCCCGCCGGCGTCGCAAAGAACGGTTCGGCCACCGTTGGCTGCTCACGACCGACAGCGATCAGCGCAGCGAAGCCGACCACCACGACGATCAACGCAGGTATGGCTCGACGGTTCACGACGACGCCCCGCTTTCCCTGTCGGGAGCGTCAGCCCGGTCACGGTCTGGATCGCTCTGCGGTTCGTCCGAGCCGGGATCGATCGCCGGACGCTGGTCGCCGGCGAAACCGGGATCGACGAGCGATGGCACGGCGGTGGCGGTGGCGGCGGCGGCGGCGGTGAGGTCGATCAGAGTCTCGTCGGCAAGCAGCAACGACTCGCGCCGTCCCACCGACACACGCACTCGAGCGGCCACCACGATGGCTGCGATCCACAGCGCGATCTGAGCCAGAACGGCCAACCATCGCAGGGTGGAGCTGTCGTAGCGGAGCTCGACGAGCCCCGCGGTCGGCACGTCGAACGCCGTCGTCTCGCCGAACGCCCGCCGGGGTTCGATCGTCGTCCCGTCGACCGACAGCGACCAGGATGCATCGAAGGGGAGACCGAGGTGAACCACGCCGGCGGTCACCTCATCGGTCGCCGTCGCGAGCTGGTCGGCCCCGACGAACACGGGCGCCGACGGCGACAGGTCGGTGCGGACCAACACCTCTGCGCCCGCAGAGTCGCTCGCCGCCACACCCGCCTCGACGAGTTGCGCATACGTCGGGAGCCATGCCCGATTCTCGAAGGCCTCGAGCGTAGGGAGCCCGGGTCGCAACGCGACCAGATCGAGCTGATCCTCGAGCGAGGCGACCAGACCTTCCGGCAGCGGGAGCGGATCGTTCACCGTGGAGGTGACGCCGTCGAACTCGGGCACGACGACGAACCGGATCGACAACGGCGCGAGCAACCGGCCCGCACGCAGCGTGGATGTGGCCGCCATCTCGTCGAGCGCCCTGGTGACCAGCTCGGCGGCAGCATTCGACGGTGGCATCCAGCGATCGCGCACGTCGAGCGGGCCGTCGTCGATGATCGCCCAGCCGACACCGTCGCGGTACTCGGTGGCCGGGACGGGCAGCAGCCGCGGGTCACCGATCAGGAGCACGTTGTAGTCGCCGTCGGATGACGCGTCAGGGAGCGATGCGTCGAGCAGTCGGGCCAGCGGGGTGGTCGGCGTCTGGAACGAGCCATCGGCCAGTGCGCCGAGCCCCGGCGCCAGCCCCACCACGACCGCGATCGACGACAAGATGCCGAGCGGCTGGCGCCAACCGAAGTTGCCACCGCGGACGTCGAGATCGAACGCAGCGAGCGCGGCGGCGGCCGAGATCGCGAGTCCGACGGCGACCGGCACGAGCAGTACCCCCGCCTCGGGAGCGTCGATCGGCAGCGAACCACGATCGGCGAGCACAGCGAGAAAACCGAACACGAGCACCATCAGCGCCGAGCGCACAGCCCAGGTGAGCCGCCATGCCCGTGCGAGCAGAACGGCTGCGATCACCGGCAGGAACAACGCGATCGCAAGGGCGGCGAAGTCGGTCCGTCCGATCTCGAACGATGCGAGCTTGACCATCCCGAGCCCGGCCTCGCCGACCGGCGGCGCGCCCACGATGCCCTCCCAGGTCCACGACGTGATCCACGGCAGGTTCAACAACGCTGCGCAGAGAGCTGCGCCGAGGCCGGTGACGAGCGACCACGCAGCGGTGGCGGTGGATCCTCGGGCCAGCAGCGTGCCGAGCGCGAACACCAGCGACACCAACACGGCAATGAGCAGCATCACCGGAGCGAACGCAACAGCAACTGCGAGGACGAGGGCCGCTGCGACGGTGCGCCTGATCCGCTCGACGAGCGCGAGGTCGATGACCCCGTCGGCGAGGTCGCTACCGGCAGCGAGCGGGTCGGCGGTCTCGACGCCGGACGCACGGCAGACGAGACGCAACACCCACGGGGTGGCGGCGTAGACCACGAGCACGGTGAGCCGGCCGCTCGACATCGCACCGCTCACCAGCGGGCTCAGGGCATACACCAACAGCGCGGCGATACGCGCCCGGGTCGACGGAAAGACCGCAGCGAGGCGCCACACACCCGCAACGCCGACGATCAGCAACCCGAGAACGAACAGGGTCTGCAGTAGCCCCATGTGGAACAGGGTGAAGACGCTGAGCCCCGACAACGTGGCCCATCCGGTTGGATTCGGTGACGTGGCACCCGCACCGTTGGGGTTCCAGCCCGACAGGAACGTCGAGAGCAGCTGGCGTGGACTCTCAGGGAACGCGAGGAACTCGCCGACAGGCGGCAGGCCGCCGTCGAAGAACGACCGGCCGCCGACGACCAGGCCGACGATCACTGCGATCCACGCGACCACCGGCGCCGTCGCGCTCTGGCGCCAACGTCGGACCTGTACGCCCTCGCCGACATACGTGGACGTCTCGCGGCTGCGCAGGTACGAGTTCAGTCGGGCGCTCCCGCCCTCCTGCAAGCTGTAGACCTCACGCTCGGGCACGCGCCGAATGGGCTTGACCTGACGACGACGAGTGATCAGCGCTGGTGTTCGTGGAACCAGCCCGATGACTGCTCTGAAGGAATTCCACGCCTCCCCGAAGCGGCCCGTGAACAGCCCGACGACCAGTTCGGTGAGCGTGAGCAGCACCATTTCGACCGAACGAGCCGGCAAGCGTGACGAGCCGGTGAGGGTTGCCACCGAGCGCATGCGATGACGTGCTCGCAGCATCCCGTGTCGGAGATCAGGGCGTCGCTGTTGCAACTGCCCGAGGTGGCGCACTCGCGCCGATGGGACGACCACGACGCGCGCCCCGCTGTGATGGATCCGCCAGCACAGTTCGGTGTCCTCGCCGTAGAAGTCGATGGCCGGGTCGAAGCCGCCCAGCTCGCGGAAGAGGTCGGCACGCACGAGCAGGTACGCGGACGGCAACACGAAGACATCACCAACCCCGTCGTGCTGTTCCTGGTCGACCTCGCCGGCGTCGATGATCGGATCGATCTCGCCGAAGCGGTCCATGCCCAGCCCGACGGCCTGCAGCATGTTCGGATCGTCCCACTCGACGAGCTTGGGGCCGACGGCGCCCGCATTCGAGCGGTAGAGCTCTTCGACCAGGATCCGCAACGCATCGGGTTCGGGTGCGACGTCGTCGTGGCAGATCAGGAAGAACCCGTTGTCACCCTCGACGAGGCGCAGCACTTCGTTCGCCGCCGACCCGAACCCGACGTTGGTTCCGACGGCCCGCACGAACGAGCCGGGCATCCGTTGCTGGATCCGCTCGTCGATCGATTCGAAGGTGGAGTCGGTACCGGCGGTAACGCTGACGACGAGGAAGAGGACGCGCAGGTTCGGGTAGTCCTGGCGGGCGAACGCGTCGAGCGTGACGTCGAACCAATCACCGGGATCGTGTACGACGACGACCGCGACGACCGGCGGTGCAGATGGGGTGTCCGGTTCCACGATGTGGCGAGGCTAGCGAGACCGCTCGCTATCCTGCCGTCATGGCAACGACACGTCCCGACGACGACCGGTGGGGCCCGTGGTTCGATCCGACGAGCATCGACCTCACCGACGTCGACATCGTGCGGGCGATCCGAGGAACCGTCGACGTCGGAGGTTCGTTGGCCGCTCGAGCGACCGGGCTCGCGAGAGATGCGACATACATCACCGTCGGGCTCGGTCTGCTGAGCTATCAGCGCGCGCAGGTGCGTCGTCGTGAATTCGAACGCAGCCAGCGCCGCCGACGCGACTGAACACCACACGCCGCCAGTTCATCGCTAGGCTCTGCCCTCCGTGTCGTCAGCAGAGATCCCCACGCGAGCGCGTACGCCACTGCCCGAGGGGACCGTCCCCGTCGGCATTGCGCTCCTGATCGCCGGCGTGGCCACCTACGCGTTCTTCAAGGTCGGCACCGTGGCCGTGGGAGGCGAAGAGGAGTTCGCCCCGATCGCTGCGATGTGGTTCGCCACGTTCCTGCTCGCGCCCGGGTTCTTCGTGCCGCTGGAGCAGGAACTCGGCCGGGCGCTGTCGTACCGCCGAGCGGCCAACCAGGGCTCTTGGCCGGTGGTTCGAAAGGTGCTCACACTCGGCGGCATCCTCGTTGCCGTCGTCACGTTGGTGTTGCTCGCGTTCAGCCCCCTGTTGGCCACGTCGTACTTCGACGGCGACTGGGTGATGGTGTTGGCACTGATCGCCGCGTTCGCCGCCTATGCACCCGCGCAACTGGCACGCGGCGTGTGTGCCGGGAGCGGGCGGTTCACCGACTACGCGATCATCCTCGGTTCCGACGGCGTGATACGGATCCTGTTGTGCGTCGGCCTCGCCGTGGTGGGCGTCACCGCAGTCGGCGCCTACGGGCTCGCGATCGCCATCGCACCGCTGTTCGCCGTGGCCTACGTGTACCGCCGTGGCGGGCTGCGCACCGAACCCGGACCGCCTGCCCAGTGGAGCGAGGTCACCCCGAATCTCGGCTGGCTCCTGCTCGGCTCGGTGTGCGCTGCGACACTGCTCAACGCCGGCCCCATCACCGCCACCCTGCTCGCCGACGAGACCGAGAAAGCGCTGGTCACCCAGTTCTCCTACGGCGTGCTCCTCGCTCGCATCCCGCTGTTCCTCTTCCAAGCGGTCCAGGCAGCGCTACTTCCCCGGCTCAGTCAATTGGCCGCTCGCGGTGAACTCGTCGAGTTCCGATCGGGCTTGAAGAAGGTGATGCTGATCGTGATCGCCGTCGGAGTGGCTGGCACGCTCGGCGCGTTCGTCTTGGGGTCGTGGGCCATCGAGATCGTCTACGACGCCGAACTCAGCAACCGGACGCTGGCCATGCTCTCGGCGAGCAGCGCCACCTACATGCTGGCCCTGGCCTCGGCCCAGGCAGTGATCGCCCTCCGCGGGCATGCGCTGGTGGCGCTCGGCTGGGGTGTGGGCGTCGTCGGATTCGTGCTCGGTACGTGGCTCGGGAGCGACCAAGTGTTCCGCCGGATCGAGATCGGGTTGCTCGTGTCGTCGATCGCCGCGTTGATCACCTTCGCATTCGCGCTGCGTCAGCGCCTTCGAGCCGGGGTCACTCCCGATGAGGGCTCGATGATGGAAGCGATCACCGACATGCCGTTCGAGCCCTGAATCAGCCCGGGAGTTCGATGCCGGCTTTGGTGGCTTCGTACTGCAGGTCGTGGGCGACCATCATCTTCACCAAGGCGGGAAAGTCGACTTCTGGTTCCCAGCCAAGCTTCTCGCGAGCCTTGGTGGCGTCGCCGATCAACAGATCGACCTCGGCCGGACGCAGGAACTTCGGGTCCTGACGCACGTAATCGGCCCAGTTCTCGATACCGACCTCGGCAAAGGCCCGTCGCACCAGATCTTCGATCGAATGTGTCTGCCCGGTGGCGAGGACGTAATCGTCCGGTTCGTCCTGCTGCAGCATCATCCACATGCCCTTCACGTAGTCGCCGGCGTAGCCCCAATCGCGCTTCGAATCCAGGTTGCCCAACACCACTTCTTCCTGCAATCCGAGCTTGATCCGGGCCACTGCGTTGGTGACCTTGCGGGTGACGAACTCCAGACCACGCCGCGGACCCTCGTGATTGAACAGGATCCCCGACGACGCGTGCAGGCCGTACGACTCGCGGTAGTTGACCACGATGTCATGACCGAACACCTTCGCACACCCATACGGACTACGCGGATGGAACGGCGTCAACTCGGTCTGCGGGGTCTCACGGACCTGACCGAACATCTCCGACGACGACGCCTGATAGAAACGGATCGGATTGTTCTGCGCACCACCGACCATGCGGATTGCTTCCAACATCCTGAGCACACCGAGCCCGGTGATGTTCGCCGTCAACTCGGCCTGCGAGAAGCTCAACGCCACGAACGAGATCGCACCGAGGTTGTACACCTCGTCGGGCTGACACGCCTCCATCGCCGACACGATCGACGGCAGATCCGCCAGATCGCCCGACACGAGTTCGATGAACGGCATCTCCGTCTGCAACGCCTCGACCCGAGGATTGTTCTGACCTTTCACCATCCCGAACACGTGATAGCCCTGCGAATGCAAGAACTCGGCCAAATGCTGACCATCCTGGCCAGTGATACCGGTGACGAACGCTGTAGGCATAAGGCTCGGAAGTCTACGGCTCGCCGACGACACCCGCAGATACGCTCGGCTTGCGCATGCTACGAGTGGCGATCGACGTCGGGCCGACCCACGGGAGGCGAACCGGTATCGGCAATGCCGTGGCCTGGACGGTCGACGCGTTGGCCGAGCGCGACGGTTTGGACCTGCAGCGATACGTGACCAGCGCTCGGGCACGACGCCGCCCGTCACAGCGCCGCATCCCGATGCCGGCTGCGCTCGCGCTGCGCGCCTGGACCCACCGCTCGTTCCCGATGGACCGGTGGCTGGGCCACCCCGACGTGGTCCATGGCACGAACTACGTGGTGCCACCGACACGCTGTCCTCGAATGGTGTCGGTGTACGACTGCTGGTTCCTCGAACACCCCGAAGACGCCGAGCCCGACGTCCTGCGGGCCGCAGCGGTGCTCCGACGCTCCGTTGCCGACGGCGCCCACGTCGTCACGAGCTCCGACGCGACCACACGCCGAGTCCAGGCGTTGCTCGACACCGAACGCGTTCGCACGGTCCTGCTCGGCCCACCCCCCGCCGACGAGGCTCTCCCGGTGACCGACCGTCCCTCCGGGCTGCCCGAACTCTCCGTGTTCCTGCTGGCCCTCGGCACCATCGAGCGACGCAAGAACCTGCCCACGCTGGTCGACGCCTTCGGTCGTGTCGCCCGTGAGCACGCAACGGTGCGTCTCGTCATCGCCGGGGCGGCTGGGAACGACATCGCCGCAGTCGATCGGGCAATCGCCCGGCTGGCACCCGAAGCGGCCGAACGGGTCGTGCGTACCGGCATCGTCGACGCCGCAACGAAACGGTGGCTGCTCACCAACGCCCGTGCCCTCGTCTATCCGTCGCTCGACGAGGGATTCGGGTTCCCCATCCTGGAAGCACAATCGGTCGGAACACCCGTGGTCGCCAGCACCGCCGGCTCGATCCCACAGATCGCCGGCGCCGCTGCACTGTTGAGCCCGGCGCGCGACATCGAGGCACTCGCCGCAAACTTGTTCTGGATCGTGAACAACGACGAGATGCACGCCAAGCTGGTACGACGTGGCACCGCCAACGTGGCACGGTTCTCGTGGGCGTCGACTGCCGAGCAGTACCAGGCGATGTACGAGGAGCTCGCCAAGTGACCGGGCGATCATCGATCGCCGTCGTGTGTGGAGGGGTCGGAGCCGCCCGGTTCCTGCGTGGCCTGATCGACGCCGTCGACGACCGTTCGCTCACTGCGGACTCGATCACCGCGGTGGTGAACACCGGCGACGACTGCACGCTGCACGGGCTGTCGATCTCGCCAGATCTCGACACGATCACCTACACGCTCGCCGGCGCCATCGACCCCGAACGCGGATGGGGCCTCGTCGACGAGACGTGGCGGGCCATGGAGTCGCTCGAGCGCTTCGAGACGGTGCGACCCGATGGCTCGGCGGCGGCTCCGCGCTGGTTCAACCTGGGCGACCGCGATCTCGCCACCCACTTCTACCGCACCGCCCGCCTCGCCGAGGGAGCCACGCTCACCGAGGTGACCGACGAGATCCGACGGGCGTGGAGCATCCCCATCGACATGGTGCCGATGTCGAACGACCGGCTCTCGACGATGGTCACCATCATCGAGCCCGATGGCAGCCATCGGGAGATCTCGTTCCAGGACTACTTCGTGCGTCTGCGCCACGGGGTCCCGGTCGCGTCCATCCGCTTCGACGGCGACGCCGAGTTGTCCGACCCTGCGCGTCGGGCACTCACGGGCGCGACCTCGGTGGTGATCGCGCCATCGAACCCGCTGGTGTCGATCGGCCCGATCCGGTCGCTCGCCGGGGTCGACGACCTCCTCGCTGCGAGACGCGACCGTGTGGTGGCGATCTCACCGATCGTCGGCGGTGCTGCGTTGAAGGGTCCCGCCGACCGGATGCTCGTGGAACTCGGGCACGAACCGAGCGTGGTCGGCGTGGCCCGGCTCTACTCGCCGATCGCGTCGACCCTGGTCATCGACACCGTCGACGCCCAACACGCTGCGGAAATCGAGGCCACCGGGATGCGCTGCGTGATCACCGACACCGTGATGTCGACACCACAGGTCGCCCGTCAGCTCGCGCTCGACACCCTCGCCGCCCTGCCGTAACTGTCACACCGTGCCGGGCCTGATGTGACAGTTCGCCTTGTCGCCCCAACGGTGAGTCGACGAGTCGCCCCAACGGTAAGTCGACGAGTCGCCCCAACGGTCAGTCGACGAGTCGCCCCAACGGTCAGTCGACGAGTCGGGCCAGCGCGTCGTCGAGACTCGTCCACGGCGACCAACCGAGATGGATGCGGGCCCGCACCGGCGACACCGCGAAACGCTGCACCTCGTGCAGGCGGGCTGGGCCACGAGTCGGCACGAGGTCGGTGGCTCCGGTGGTCGACTGCGCGACTTTCGACCAGAGATCTGCGATCGAGGTCTGCTCGCCTGTCCCCACGTTGATCACGAGCCCACTCCCCCGAGTGCCACAACGCACGAGCGCATCGACGACGTCGTCGATGAACACGAAGTCGCGGGTCTGGCGGCCGTCGCCGTCGAACACCGGTGCCTGCCCGTTGGCAGCTGCATCCACGAACCTTGCGACCACGCCGCCAGTGGGCCGCTGGCGGGGCCCGTAGACACTGGCGAGAGCGAGCGCGGTGAACTCGATCGCGTGGAGATCTCGGTACGACACGAGGAGATCCACGATGGCCCGAGCGACCACACCGCGAACGTCGCGCGGTTCGAGCTGCGACGGCTCGCCTTCCTTCGCTGGTAGCAACCTCGAGGACGGATGCCCGTAGATCGCTGCAGCGGGGATGGCGACGACGACCTTCGGCACTCCGTGGCGCCGGGCAGCCTCGAGGGTGGCGAGCGCTGACAGGAACGCATCGCCCTGGGCCATTGCAGAGGCGTCGTGACGAGGGAGCAGGGCGAGGTGGAAGATCACGTCGGGTCGCCGAAGTCCGATCGACGATTCGGCCTCCGTCGACGCTGCATCGAGATGGTGGATTCGCAGCCCGCCCCCTACCGCTCTCGCCTCGGCCAGGTTGGCCAGCGAGCCGACCGTGAGGTTGTCGATGACGTCGACCGCATGTTCCTCGGCCAGCAGACGGTCGACCAGGTGCGAACCGATGAACCCAGCTCCCCCGATGACGACGACGTTCACGAACCTGACCGTAGCGTTGGTCGGTCGACCCCAGCAGTGAGCAGCTCGACTCGCCGACCGTCCCACCTCCCCACTTCCCGGATTTCGGGGAGTGAGAAGTCGGATCGGGGCATCACTCCGCGGCGGGTGCGGTGGAGTCGATCAACGACTCGCCAGCACCGACATGACCATCGGCGCCGATCAGCGAATCGCGAACCACGGCATCGACACCGACAGTTCCCATCACGAGCGACCGCTCGACCGTGGCGCCGGCAGCCACCGACGCGCCAGGGAGCAGCACCGAATCGACCACGGTGGCGCCTGCGCCCACGTGTACTCGATCGCCGACGATGCTGTGGCGGACATCGGCGTCGACGTGTACATCGGCCGACGTTGCAACCGCATCACAGCGCTCGGTGCGACGTTTTCCGTCGAGCAGGTCGAGGTTGGCCGCCCGGTACATCGTCGGAACGCCCGCATCGATCCAGTAGTCGCGAGTGGCCACCCCGTAGAGACCGCCGTCGGCGACGAGGCGCTGGAAGGTGTCACGCTCGACCGACACCTTGGTCGCCGCCGGAATGCGATCGAGCACGGACGGCTCGAACACGTACGTGCCGGCGTTGATCAAGTTGCTGGGCTCGGTTCCCAGTGCCGGCTTCTCGACGAATGCCCGCACCGAGCCGTCTTCAGCGAGATCGACCACACCGAACGACGACGGATCGTCGACCCCGATCAGGTGGAGCGTTGCCTCGGCACGCAACGAGCGGTGCGCGTCGACCAACGCTGCCACGTCGAGATCGGTCATCACATCGCCGTTGGCGACCACGAACGTGTCATCGATTCCGGCGAAGTCGGCGGCGAACTTGATTGCTCCAGCGGTGTCGAGCGGTTCGGGCTCGACGGCGTAGGTGAGTGCCACATCGCCGCAACGGCCCTCGGGGAACGCTTCCATGAACGGTTCGGGTCGGAACCCCAGCGCCAGGACCACCTCGGTGACCCCGCCACGCCCGAGCCGGTCGACCAGGCGGGCGATCATGGGCACGTGACCGATGGGCAGCATCGGCTTGGGGACGCTCAGGGTGAGTGGGCGTAGCCGTGTGCCGAAACCGCCGACCAGAACGACGGCGCGCATCAGCCCTCGGTGGTGGAGGGAACGTCAGCGGCGGTGTTGCTCGGCGCACTGCCGACGGGAGTCGAGCCGGCTGGCGGGATCGGGGCGTTGGGGTTGACGACGCCGGAGTCGATCTCGCCGAGGCTCGGAAGCTCGGGGGCCCACGGCGGCATGCTCACATCGGTGTCGTCGGGAACGAAGGCCATCACCACCACCATCTGGTCGCGGTCGAGGGCGATGTTGTCGAAGTCTGCGATGTAGGTGGTGCCGTCGTCGGTGTCGGTGAAGTTGCTCCACACGACCACCTTCAACTCGGCGTTCTCCTCGGAGCCGTCGACGGTGCACTTGTCGCCGTCTTCCCAGACGAGCACATCCTCACGTGACGGATCCTGAGCAGCGAGCTGCGTCTCCAGCGCCGCCTGCTGAGACTCGGGGAACGTCAGCTTGTCGTTGGCCAACTCGACGCCGTATGTGTCGAGGAAGACGCCAAGCCGCGCATTGGTGCCGACCGACGCCGACGTGAACGGGTGCCAGTGGATCAGGCCGTCGTCGTGGCTGTGGATACCGGAGCGTTGGTACTGGGTGAAGTTCTCGCTGCCCTGCTGCTCGGCGTCGCCATCGAGCTGGACCCAGGTATCGCAGAGGTAGAAGCCATAGGCGTGGTGCCAGTGATCGGACTGCTGTGGGGCGCCGGAGGCATCGACCGACGGCTGGCCCTGGCGGGCGTACACGACGAGCGCTAGCCCGAGCACGACCACGGCGGTCACGACCACGGGGAACAGCGTTCCGCCCTGGAATCGGATCTTCTTGCCAGAACCGGATTTGGCCAGCTTGGCGGCTTTCTTGGTGGATGACGACGAGGAGGGAGCCACGACACGAGAGGCTAGCGACGGCTCGATCGGATGCGGGTTCAGGCCAACGAACGAAGCAGATCGTCGTAGGCAGCGCCGACCGCTGCGGGCGACGCCTCTTGCTCGACCCACGCCCGTGCGAGGGCACCGAGGCGAGCACAGCGGGCTGGATCTCCCACCATCGATCGGATGGCATCGGTGAACGCTGGCGCATCATCGGGGGCGACGGCCACGCCACCACCGGAATCGGCCAGGATGCGGGGCACCGCCGTATTCGGGTCGATCGCAGCGACAACCGGCCTGCCCGCCGCCATGATCGAGTACGTCTTCGATGGCACGCTCACCCGGCCGAGACCACGCCGCAGCGGCACCACGTGGACGTCGCCGGTCGCCAGTAGCTCCGACAGTCGTGATGGTTCGATGTAGTCGGCGAAACGGACGTTGGGGATTCCCGCTGCGTCCGCTTCGAGCGACGGTCGGGCGGCGCCGTTGCCGTTGATCAGGAACGTGACCTCGGGCAACGCACGAGCCGCTGCCAGCACCAGGTCGAGCGACTGCGAGAACCCGACGTTGCCGGCGTACAGCACCACCGGACCGTCGCCGAGACCGAGTTCGGCCCGGTACGGCGTGTCCCGATCGCCGGGAACGATGGCGTCGGTGTCGACGAAGTTGGGGATCACGTGCACCGTGTCGGCGGCACGATCGCCACGAGCGGGAGTCAGCTTGGCGACGACGTTGTCGCGCAGGTCGTCCGACAGCACGGTGACGGCATCAGCTGCCCGGTAGCTCACTCGTTCGAGCCACGAAGCGGCGGCGATGATCGTGCGGTTCGAGATCGCACCGGTCTCCACTGCGGCGTCGGGGAACACGTCTTGGATGTTGAACACCATCGGGCAGCGTCGCAGGCGGCTCGCCACCCAGCCGGTGAGCCCGAGCGTGAGCGGCGGCGACATGGCGATCACCGCTCCCGACCGGCGGAACCAACCGCCGACGCGGAGACACTGGAGACCAGCCAGCAGGGAGTAGGCAGCGAACCCGAGTGCGCGCCGCGCCAGATTCGACTTGTCACGACCAGGGAACGGGTGCACCCGGGTGATCGACCCCCAGGGCGTGATCTCGGAACGGACGAAACTCCCCGTCCACTCCGGCTCGATCTGGTGCGATCGGTACCACGGCAACGACGTGACGACGTGCACCGTGTGGCCGAGTGACACCAGTTCCTCGACGATGCGGGTCATCACCACGCCCGTGGGTGCCGTATCCGGCGCGAAGTGCGGGCACAGCACCACCAGCGGACGAAACGCTGTGAGTTCGGCTGTCATCGCCCGACCCGGAACGCCAAGCCGTACACCTCGGCGAGGGCAGCACCCGAATGTTCGGTGGTGAACGCCAGCGCGCGAGCGCGACCGACCGAGCGCATCTCCGCCCCACGATCGGCGACCACGTCGAGGGCGTCGGCCCAGGCATCGAGGTCGAGTGGCAGCACCAGGCCGGCTTCACCGACGACTTCGGCGAGCGCCGGTTGGTCGGAGCAGATCACCGGCGTGCCGAGCGCCATTGCTTCGACCGCGGGCGCGCCGAACCCTTCGTACTCGCTCGGGAACACGAGCGCGTCGGCTGCGGCCACGAGCCCGTCGCGGTGGGCGTCGGGGACACGACCGGGTCGAACCACCCGTTGCTGCAATCCGAGCCTGGCGATGTCGGACACCACGTCGGCCTCGGCAGCGCCCTTGCCGCCCAACAACACGAGTCGCAGATCCGGGTCGGTCCAGTGCCGGGCCATCAGCTCCAGCAGGAACCGGTGGTTCTTGTGGGGGTGGGTGATTGCCGGGTACACGATCATCCGGCCGGCCCCGAGCCCGTAGTCGCGGCGCAGATCGAGCGCTGACGGCGCGTCGGCTCCGAGCGACGACTCCACACCGTGCGGAACCACCACCACGCGATCGGGTGAGGTTCCGTACGCATCGATCACCGTGGTGCGGACGTACTCGGTGGGGACTGCGACCACGGCGGCTCGACGAACCGACTTCGGGATCGTTTGTGCGAGGTAGTGTCGCTTGGTCGGTGAGAGGTACTCGGGATGGGTGAGGTACTGCAGATCGTGGATGGTGAGCACGATCGGTCGGCGGCCCGCCATCGGAGCCGTGCCACCGCCGTGGTGGACGACGTCGGCGTGGCGGGTGCGCTGGTGCAGCCAGGTGTGCTCGGAGAGGACCCGGCGGGCCCGGCTGATGCCGCCGATCGGGGCAGTCACCATGGGATACAGCGATCCCAGCTCAACGTGGCTGTCGGCGAACGACGGCAGGCAGTACAGCGTGGGCACGAACGGCGTGGGTTGTGAGGCGAGTCCGAGGAGTTGCCGCACGAGGTACTGCTCGGAGCCACCGACGTCACCTGGCACGCACCACATCAAGTTGACTGCGACGTCGATCGGCGACAGTCGTGTCGGTTGGGTCGCAGGGGTAGCAGGGGTCGTGTCGTCGGTCATGGGGCGAGTTCACGGTAGACGGCCAGGGTCAGATCGGCGGATCTCTCCCAGGTGAGTTCGCTCGCACGCTGGCGGGCCGAGGCCGTCAGTTCGCTGCGGCGGTCGGCCGCCTCGACGATCCCGCGGGCGATGTCGTCGACGTCGAACGGGTCGACGAGGACCGCGGCACCGCCCGCCACCTCCTCGGTCGAGGTGCCTGCACTGGTGACCACCGCGACCCCCTGAGCCATTGCTTCAGCGACCGGCAAGCCGAAGCCCTCGCGCTCACTGGGATACGCGAAGACCGTCGCCGCTGCGTACAGCGGTGCGAGGTCGGCGTCGGGGATGAAGCCGAGGAACAACGTGTCGCCGTGATCGACCACGCCCATGTCACCCCAGCCGTCGGCACCGGCGACCACGAGTGGCCCGGGCATGCCGGGCCGGCGCATGGCCTCGGCGAGTCGAGCCAGGTTCTTGCGCGGCTCGAACGTCCCGACGAAGAGCACGAACTCGTCGGGCAGCGAGTAGTGACGGCGGACCCGGTCGATGTCGGCTTCGGAGACGGCGACGATGTCGACGCCGAGCGGGACGAGGCGGAGCAGTTCATCGCTGATGCCGGCAGCCACGCAGTCGCGACGGGTGGCCTCGCTGGAACAGATCACCCGATCGGCCCGACGGATGATGGCGGCCAAGCTCCGGTTCATCGTGCGCACACCCTGTTTCGAGAACTTGGCCGGATCGTGCACGAACGCGAGGTCGTGCACCGTGACCACCAGCGGCACTGCGGTTCCGCACGGAACGAGCCCGGTTGCGTGTGCGACGTCGATCTCACCGGCGACCGATTCGACCTTGGGCCAGTTGAGGCGTGTCCAACCCTCGTACAACAGCGGGCGAGCGAGCGGCAGCATCGCCACCGCACCGCCGGGCCGGAACTCGGCAACCGGTGCGACCCGATGTTTGCCCGCCACGAGATGGAGTTCGACATCCGCTGATCGGGTCGCCAGTTCGCGAGCGATCCGGAGCGCAGCGATGGCGGTGCCGCCGGGGCTCGGATGCCAGCACTGCTCGACGGTGTAGGCGACTCGGATCGGTTGCGCCCTGGTGTCTGCTTGATCCGTCATGGCCGGGTCAATCATGCCGAATCCATCATGCCGAATCCATCATGCCGAATCCATCATGCCGAATCCATCATGACGGGTCAATCATGGGGGGGTCAATCATGGCGGTTTCGAGTCGCACCGCAACCGCATCGAGTCGGGGGCGTAACCTCTGGCAGATGTCGACGCCACCTCCGAATGACGGAACCGACAGCCGACTGACCGGTCGACGCGTGGTCGTCACGGGCGGCGCAGGGTTCCTGGGGCGGCGGGTCGTGGCCAAGCTCGCCGAACGCGGGGCCGACGTCGTCGCACCTCGGTCGAGCGAGTTCGATCTCACCGTGCCGGGCACCGCCGAAGCGATGCTCGCCGATCACGAGCCGTCGATCGTGGTGCATCTGGCCGCCGACGTGGGCGGCATCGGGTACAACCTCGATCATCCTGCCCGGCTCTACCTGTCGAACCTGCTGATGGGCACTCACGTGATCGAGGCCGCCAGGCACGCGGCCGGCGTCGACAAGACCGTGCTGGTCGGCACGGTGTGTTCGTACCCGAAGTTCACCCCGGTCCCGTTCGCCGAGGGCGACCTGTGGGACGGGTACCCGGAGGAGACCAACGCTCCCTACGGCATCGCCAAGAAAGCGCATCTGATCCATGCCCAGGTCAACGAGCACGAGTACGGCCAGCGGTTCGCCTACCTGATCCCGACGAACCTCTACGGGCCCGGCGACAAGTTCCACCCGTCGGTATCGCACGTGATCCCGGCCTTGATCAAGAAGTGTGTCGAAGCCAAGGAGGCAGGCGCCGATCAGGTCGAGGTGTGGGGAACCGGATCGGCGAGTCGCGAGTACCTCTACGTCGACGACGCCGCCGAAGCAATCGTGCGAGCCGCCGAGGTCGACACCACCGCCGAGCCCGTGAATCTCGGCGCCGACCGCGAGGTCACCATCAAGGACACCGTCGAGGCCGTTGCCCGGCTCGTGGGGTTCGAGGGCGAGCTGCGGTGGGATCCTTCGAAGCCCGACGGTCAGCCCCGACGTGCCGTCGACGGATCGCGTGCCCGAGCGTTGCTCGGGTGGTCGCCCACGATGGACTTCGAGCAGGGCCTGCGCGCCACGATCGACTGGTACCTCACCAACCGCGCCGACGCCGAACGCGACCCCCATTCGTAAGCGATGAGTCTTCGCGCGGACAGGCCGCGCGGAATCTCATCGCTCGGGGAAGATGTCGGCGGCGCGGGCGGCTGCGGCGTACCGCTCGGCGAGGGTGCTGACCGTTTCGTGGGCGTTGAGGCCGCTGGGGTTCGGGACCACGAACAGCCGTGACCCCTCGAAGGGTTCGGGCTGCTCCCCCATCGTCGCCTTCGGCTGCGAGAACGCCGCCCGGTAGGCCGTGATCCCGGCGACCGCTACGACCGCAGGTGCGTGGGCACGGACGAAGGCGCGAAGCTGCTCGCCGCCGGCTCGGAGTTCGTCAACGGTCAGCGATGACGCCTTCGCCGTGGCCCGGTGCACCACGTTGGTGATCCCGAGACCCCGATCGATCATGTACTGGCGGTCGGCGTCGGTCATGCCGACGCCCCGGTCGATCGGGCGCTCGATGATCCCGGCCTCCAACAGCGCCGGGTAGAAGCGATTGCCGGGGTAGGCGAAGTGGGTCTGTGTGGCCGCGGTCCAGAGCCCGGGGTTGATGCCGACGAACAGCAGTCGCAGACCCGGGCCGACGAGGTCGGGCACCGTGGCATCGACGAACGATTCCAGTTCGGCTCGGGAAAACCCCACGTCAACGATGGTACGGGCGTGCGACACTCGCGCGATGGCGAACGACCACTGGCCGCTGTTCGATCTCGAGGTGCACACGCCGCACCTCATGCTGCGGTACCTCGATGACACGCTCGCCGGCGAGTTGCTCGCTGTCGCGAAGCGGGGCGTGCATGATCCCGCAGTGATGCCGTTCATCGTGCCGTGGACCGATCTTCCCTCGCCACAGATGGAGCAGGCGGCGATGCGGTTCTACGCACGGACACGCGCCGACATCCGCCCTGATGCCTGGAACCTCCAGTTCGCGGTGATCGTCGACGGTGACGTGATCGGCAGCTGCGACCTCGGTGCCAAACACTTCGCGACCCTGCGGCAGTTCCAGACCGGGTCATGGCTCGGACGCGAGTTCCAGGGCCACGGCCTCGGAAAGGAGATGCGACTGGCTTGCCTCACGCTCGGCTTCGACGGGCTCGACGCAGAGTTCGCACAGACCGGATTGTGGCACGACAATGCTCCATCGCTCGGAGTGACCCGCTCACTCGGATACACCGAGGAGGGCCGACGACGTGAGCTTCGACGCGACGCGCCCGACGAGATGGTCGGATTCCGGATGCCACGGGCGCACTGGAACACGATCCGGTGCGACGACATCGAGATCCACGGGATGCCTTCGGCTCGAGCGTTCCTCGGGCTCTGACACTTGGCCAGGGGTCAGACCGAGGTCTGACCCCGGTGCGGGGCGAGCTTCGCGACGAGTTCGGCGAGCGGCTGGCGGAAGTCGCGGAGTTCCGCATAGCCGGCGGCTCGCCAGGCGGCATTGTCGAGCACGCTGTTCGCTGGGCGTGGTGCCGGACGGGGCGGATCGAGGTCGGCGGAAGCGATCGGACGCACCCGATCGGGGTCGTGGCCCGCCGCTGCGAGGATCTCTCTGACGAACTCGAACCAGCTCACCGCGCCGGAATTCGTGACGTGGTGAATGCCGTTGCAGCGGTCGACGGCCAGCGTTCGCAATGCCGGTGCGAGGTCGGCGGTGAAGGTCGGGTGGCCGCGCTGGTCGTCGACGAACGCGAGCTCCTGGTCGGGGTTCGCTGCGAGACGTAACACCAGCTCGACCATGTTGCTGCCGTGTTCGCCACACACCCACGAGGTACGGGCAATTGCTGCATTCGGACCGGCCGCGATCTCGCCGGCGAGCTTCGACTGGCCGTACACCGACTGCGGGTTGGTGGCATCGTCCTCGCGGTACGCGCGATCGAGCGTGCCGTCGAACACGTAGTCGGTGCTCACGTGCACGAGATGCGCGCCGACCTCGTCACACACCGCAGCCAGGTGGCCGACCGCATTGGCATTCACGGCGAACGCAACCGTCTCGTTGCTCTCGCAGGCGTCGACTGCGGTGTACGCCGCAGCGTTGATCACCGCATCGGGGCGCACCGAAGCGAGCAGTTCGCGCACCGCAGCCGCATCGGTGATGTCGAGCGATGATCGATCGACTGCGATCACATCGTCGCCGAACGATCTGGCGTGGAGCACGACGTCGCGCCCGAGCTGTCCGGCGGCTCCGGTGACGACGATCTTCATGACGGCCGAGAGTGTAGGCGCTACCCGGAGCGGCGACCGACTACGGCTCCACGAGTGGCGGCGGCGGACCGATGCCTCGGAAGTAGTCGAGGATCGGCTCGGCGCCGGGGTCGAGGACCAGCACGGCGTTGCCGTCCTCGGTGACCCCGGAAACCGGAAGCTGGTACTTGTTCAGCCCGGTACTGAAGGCCTTGCGTAATGTGCCAGCGGCGCCGACCGGATCGAGTCCTGGATCCATCCTCACGGCTGACGTGCCATTGGTGATCAGTTGCGATGCGAGGAAGGGGTCGGACTGGAGCTTGGCGATCGTGGAGTCGGCAGTCTGTTGCAGGAAGCTCTGCTGGCGTTCGATGCGACCGAGGTCGGAGGTGGGGTCGGTGCGCCACTCGCCGTTGCGGAACTCTTCGTAGTAGCGACTACGGGTGTACTGCAACGACGCCAGACCGTCGAGCATGTGGCAGCCAGGCTGCTGGTCGAGCCCGGTGTTCTTGTCGCGTGTGGGGTACAGGAAGCAGACCTCGGTTCCCCCGACGGTGTCGACGAGGTCCTTGAACCCGTTGAAGTCGATGTCGACGACGTGGTGGATCGGGATACCGAGCTCCTGGGTGATGGTCTGAGCGAGCACGTCGGTGCCGTCGCTGTATGCCGAGTTGATCCGGTTCGGACTGTCGCGTCCGGCGATGTTCACCCACAGGTCACGCGGCAGGCTCACGATCGACGCACCGTTGCCGTCGGCCTCCTGACGCAGGATCATGATCGTGTCCGAACGCCGCCCCGACACCGCGTTCACGTCGCCGATCCCGCCGAAGTCGGCGTCGGTCGGATCCGCGTTCTCGCGGGTGTCCGAGCCGATCAACAGGTAGTTCCGGGCCGGGCCGTCCTGGGGGGTGAGGGCCAATTCGAGGCCCTCGATGCGCTCGATGTCGCCGGTGCGGGCATTGGCCGCACGGATCACACCGAAGGCACCGATCGCGCCCACGACCACTGCGAGCACGAGCGCCAGCGGCGCGGAACTGCGGCGACGCTGCCGACCGGGGTGTGCCATCTCACGAACGCTAGTGGTGCGCCTACGGGCTGCTGCGGCACCTCGGCCGTGAACTCGGTCTCATACCGAGCTCTGACCATCTGTGGGTCTGACGTGCACGACGTCGCCGACATCGAGATCGTGGGACATCCCGTCGGCATCGACCACGACGAGGCGTCCGGAGTCGTCGATCGCGACCGCCCGACCATGCAGCGCCGGCGTGTCGCCGGGCAGCTCCACCCGCACCGTCTGGCCGATCGTGACCAGCGCATCACGGTAGTGCGTCGCTATGTCGCCGGACAGCGCATCGAGTTCTTCCAGCAGGGCCCGGAGCACCACAGCGGGCGAGATGGTGGCGTCACCGGTGGCTTCGCCGGCGAGCAGCTCGAGCACAGCCGCGCCCTCGGGCGCCCAGCCCACGTTGAGGCCCATTCCGACGACGACCGCATCTCGGCCCGGGACCCGCTGCGCCAGGATTCCGGCCAGCTTTCTACCGTCGAGCAGCACGTCGTTGGGCCACTTCAGACCCGCAGACGGCGCAACATCGGCGGCCAGGAACCGCCTGACTGCGGCAACTGCGGCGAGGCCGACTCGCTGGGTGACCTCGGCGGGCACCGCCGGAATCGGAGTCACGACCATCGACACCAGGAGGTTGGTGCCTGGCGGGGCGTCCCATCGCCGATCGAGGCGTCCGCGCCCTGCGGTCTGATGGTCGGTTGCCAGCACGGTCCGGTTCGCTGCCGTACCCGCCTCCACCGCGGCGATCAGGTCGGCGTTGGTGCTCCCGGTCTCGGCGACGTGGCGCACGTCCCATCCCGTCGGCCACGGCGTCGAACCCCAGATGCCTTCGTCGGTACTCACGGGCTCTACATTGGCACCCGTGCTCAAGAAGATCCTGATCGCCAACCGTGGCGAAATCGCCGTCCGAGTCATCCGCGCTGCCCGAGAGATGGGTATCCCCACCGTGGCGGTGTACTCCGAACTCGACCGCGACTCGCTGCATGTCCGTCTCGCCGACGAGGCCTATGCCCTCGGCGGGCAAACCGCGGCCGAGAGCTACATCAACACCGATGTCATGCTCGATGTCATCAAGCGCAGCGGCGCCGACTCGGTGCACCCCGGCTACGGGTTCTTCTCCGAGAACCCCGACTTCGCCCGGGCCATCGCCGCCATGGGGGTCGAGTTCATCGGCCCGCCGCCGACCGCGATGGACGAGATGTCCGACAAGGTCTCGAGCCGCCTCGCCGCCATCCGCGGCGGCGCACCGGTGGTGCCCGGCACCACCGAGTTCGCGAAGGGCCCCGACGACATCAAGGCGTTCGGCAACGAGTTCGGCTGGCCGGTGTGCATCAAGGCAGCCTTCGGTGGCGGCGGGCGCGGCATGAAGGTCGTGCAGACCGAAGCCGAGGTCGACGACGCCATGGCGAGCGCGCAGCGCGAGGCGAAGGCGTTCTTCGGGCGCGACGAGGTGTACGTCGAGCGGTACCTCACGTGGCCCCGGCACGTCGAGATCCAGCTGGTCGGCGACAAGCAGGGCAACTGCGTATGGATCTCGTCGCGTGACTGCTCGGCGCAGCGTCGCCACCAGAAGCTCGTCGAGGAGGCACCGGCACCGAACCTGCCCGACGGTGTCGAGCAGGCGATGGGCGAGGCTGCGGTCAAGGCTGCGAAGGAGGTCGGCTACTACGGCGCCGGCACGGTCGAGTTCATCTTCCAGGACGGCGACTTCTTCTTCCTCGAGATGAACACGCGCCTGCAGGTCGAGCATCCGGTCAGCGAGATGATCACCGACATCGACCTCGTCGAATGGCAGATCCGCGTTGCCGCCGGCGAGGAACTCCCGATGACGCAGGCCGAGGTCGACGCCGCCCGCCGAGGTCACTCGATCGAGATTCGCATCAACGCCGAGGACGTGGCCGAAGGCAAGTTCCTCCCGTCGCCCGGTCTGATCACCAAATTGGTGGCGCCTGCTGGCTTCGGCGTGCGCTTCGATTCGGGTTACATGTCCGGCGACGAGATCAGCCAGTACTACGACAACCTCGTCGGCAAGCTCGTGGTGTGGGGGCGCAACCGTGAGGTCGCCATCGCCCGCACCATCCGGGCGCTCGACGAGCTGGTGGTCGAGGGTGTCGCCACCACGATTCCGGCCGACCTGGCCATCTTGAAGCATCCCGACTTCGCCGCGGTCACGCACTCCACCAAGTGGGTCGAGCAGGTGCTCGACCTCACCGGCATCGGCGGCAAGGCCGAGAGCACGGCACCGGAAGCCGACGATCCCGACGCCGAGCCGCTCGTGAAGCGCTCGACCACGGTCGAGGTCAACGGCAAGCGCTTCGACGTCGACATGTGGGTGCCGGAGACGCCGATGGTGGCCGTTGCCGGCGCGCCGGCGGCCAAGAAGAAGAAGCAGAGCTCCGGCTCGGGTGGTGGCGGCGGCGGGGTCGCCTCGGGCTCGGTCGAGGCCCCGATGCAGGGCACCATCGTGAAGGTGCTGGTCGAGGTCGGTCAGGCCGTCGACGTCGGCACTGGCATCGTGGTGCTCGAGGCCATGAAGATGGAGAACCAGATCAACGCCGAGAAGGCCGGCACCGTCAAGGAGATCAAGGTCAATGCCGGCGACACCGTCGGCAGCGGCGACATCCTCGCCGTCATCGAATAGCTATTCCGCCGCTTCGGAGAGCGCTTCGCTGAGGGCGGGGTGCACGAGGATGCTCTCGGCCAGATCGGTCACGGTGAGGCCAGCGGTTACCGCGACGGCGATCACCGAGATCAGCTCGGCTGCCTGACGGCCCACGATCGAACCGCCGAGCACTTCGCCGGTGGCCGGGTCGGAGATGATCTTCACGAAACCCTTGGTGTCGTTGTTGATCATCGCCTTGGCCGTCGACGAGAACGGCACCTTGGTGACGCGGATCTTGCGGCCGGAACTGAACGCCTCGGCTTCGGCGAGGCCGACGTCGGCGATCTCGGGCTCGGTGAAGATGGCCGACGCAGCCTTGTCGTAGTCGAGGTGACGATGGCTGCGGGTGTGGCCGCCCATGATGTGCTCGGCGATCTTGCGGCCCTGCATCGACGCAACGGACGACAGCGGCAACTTCCCACTGATGTCGCCGGCCGCGTAGATGTGGGCCACGTTCGTCACGCAGTGCTGGTTGATGTCGACGTAGCCCCAGTCGTTCACCGCAACGCCTGCCGCATCGAGCCCGATGTCTTCGGTGTTCGGTATCGAACCAATCGCCAGCACCGCATGGGTCGAGGTGACCGAACGGCCGTCGTCGCAGCGAACGGTGACCGAGTCGTCGGTGCGCTCCATCGATTCGGCGCGGGCACCCATGAGCAACTTGACGCCACGACGCATGAATTCTTCTTCGAGCACCGCCGCCACCTCGGGGTCTTTGCCCGGCAGCACCTGTTGGCGGCTCACGACGAGGGTGACCTTGGAACCGAACGACGAGAACATGTGGACGAACTCGACGCCGGTGACGCCGGAACCGACGACGGTGATGCTCTCCGGGAAGATCTTCGGTGGGTAGCAGTCGCGGGTGGTGAGGATCCGGTCGCCGTCGGGCCGGCACCACTCGGGAATCCGCGGGCGTGACCCGGTGGACACCAGCGCAGCGTCGAACTCGATCGTCTCGATGCCGTTGGGCCCATCGACCTGGGCGGTGTGCGGCCCGGTGAACCGACCGGTGCCACGCAGGATGCGCACGCCCTGGCTCTCCAGGAGCCTGCTCGTGTTGCCGCTCATCGTGTCCTTCACCCTCGCGATGCGGTCGGTCAAGGTATTGACGTCGACCGTGGTGTCGACGTCGGCGAGACCCATGCCGCCGATCGCTCGCGTGCGACTGATCGCTCGCCCTGTGGCGATCATCGCCTTCGAAGGGATGCAGTCCCACAGGTGGGCGGCACCGCCGACCACGTCGCGCTCGACCATCACGACCTGAGCGCCGAGTCGGGCAGCCGTGGTGGCTGCGATGTTCCCGGCGGGGCCCCCGCCGATGATCAGGAATGTGGTTGCCATCAGTGCTGTCCTGCGAACAGACCGTCGTCTTGATAGAGCCGCGACTGGCCGACCTCGGTGTTCTCCAGCGTCAACGCTCCCATGGCGACGTTGGGGCAGAACCTCGACGGGTAGGCCAGGTTGTCGCGGCGTTCACCGACCCATTCGAAGTGCATCCCGTCGGGCGTGAGGTAGTTGCCGCCCCAGGAGAAGCCGTGCTTGCGGAAGATCTGTACGGTCCGACATCCGCCGGGACGGGTTGCGAAGTCGGGTGGAGCGCACCCTAGGCAGGAGCCCAACGTGTTGGTGTCGAACGCCATGGCCCACGAATGTCGTGACAGGAAGCCGAGTGAGCTGTCGGGGGTGAGTCGGTTGAATCGTGCATTGTGGCAGCCGCCGAACGAGTTGGCGTTGGCCACGTCGATGGTCGCTGCAAGGCGCTCGGCGGCGACCTCGGCGAGTGCAGCTCGCAGCGCCGGCACGATCACGTTGTGGCAGCGGGCTCGGACGGGGATCGACCCGTTCAACAACTCGCGACCTCCGGGGAGGGATGCGTTCAACCATGCGTCGTCCTGGCTGACCGAGCCGTTCGCGTTGACACGGTAGGCGAACTCGCCGAGCGTGGCCTTGGTCTCGGACATGCCGATCGTGCCGTCGGGATCGGCCGGATCCCAGCTGCGACGGATCCGAACCGAGGTCGACACGAGACCGTTGGCGGACACGGCCGCGTCGATGGCTGCTCGTGACGGGAACCCCCACATCACCACCCGGCTCAGGCGTACGATCCCGAGGCGGTCGGCCGCCTCGTTGGACATCAGGAACTCGGCACCGCCAACCCGGGAAGCGGGGAGCACCGCAGCGATACGGAACGTCACCGTGGCGCCTGATCCCGAGGTGAGCAGCGCAGTGTCGCCGGCCTGAGCGCCACGGAGTCCGGCCGACAACGCGCCCATCACGAGCGCGTCGGGCGCCAGGAACTGCGCGACATCGACACCCATGGTCTGCGCCACCGCTTCCGTCGGCAGCACCGTGGTTCCCATCGGGAACGCGAAACCCTGTGGTGGCAGCTGCACCGCGCTCGCGCCGCGGTAGAGACCCGTCATCCCCACGCTGGCCGATCGACCGAAGGCCAGGGATGCGCCAGCGGACCGAGCCGCAGCCACCACCTGATTGGCCACCTCGTTGCGAAGTTCGCCCGAGTTGAACACGGTGACCACGTCGGTGACCGCCGGGGAGACCCGAACAGCTTGGCGCACCGCCGTGACCGGGCGATCGATCCCATCGTCCGGCCCGAGCGCCACGACGGGCCACCCGATCCCGAACACGACCAATGTTGCAACGACGATCTTGGTTCGAGCACCCACAGCCCCACAGTACGGTCCCCGGCCGACGATCGGACGTCAAGCCGAGAACCGAACGCGCAGGGCACGCACGGTTTCGATACCGTCGTGGAACCGTGAGCACCGACGATCCGACCTCCGAGCCGCCCATCGAAGCACCGAACGAAGCCCCCAACGCAGCCCCGAACGCAGCCCCGAACGACGAGTCGACCGATGCATCGCCGACCGGCAGTGGTCTCGCAGCCGAGAAAGCCCGACGCCTGGCGCAACTCGACGACCTCCGGGCCGAGGGTGTCGCTCCGTACCCCTACCGATTCGATCGCACCCACACCGTCGCCGACGTACGCGCCGGGTGGGGCGAACTCGAGGCAGGCACCGAAACCAACGACGCCGTGGCGATCGCAGGCCGCATCATGCTGATGCGCGACTCGGGCAAGCTCGTGTTCGCCACGGTGCGCGATCGCTCCGGCGACGTCCAGCTGTTCATCTCCAAGGCGGTGGTGGGCGACGACGCGTTCGCGTCGATCAAGCGGCTCGACCTGGGCGACTGGGTCGGGGTACACGGCACGGTGATGACCACCCGCAAGGGAGAGCTGTCCGTGAAACCCGGATCGGTCGAGTTGTTGGCGAAAGCGGTGCGACCGCTCCCCGACAAGTGGCACGGACTGACCGACGTCGACACCCGGTTCCGTCAGCGTTACGCGGATCTGATCGTGAACCCCGAAGCGCAGCGGGCGTTCGAGATCCGCCACGAGATCGTCTCCAGCTTCCGGCGCACGCTGCACGAACGTGGCTTCATCGAGGTCGAGACACCGGTGCTGCACGCCGAGGCCGGCGGCGCCCATGCCCGCCCGTTCATCACGCACCACAACGCCCTCGACATGCCGCTGTACCTGCGCATCGCGTTGGAGCTGCACCTCAAGCGGTTGATCGTCGGCGGGATGGAGCGGGTGTACGAGATCGGGCGCATCTTCCGCAACGAGGGCGTCTCCACCCGGCACAACCCCGAGTTCACGATGATCGAGCTGTACCAGGCGTTCGGTGACTGGAACGACGTGATGGAGATCAGCGAGGCGCTGGTCACCCAGGCTGCACGTGATGCGATCGGCACCACGATGTTGGAGATTCGTGGCGAGACGTTCGATATGTCCGAGCCGTGGCCGCGCATCCGGATGGTCGACGCAGTCTCCGACAAGATCGGCCGCACCGTGCACCCCAGCCAGCCGATCGAGGAACTGCGCTCGCTCGCGGAGGAACACGGAGTTCGTTGGGAGGCCCGCTGGGGTGGCGGCAAGCTCGTCGAGGAACTGTTCGAGGCGCTGTGCGAAGCCGACATCGTGCGGCCCACGTTCGTCACCGGGCATCCGACCGAGATCTCGCCGCTGGCTCGCGTCGATCGTGACGATCCGTGGCTCACCGAGCGGTTCGAGATCTTCGTCGACTCGCGCGAGTTGGGCAACGGCTACTCGGAGCTGAACGATCCGGTCGAGCAGCGGGCCCGATTCGAGGACGAGCAGGCAGCCAAGGACGCGGGCGATGCCGAGGCCACCGGCGTCGACGAGGACTACATCCGTGCGCTCGAGTACGGCATGCCACCGACCGGAGGATTGGGCATCGGCATGGACCGTGTGGCCATGCTGTTGGCCGGGGTCGACTCGATCAGAGAAGTGATCCTGTTCCCGACACTGCGACCGGAGGTTTGGTAATGGCACGGATGGCATGGGGCGCAGGCCTCGCAACGATCGCTGCTGACGACTCGGTGCTCGACACCTGGTACCGCTGGCTGGGCTGGGGCGAATTCGGCGACGACGACTGTCCTACCGACGAGATCGAGTCGCAGCTCGGTATGCGCGACACCACCGACGAGGTCCGAAACGTCACGATCCGCCCGGTGCGGATCACGATCGACGTCGACGAGGCGCCCACGTCGGCGTCCGACGCCTATCTGCGGCTGCACCTGCTGTCGCATCGACTGGCAGCGCCGCGGACGCTCAATCTCGACGGACTGTTCGGCGCGTTGAACAACGTCGCGTGGACCAGCATCGGCCCGGTGGCGGTCTCCGAGATCGACGATGTCCGGATGCGGCTGCG
>Ga0105054_10001572_pt1 | contig 37651 bp, 38 predicted proteins | sample BON02_FD_78091 | JGI IMG/M metagenome (GOLD analysis project Ga0105054, IMG submission 78091) | Freshwater microbial communities from Lake Bonney liftoff mats and glacier meltwater in Antarctica - BON-02 (megahit assembly) | ecosystem: Environmental > Aquatic > Freshwater > Ice > Glacier...
GATCATTCCGCTCTCAACTACAACATGATCACCAAAATGGCACTTAACCTGATTGACCGGGAGAGCTCAACAAAAAAGAGTAAACCGTCCAAGAGGTTGCTTTCCGCACTTGATGATAAGTACCGGGAAAAAATCCTCAAAATCTAAAAGCGATTTCCCTGCTTACTGGTGTGATTGCGGATAATCATATCCTTTTACTATATGCCTCGCTATTGAGCAGAAACTTCTCCAGACTCACGTAGGAGCACAGATTTTTTGCAGCTACCATTAATATGGTGGAAAAGTCTTTAGCCTCTTTTATTTTCATGTGTAGTACAGTAAACAGCAGATTTAGAATTAGTGTAACCCGAAGTTGGATTTTGATTTCGTTCTCGCTGTCTGATAAAAAATATTTCAGTTCATCCCGTTAGCAATCGGGAATGCTTAATCTGCTTGAAAAGCACTTCTATGATCCATCTGTTTTTATAAAGCTGGGCTATCGTATAAAGCTGGGCTATCGTCATTGCTTCATGCCCCATCAGATTGCTGATAAACTGCAGTTTCTCACCGCTTTGGGGGTCTGTATATCGCACCAACCTTACTTCAACTGTCCGAGAAACCCTGTTCTCCCTGTAAGTCAGCTGAATAACCTAGTCCTTCTCAACGTCTGGGGCATGGGAACAATCAAAATCTCTGATCACCTCATACCGCGCATTGTCTTTTTTGCGGGTCACAAAATACCTGTTGGAGCGGCTCCACTTTTCAAAACAGGAACAGGGTTATACCCTTTATCAAACACAGTGATGCGGAATTCTTGAAGTTTCATCACCTGTAGAAATACATTTTTATTCGTGGACGCTGAGCGTTTACAGATGAAATTGAGAAGGCCTTCTGCCAGATTCATCTGGGTAAATACCATGGCACAACCCTTTTTCTTTCCCTCCAGAGGATTTCGGACAGCCCCCTTTAACACTGCTTTGAAAAGAGTGATGTTCGTAGAGTTCTACTCTTTCGGGGTCAACCTTTCCGCCTATATTCAGCCAGTTGCCCTACAGACTTATTCTATAATGCGCATATAGCGGAAATCAAGCTTCTGAAAAAAGTATGGCTACGTTTTCGATTCGTATCGGACAACGTACTTCTAACAGGAAATTGCTTGATTCCAAAAGGAATAAGACTCTTGGCTATAAAGGAAATATTCTTGCAGACTGCTCTTAAACTGGCGTTTCGGGTCAGCACAGCATAAAACATGCAGATAAAATGATCCGCTGATTCATGCTTTTTTTATAATACCTGTCCGAGCCTTCCAGTTCAATTACTTCCTTAAAAATCTCTTTGGGATCAAGGTTAAAAGCTTTACTATGATTGGATGCCCGGATAAAAAATTAATCCTAAATTGTTTCATGTTATTATTTCTTGGTACAAACAACAACATGAAAAAGATGTGAAAGCTTTATAGCTTCCTGTCTTTCATTTTGTACTATTCCTAGAGTAAATTGTTGAAGCAGTTTTTGTCCTCGTACGACAGTATTTTTTTTTCGGTGAATTATTCCGCTTACATCATGGTCTAAATCCCTATAGCTCTTCTAAAGGAACAGCTTTTATCATACTATTTCTAAAACCATTTTTCATTTTTAGAATATTATTGCAGTTTTGCATCAAAGTAAATTTGAATGTCTGTTCTATTTAAAGATCTCCGTATTATTCATCCTAATGGTTTAGAAGAACCAATGGATTACATTTTTGAAACAGGAGAATTCACACCTGTATCTTCTACTAATTCATCAAAATTTGATCATGTAGTGAAATCTACGGGCTGGATTTTATCAGCGGGATGGGTCGATCTCAGATGCTCCATGGGAGAGCCAGGTCATGAGTACAAAGAATCTATAGAAAGTCTAGCTCAGTTATTAGTATCAAGCGGTTTTTCTGCAGCTGTAATCTTACCAAACACCAATCCTGTTATTCAATCAAAAGGAGATGTTGAGTTCGTTCTGAATCGGGCAAAAAAGTACACTCCAGAGTTTTTGATCCAAGGAGCAGTAACGAAAGATACTGACGGAGAGAATTTGACCGAGATTCTTGATATGCATCATCAGTCAGGAGTTTCTATTTTTGGAGAGGGAATCAAGCCTTTAGCAAATGGAGACCGATACATGAAAATACTTCAGTATCTCCAGAAGTTTAATGGAGTACTTTTTGATCATGCTTACGACCCTTTACTAGCCATTTTTGGACACATGCATGAGGGTGAGAATTCTACTATGCTTGGTGTGAAAGGTATCCCAAATCTTGCAGAAGATGTAGCAATTCAGAGAAATCTTGAGATTGTTCGCTATACAGGAGGGCGAATTCATTTTCAGACTATAAATACAGCAAAGGGAGTACATTTAATAAGACAAGCAAAAGCCGAAGGTTTGAATGTGACTGCAGATATATCTATTTATCAGCTGCTATTTGCAGATGGTGATTTGATGGACTTTGACCCGAATCTTAAGGTATTGCCTCCTTTCAGAGGAGATTTAGATAGAAAGGCTTTGATAACAGGTATCAAGGACGGAACAATTGATGCGTTGGTAAGCAATCATCAGCCTGAAGATCGTGATTCTAAATTTATGGAATTTGATCTGGCTAATTTTGGGATGGTTGGTTTGCAAACATTTCTTCCTGCACTTGTTTTGCTTGAAAAGGAATTAGGTTGGTCTCTTTTGCTTGAGAAAATAACCGCTGGTCCTAAGGGGATACTGCCTCATACCTTAACTAAGTCATGGACTATTTTTGACCCGGAAGCTGAATGGACTTATAATGAAGAATCTAATAAATCACTTTCCTCCAATTCTCCTTGGTATGGGAAAGATTTAAAGGGGCAAGTTAAATATGTCATTCAAAAAGGACAGTTATTAGAAGTGAATGTATAAATACTTTAGTACAGCTTATAAGTTTGGAGGTTTCGCAGGAGCTTTAAGTATCCTATCGTTTATTTCACTTTCATTCTTATATCCAGACCCTACCAATTTAAATTTGGTGTTTGGATATGTTATTACACCTATTGCTATATTTTTAGCAATTAAGTTTTTCAAAGAATACAGCAATTCCGGGTATCTGTCATTTTCAGAGGGGATGTCTGTAGGGTTTGTTGCTTATATGTTAGAGGCGATAATTTCCTTGGGTGGAATATGGTTAATTTTAATCGTACGTCCAGCGCTATTTGATCAAGTTAGGGCTTCAAAGCTTGATGTGTTGGCAAATAGCAAAGAAAATATAGTTGCTCAGGTAGGCGAAAACTCATTTGATTTGACTTTAGAAAGCATCAGAAATATGGTGCCTTGGGACATAGCCTTGAACGATGCGCTTTGGAAAATCATCCCAGGTCTGTTTTTTACTATTATTATATCTATTATTTTAAGGAAAAACCCTAACTAACAAAATTATGGAAGAGCAACAATCCCCTTTTCAGGCGGCAATTAAACCTGGACTTACAATCGGTTTAGTTTCTTTAGCACTTACTTTTATTGCTTATTTTATCGATTCTTCCTTGCTAGGATCAGCTTGGTTCGGACTAGTGGCTATAGTCATTTTCTTTGTTTTGATTATTTATTTTGGTAAGCAATATCGGACTGAAATAGGTGGCTTTATGAGTTTTGGAACTGCATTCAATTTCAGTTTTGTTACTATGGTGATTTCGGGTCTCGTTGGTTTATTGGGTCAGATATTATTATTTCATGTAATTGATCCGTCCTTAGCAGGTGTATTAGCAGAACAAGCTTTTGAAACAAGTTTGTCAATGATGGAGAAATTTGGCCAAGATCCTGATGCTATGGATCCCGCTTTGCTGGAAGAAATGAGAAAAAGCACCACTGGTAATTTTACCTTAACGGGTCAATTAAAGAGTTTTGGCTTCGGACTTATTGTGTATGCAATTATTGCCTTAATTTTGGGAGCAATCCTAAAGAAGAGAGACAAGTCTCTCGATTATTAAATTATGACCCAAATTTCAGTTGTAGTTCCTGTATTTAATGAAGAGGAGTCTCTGCCTGAATTAACTCATTGGATTAGCCGTGTCATGCATGATCACGGCTTTTCTTATGAATTGATTCTTATAAATGACGGTAGTTCCGATAACTCATGGGGAATTATTAATTCACTTGCTCATACATCCAATGAGGTAAAAGGAATCAATTTTACCAGAAATTACGGGAAGTCAGCCGCATTGGATGCGGGATTCAAAAAGGCCTGCGGTGATGTGGTAATCACCATGGACGCTGACTTGCAGGATAGTCCAGATGAAATTCCGGGCTTGTATGTAATGATTATTGAAGGGAAGTTTGATGTGGTATCTGGCTGGAAAAAAGAGAGACATGATCCCATCGGAAAGACTATCCCCTCTCGGTTTTTTAATGGAGTGACGCGTTGGATCTCAGGAATAAAATTGCATGATTTTAATTGTGGATTGAAAGCGTACCGCATTAAAGTAGTAAAGAACATTCACATCTATGGAGAGATGCATAGATACATACCCTTACTTGCTAAGTGGAACGGCTTTGCAACAATAGGTGAAAAGGTAGTCCAACATCAAGCTAGAAAATACGGATATTCTAAGTTTGGAATAGAGCGATTTTTGAATGGTTTTTTGGATCTCATCTCTGTTTCATTTGTACATAGGTATAAAAAGAAGCCCATGCATTTTTTTGGTCTTCTGGGGAGTGCTTCATTTTTCACAGGCTTTATCATTACTTGCTGGTTGATTTTTCAAAAAGTTTATGGATTGGGTAAAGGCGTGGCAGTTCGTGAAATCACTGACCAGCCATTATTCTTTTTGGCTTTGGTTGCATTAATTATCGGTGTGCAGCTATTTGTCACTGGTTTCATTGCCGAGCTGATGACTTCAAATCAGTCCAAAGAAACTGAATACAAAATTGATGAAGAGATAAACTTCAATTTTTGATGAAGTTCTCGGTAATCATACCGGTTTATAATCGCCCTGAGGAGTTATGCGAATTACTACTGAGTGTCAATAGACAAAATTTTACAGATCTCGAGGTCGTAGTAATAGAGGATGGATCTACCAATGATTCGAGTAAGATTATCGCAGATTTCAGGGATAAACTTCAAATCCAATATTTAGTACAGTCTAATACAGGGCAAGGATTTGCCAGAAACAACGGAATGAAAATTGCGGTAGGGGACTTTTTTGTCATTCTGGATTCAGATGTGATTTTACCACAAAACTATTTTCAAAAGCTATCTAAATCCATCGATAGAAGGAGACTTGATGCTTTTGGCGGACCAGATGCTGCCGATGAAGATTTTTCTGCTTTGCAAAAAGCGATAGATTTTGCCATGACATCCATTTGGACTACGGGTGGAATTCGTGGGAAAATGAAAGATCCTACCAAATACCAAGCTCGTGGTTTCAATATGGGGGTTTCTCAAAAAGTATTTGAAGCGACTGGTGGTTTTGTGGATCCTAATCAGGGAGAAGATATAGAATGGAGTATTCGTATCAAGAAAGCTGGATACAGACTTGAATTGGTTCAGGAAGCTTTTGTCTATCACAAGCGGAAGAATACACTCGTGTCGTTTGCGAAACAGTCTTTTTCTTTTGGTAGAAATCGAGTAAATGTCTCCAGATTTCATCCGGGAGCTATTAAGCTTGTCCATTGGTTACCAACAGCTTTTTTAATTTTTTGTCTTACTATTCCGTTTCTCTACTTTATGAATAAAATGTTATTTCAACTTGGAATAGGTGTATTCTTGATCTGGAGTTTAGGAGTTATTTTTTCGTCTACGGTGCAAAATAAATCTGTAAAAGTCGGGCTATTAAGCTGGGTCACTTCCATCTCCCAACTTTGGTTCTATGGACTTGGATTGCCTATGGAGCTTTTGAGAAAATCGCTAAAAGATTAATATGTATATCCGCAATTGCACCTATAACGCTATAAAAGCATTGTAGAACAAGCTCTACGCTAGGGGTTGAGCCACTTCGGTCTCCCGGTAGCTATCAGGACATCTTCCCCGCCTTTCGTCTAGGCAAGGGTTTTACAGCCTTCAAACTAAAGAGAGTATGGCTGTTGAATGCTTAATCAGAAAGATTAATCTCCTTTTCTACATACAAAAATCACTTCTCCAGAAGGAAGAGCATTTTGCGCAACTATTTCTGGAGAGATCTCTTTTACAAATAGATTTTCTTCAATTCTTAATCCTGATTTCCTTAGTCGTTCCGCGTAGTCTTTTCCAAACTTCCTTACGTGGTCTCGCTGGCCAAACATGCGTTCGCGTTCTGCAGGATCAGTTATATTTTTGTCCTCTAAAGTCTTTGCGATAGCGTAGACAGGAGATTGTAGGATTCCCCATCCATTTGGCTTTAACACCCGGTTAAACTCTTCACAGGCTCTTAAGTCATCTTCTACATGTTCTAAGACATGATTGCAAAAGACTACGTCAAAACTATTTTCTGGAAAGGGGATATCATGAACATCCATTTTTACTTTGGCCAAAGGCGATTCTATATCTGCCGTGATGTAATCCAAGTTTTTCAACTCTTCAAATCGCTCAATAAAACAATGCTCTGGCGCCACATGCAGCACTCGAAGTGGAGCTGTGAAGAAATCAGTTTTTTCTTTTAGGTATAGCCACATCAGCCGATGACGCTCCAGTGATAGGCAATTTGGGCAAAGAGCATTCGCTCTGGCAATTCGACCATATGGAAGAAATTTCTTATAGCTGTGATCACAAACAGGGCATGTGACATCTTTACCAGAGTTCATCTGAGCAAAAACTTTCATCACTAGAGGGCTAACTCGCTGTAATAGCGGCCTTGGGACGTAACGAATAACAAAACTAATAATGGTCTTCATTGTTGGATTCAATCAGCCTGCAAGTTACTCAAAGGGGCAAAAGGAGCGTAATGAAAGTTAATGTTTTGCTTTTTTAGATTTTTTATGAATTCAAGTATACTAACTCTCTTGTTTGTAGGGAATCAATCAGTATTTTAGTTGAAGTGAATTATTCATTCTTTATCATCCAAAAATTCGCATATATGAAGATCTGTAGATTAATTTTTTTAAAGTCTCTTTTTATCCTGCTGATTCTTAGTGCAACTTTCAATTTTGTAATAGCTCAAGACCGACAGATTTTTACCTTGAAAAAGCTGGTTCAGCAGGCTAAGGATAATTCTCCAGCTTCACTTCGTGCCAAGACAATAAAGGAGAATAGTTATTGGCAGTTCAGGCAGTTTAAAGCTGGATACAATCCCCAACTCAGGCTTAATGGCACAATTCCATCCTATAATCAATCGTACAGTAGTATTACACAACCAGACGGATCAATTAGATATCAGGAGGTTAATCAGAATTTGATTGATCTGGGTTTGGGGCTTCAGCAGGTAATTGCCCCTACTGGAGGAGTGATCTCAGTTAACACTTCCACCAGCAGATTTGATAATTTTATTAGTAATTCGAATGAACCTAAAACTCAATATTTAGGTACTCCTATTAATGTACGTCTTCAACAACCTATTTTTGCATACAATCCTTTTAAATGGGATAAGAAAATTGCGCCATTAGTTTTTGAAGAAAGTAAGCGTGAATATGTTCAGGAAATGGAAAACGTTTCCAGGCAAGTAACAGAATTGTTTTTCGATTTTTTGACTGCACAGGTAAATGTTGAGATAGCTACTAAAAACCTTAAAAACTCAGAGGATATATATTCTATTGAAAAGAAAAGATACGAGATAGGTTCAACCTTTGAAGATAACCTGCTTCAAATAGAACTTCAGACACTACAGGCAAAGCAGGATTTGTCTCAAGCAAAACTTTCACTGGAGAGCTCTTCGTTTGCTGTGAATTCCTACATTGGGCTCAATCAATCTGCCGAGATTAAATTGCTTTCACCTACAGCAATCCCAGACTTTAAGGTGGATGTTGAGCAGGCGATTGACTTGGCTTTTCAAAATAGAGCAGAAGCTCTAGGTTTTGATCGTAAAAAACTTGAAGCTGAATCCGCAGTAGCTCGGGCAAGGGGACAGCGCTTCGAAGCTACGTTAGACGCAAGCTATGGCACCAATAATACAGCATACAATTGGGCTGATGTCTATGGAAATCCAAATACTCAAGCCTTGGTGAGGCTGGGGATTTCGGTTCCAATTCTAGATTGGGGAAGAAGTAAAGCACGTATGGCTCAGGCTATGGCAAATCAACGGTTAGTTGATTATACGGTTCAACAGGATATGGTGAATTTTGAACAACAAATTTTCACCAAAGCCAAAAATTTCTTGATGATTAGGGAACGATTAAATGTCACCCAAGTAGCCGATGATGTGGCACAGCGTAGGTACGATATTGTGCTTAGAAGATATCAAACAGGTAATGTGGATATTACTAATCTCAACATAGCCCAAAATGAAAAAGACTCTAATAAAAGAGCCTTTTACACATCCTTAAGAGACTTTTGGATTGCTTATTATGAGTTAAGATCCCTCACGCTATACGATTTCGAAAATGATGAATTGCTCTATAAACCTGAGCTGGAATAGGTGTTTAAAACGATTTTAGGAGTTCTTTTGAATGAATTCCTTTTCCTTTCGGATCTTTTTCTCAAGCTTCTCAATGGATTTAGATTGCTTATTCATTTTTTTCGTGATTTTCTCCACATCGTTAGGTGAAAGCTTGCCTGCTAAATTTTTTTTATCAAAATCAGCTCTTGTTTTTTGTAAGTTGGTTATGGCTTTTTCATGAGCCTCGTTATATTTTTCAATCTTCTCCTTTGCCTTTTCAATCTTCTCTTGAGTTTTGGTAGAGACAGTTGAGGTGTTAACTACTTGAGCTATTACTTCAGATGGAGATAAGTAAATCAACCCACCCATAAGGATGAATGCATAAATTAGTTTTTATATAATATTTGATGATTATATGCTATAAAAATACAACATCTCACTATTTAATCTGGTTCGATTCTTCTTCTGAATCCTTGTTTTTTGATTCTACTTTGGGGAATCTTCCTGCTTTTTTTAGTGTTTCACGGATGATCCATTCTAGCTGACCATTGGTACTACGAAACTCATCTGCTGCCCATTTTTCGATCGCTTTCATCATGTTCTCATCCAGTCGTAGTGCAAATGCTTTCTTCTTTGGCATAACTTATTCTTCCCTCCAGTTTTCCATAAAGTCTGTCAATTCTTAAGACTTCATTGTTCCTATTAATATTTTTTTCGTTTCCCCTACATCCAAAAGGATACCGGTGTTGCCAAGGACAAAGTATGCCTTAGATGTAATATTTACCTTAAATCCCCATCCTCCATAATTTACGAGTGGACTGTACTTGATCACTTCGCAGGATTTAACAGCTTCTTTTTGGAAATGTCTCCATTTCCGAATGAAAGGAGTGTACCTGAAAGAAATACTTTTATCATCAATCTTAGTTTCCAGCTTCAGGTGAAGAATTAGAATGAATACCAATAGCATCGTACCAAGAACTATACCCAGGGCAATTACCATTTCTTGCTTATCATTGGAAGTGGCATATAATACAATCAATAATATAAGTATTGGCAATTCGGTCAGGATGATCACATACATGATCCACGTACCAAAATAGGTTTGGCTTTCTTTGAAAATCCGATTAGCCATTACTACTGATTTAAGGTGCCTACGTTCAGGACGGGGGTAGCGCTTTTGTCTGAGCAAAGTACCACCATTAGATTGGAGACCATTACCGTTTTTTTCTTGTTGTCAAATCCGATGATTACTTTAGATTTTAGATCTGCTAAAGCCATTTCTACCATTCCCACGGCACCCTCCACTATCTTCTGTTGCGCAGCTACGATAGCTGTTGCCTGTTGTCTTTGGAGCATAGCCGATGCGATCTCCGAGGAATAGGCCAAGTGTAAGATTCTAGCTTCAATTACTTTAATTCCCGCGTGGTAAAGTCGGTCGCTAATTTCTTTTTCCAACGAATGATTGACCTCCTCGACTCCTGATCTCAAGGTGATTTCTGCTTCCTCAGCTTCAAAATTATCATAAGGATACAGTCCTGCCATTTTTCGAATGGCCGCATCAGATTGTAAGGGAACAAAGTTTTCATAGTCATCGACATCAAAAGTCGACTTGAACGTGTCTTCAACTTGCCACACGAAGATAGTTCCGATCATGACTGGATTACCGATCTTGTCGTTCACTTTTACAGGTTTGTTTTCGAAGTTTCTCACTCGAAGTGATATTTTTTTCTTCGTCATAAATGGGTTGACCCAATAAAATCCATTTACTTTCACACTTCCTTTTTAATCACCAAAAAGAAGGAGAACCATAGATTTGTTCGGTTCTACTATGAAGAAACTGCCAAGACAGATTAAAGCTATCACCACCGATAAAATACCGACGATTATCATGATTTGCTGAATGAAAAGTGCTAATGAAAAAATGATAAGGACAAAAATGAAGAGGATCATGAAATACCCTGACATAGGTTTAGTTATCTCTTCCATGTTTATATGATGTTAAAATGATATCATAATAAATTAAGAAAATATTTGATTTTGGTTCACTTCTGTGCAAAAAAAAATACCCCGACGGTGTTCGGGGTATCTAATTATGAGTGTTTTACTTACTTCTTCGTAAAAAGTGAGTCTACAAATTCCTTTCGATTGAAAATCTGTAAGTCGGTCATCTTTTCACCAACCCCGATGTATTTGACAGGTATTTTGAATTGATCTGAGATGCCAATCACCACACCTCCTTTGGCAGTGCCGTCAAGTTTGGTGATTGCGAGAGCAGTGATTTCTGTTACTCTTGTAAATTCTTTGGCTTGAATAAAAGCATTCTGTCCAGTCGAGCCATCCAATACGAGTAGAATCTCGTGAGGTGCATCAGGGATAAATTTCTGCATTACGCGTTTGATTTTTCCCAGTTCATTCATCAGATTGACTTTGGTATGAAGTCGTCCGGCCGTATCGATGATGACCACATCTGCATTGGTTTCCACGCCTTGCTTTACAGCATCAAATGCTACGGAAGCAGGATCAGTGTTCATGCCATGAGAAACTACAGGAACACCTACTTTTTTGCCCCAAAGAATCAATTGTTCTACCGCTGCTGCTCTGAAAGTATCCGCAGCTCCCAAAATAACCGACTTTCCTGCTGATTGGAAAAGATTCGCAAGTTTGCCGATGGTCGTGGTTTTACCTACACCATTTACACCTACCACCATAATCACGTAAGGTTTTTTGCCTTCAGGTAGATCAAAGTCCAGCAAATCTTGCGAGTTGTTTTCTTTGAGAAGGTTTTCAATTTCTTCTTTTAGAATTACATCAAGCTCTGCAGTATTGATATATTTATCTCTGGCTACTCGCTCTTCTATTCTTCGGATGACTTTGATCGTAGTATCTACACCCACATCAGAGGTGATAAGAATTTCTTCCAATTCATCCAAAACCTCATCGTCCACTTTGGACTTTCCGACTACGGCTTTACTGAGTTTTGTAAAAATATTTTCGCTTGACTTCTGAAGGCCTTGATCGAGGCTTTCCTTCTTGTCTTTTGAAAAGAAACCAAAGATTCCCATACGTGTGCGCTTTAAAGTGGAATATAACGAAAAAGTCCCTGCTGACCGATGGACAGAGGGACTAGAATGCCTTATGTTGCGATTAACAACTTATTTTTTCAAGGTTTCCTGAACCAAAGTGGAGGGAACCATTTCTTCTCTGAAGGTATAGGCACCAGTCTTTGCAGACCTTACCGCTTTGATTACTTTGGCGTAAGATACGCCACCTTCTTTTTTAAGGGTTGCTACTACTTTCTTAGCCATGGTTTTGTTGTTTTAACGGAATTTCTTCCGAGCTAAATTACTTAATTTCTTTATGAACAGTTACTTTCTTCATGATTGGATTGAATTTTTTCAATTCCAATCTTTCAGTAGTATTTTTTCTATTCTTGGTAGTGATGTATCTTGAAGTACCTGGCAATCCAGAAGCTTTATGCTCCGTGCATTCCATAATCACTTGTACTCTGTTGCCTTTCTTAGCCATCTTTGTATTGATTTAAGGGTCGTGCCTTGATTATCTGATTACAATCATCCCGTTCTCTTGGGCTTCTTTCAAAACTGCAGTGATGCCTTTCTTATTGATTGTCTTCAATGCCTTAGTACAAACTTTCAAAGTGATCCATGCATCTTCTTCTGGAACGTAGAACGTCTTCTTGTGAAGATTAGGGTAGAACCTACGCTTAGTTTTGTTGTTTGCATGGGAGACGTTGTTACCTACTCGAGGTCTTTTTCCGGTAATGTCACAAACTTTTGCCATGATAATGTATAGTAAATTGTATCCGTTTCTGTATTGAGTTTGCAAATATCGGAACTTTTTGGTGATTTGCAACAGCACATTTCAAAAATATCAGTATTTATCTCAGTGTTTGGGATATGGACAGTGTTTACATCCGTTTCCGCAGCAATAACCGCGCTTTAGGTGATATTTTTCTGTAAAAACCATCATTCCTTGCTGGTTAAAATAAAAGTCTTCCGAACTAATTGCTGGTGTTGGGAGCGGCTTCTTGCTGTCTTTCATGGTTAGGGTAATGGCAATTGCTATATTTGAACTTGACCAGTCCTTAATTATAGAGAACACTAAATTACTAAAAACATGCAGACTATCAGTTCCAGTAAGCAAGCAATTGAATTAGAAGATAAATATGGTGCCTATAATTACCATCCATTACCTGTCGTACTGGCCAGGGGTGAGGGCGTATTTCTCTGGGATGTGGAAGGAAAGCGCTACTATGATTTCTTGTCAGCCTACTCTGCCGTAAATCAAGGGCATTGTCATCCATATATTAAAAATGCCCTAGTTGAGCAAGCAAATACGTTGACCTTGACTTCTCGGGCTTTTCATAATGATGTACTTGGGCCTTTCGAGAAATATATTACTGATTATTTTGGTTACGAGAAAGTACTTCCAATGAATACCGGAGCTGAAGGAGTGGAGACGGCTATTAAAATTGCAAGAAAATGGGGTTATGAGAAAAAAGGCGTCGATGAAAATCAGGCAAAAATAATTGTCGCTGAGAATAATTTTCACGGCAGAACCACCACTATTATTTCATTTTCCAATGATGCGAACGCACGTAAAAACTTTGGGCCGTTCACAGATGGATTTATTCGTATTCCTTACGATGATGTTGAGGCACTGAAGCAGGCTTTAAAGATAGAGAATGTCGTTGCTTTCCTTGTCGAACCTATTCAGGGAGAGGCAGGAGTATATGTGCCTGCCGATGCGTATATCAGAGAGTCAAAGGCAGCCTGCGAAGAAGCGAAGGTGTTGTTGATTGTAGATGAGATCCAAACAGGAATCGCTCGAACAGGATCTCTTTTGGCAGTTTGCGGTAATTGCACGTGCCAAAACTCTTGTGAGAGGCAGGCTACGTATACCAAGCCAGATATGCTGATTTTAGGCAAAGCAATTTCAGGAGGATTTTATCCCGTTTCAGCAGTTTTGGCTGATAATCATATAATGGAAGTAATTAAGCCTGGGCAGCATGGGTCAACCTTTGGAGGCAATCCTCTTGGCGCAAAAGTCGCAATTGCTGCACTTGAAGTAGTGTTGGATGAAAACTTGGCACAAAATGCAAGAGTACTTGGAGAGGTGTTTAGAGTCCGTATGCAAGCGTTAGTCGATAAATACACTATTGTTAAACTCGTGAGGGGAAAAGGCCTTCTGAATGCGGTTGTGATCAATGACTCTGAAGACAGCAGTACCGCTTGGGATATTTGTGTCGCTTTGAAAGATAACGGTCTTTTGGCAAAACCTACACATGGTAATATTATCCGTTTCGCTCCGCCATTGGTGATGACTGAACCACAGATTCATGAGTGTTGTGATATTATAGAGAATACAATAGCTGGATTTGAAAAGTAGCATATAGCTTTTATCAAGTGTCGATTTATACCCTCTCGTGTTTCTGGAACTTGGGAGGGTTTTTTATTGTCTTATGCTTAGTTTTGAATCTTTAATAAAACCGAACCAATACATGTTAAAAGCTATCATTTTTGATATGGATGGAGTGATTTGTCATACCAATCCATTTCATTCCATTGCCTTCCAGCATTTTTTCAAGAAGCGCAACCTAAACCCCTCTCAAGCCGAATATCAAGAGCATATGTATGGGAAAAACAATGGTTACATTCTTAGTCATTTCTTGGGTAGAAAAATAGAAGGCGAAGAACTCATGGTTTTGGAAGATGAAAAAGAAAGCCTGTTCAGGGAAATATACAAATCAGAAGTTGATCCGATTCCTGGTTTTATGGAATTCTTTAAAGCATTAAAATTGAATGATCTCTTAACAGCAGTAGCTACTTCAGCTCCTCGGGCAAACCTGGATTTGATTATCGGTACGCTTGGAATTGGAAGTCAGATGCAATCGCAATTTGCATCAGAGGATGTGTCAAGGCATAAGCCTGATCCAGAAGTGTATTTGAAGTCTGCGGCTAAACTTAGCGTTGATCCATCAGATTGTTTGGTGTTTGAAGATTCTTTCTCTGGCGTAAGCGCTGGTTTAAACGCTGGGATGAAAGTCGTGGGCGTACTCTCTAGTCATACAAAAGAGGAATTGCCAAGTTGTGATCTGTATATAGATAATTACCAAAACTTAGATTTTGCCCAGCTTCAACAAATTTTCAAGTAAAACTATGCTACGCAGACCCAGAAGAAACCGAAAATCCGAGGCAGTAAGGAATCTTGTAGAAGAGACAAGTCTCTCTGTCAAAGATCTCATCTTTCCATTGTTTTTGGTGGATGGTAGAAATAAGAAAGTGGCTATTGATTCCATGCCAGGAATTCATAGATATTCTATAGATATCATGCTAGGTGAAATCGAAAACTGTTTGAAGCTAGGGATACAGGCTTTTGATGTGTTTCCCGCTTACCCGGATAGTTTGAAGGATGCGATAGCTTCAGAAAGCTACAATCCCGAGACTTTTTACCTGAGGGCACTTCGTGAAATCAAAAAGGAATTTCCTCAAGTTTGTCTCATGTCTGATGTGGCAATGGATCCGTATAGTAGCGATGGTCATGATGGTTTAGTTAAAGACGGGAAGATCGTTAATGATGCGACTTTGGAGATTTTGGCTAGAATGTCTTTGGCGCAAGCAGATGCTGGCGTAGATATTATTGGCCCGTCGGATATGATGGATGGTCGAGTGGGCTATATACGGAAGCTGTTAGATGAAAGTGGGTTTACAGACACCTCTATTATGTCATATACGGCGAAGTATGCGAGTGCATTCTATAATCCATTCAGGGATGCGTTGGATTCTGCGCCGAAATTCGGAGATAAAAAAACGTATCAGATGAATCCGGCAAATTCTCAAGAGGCGTTGATCGAGGGAGACTTAGATACTAATGAAGGAGCAGATTTTTTAATGGTTAAGCCAGCTCTTTCTTATTTGGACATTATAAAGCTGTTAAATGATAACTTTTCCTTGCCTATAGCTGCATATAATGTATCGGGAGAGTATAGTATGGTGAAGGCTTCGGCGGAAAAAGGATGGATTGATAATGACCGAGCAATGCTGGAAATCTTATTGAGTATTAAACGAGCAGGAGCAAAGGTGATTCTAACGTACTTCGCCAAAGAATATGCAAGTTTGGTGAAGTAGTGTTCTGAACATTATTTATTGAGTAAAAAACCGGGTTTAACCGGTTTTTTTTATGTCCATTGGTTAGTAATTTATCTTTTTTCTTAGAATTAGACCAAATTTTTTCGATTCAGGGTAAAATAAATATCATTTTTTGAGTTTTTGAATATTTAATAAAACTGTTCTTTTTGATTAAAATCCTGTTTTTTATCTTTTTTAAGAATATTATTCCAAATGCATATGTTTTTTTTAGCGAATGTTCTGATTCACTGGAATAGCAATGGGTTTCGTAAAATTTTATAGATATATACCAAATAATATTTTTTATTTATTTAGTGTAAAAAACACTCTATTTTTATCATTTTTTTGTAAAAAACTCAAAAAACGGATCTAAATTGATGTCAATAATAACTTTGTTATATCTTAATTGTAATAATTGATTTGTTTTTTTAGCAATAATATAATTACATTCGATTCTAGGTAATTCATAAAAACCTATCTTAAATTCTGAAAAACGTTCTAATAATAATATCAAACCTATGAAGTATTTCGCAACACTGCTTGCCCAAGATGCGGCCGCAACAATGGACTTGTCGGCTGACATTGCTCAAAATCTCCTCACGACAAACAATGTTTGGATGATGCTTTCCACTGCCTTGGTGTTTATTATGCACTTAGGGTTTGCTGGAGTAGAAGCTGGATTTGGCCAGGCTAAAAACACAGTTAACATTTTGTTCAAGAATACGATCACCCCAATTATTGGAATATTGTCCTACGCTTTTGTTGGGTTTTTCCTGATGTATCCTGGTTTTGAAACTCCAGGATGGTTGAGTTTTGATTCTGTCGGCTCGAATATGTTTTGGTTTTCACCTGCGGATGCTGATGTGACAGTAGGCTATGCAGATGGTGGCTATACCTACTGGACTGATTTTCTGTTTCAAGCTATGTTTGCAGCAACTGCAGCTACGATTGTTTCTGGCGCCATTGCTGAGCGAGTGAAATTATGGGCCTATCTAGTTTTCACCTTGTTATATGTAGGTATGGTTTATCCTATCATAGGAAGCTGGAAATGGGGCGGCGGCGCATTGGATGCGATGGGCTTCTACGACTTTGCGGGAAGTACGCTGGTTCACTCAGTAGGTGGATGGGGTGCGCTTGCAGGTGTAATATTAGTCGGTCCTAGGATCGGGAAATATGTAAACGGAAAGACCGTCGATAAGCCTGGGTCAAGTGTCCCACTTGCGGTAATTGGTGTTTTCTTACTTTGGTTAGGCTGGTTTGGATTTAATGGTGGTTCAGTTTTATCTGCTGACCCTGCGATAGTTTCCTTTGTTTTAGTTACTACTAGTCTAGCTGCATGTGCCGGTGGAATAGGAGGCTTTCTTGCAGGGAATATAGTTTTCAAACGGCTGGATCTAGGAATGATTCTTAATGGTGTCCTTGCGGGACTGGTTGGGATCACTGCGGGTGCGGATGTGATCAATCCTGCCTCCGCTGTATTGGTGGGTTTTGTAGCTGGAATATTAGTAGTGTATTCTGCCGTGTTGCTAGATAAGCTTAAACTCGATGATGTCGTGGGTGCGGTTTCGGTCCACCTGACATGTGGTGTATGGGGTACGTTGGCAGTAGGTATTTTTTCTACCAACCCTGAGCATACTTTCTTGACTCAGTTAACTGGTGTGGCGATCTGTGGAGTAGCCGCTTTCTCCGCAGCTTTTCTAATCTTCTTTGTCCTGAAAAAGACTATGGGAATCCGGGTCTCTGAGGAGCATGAGCGTAATGGGCTTGACTCACATGAGCATGGCATCCGCGGTTATACAATTGTTTACGACGAATAGTCAAATCATAAGATGCCAAAGAATTGGACTTCTGATTCTTTGGCATTCCTAACTCACTTTAAAAATCTTTCTAAAACCTATACTTATTAAAAACATGAAAAAAATTCAACTATTTATACTCGCGCTATTAATTTTCGGTGCAACAAATACATTTGCCCAAGAGGTTATTATTATTCAGGAGGAAGAGCCTTCCCAATTAACATTCTCAGGCTCTGTAGATGCGTATCTCCGAACAAACTTTAATGGCCCTAACAAAGGAGATGATTTTCAGGCTCCAGCTACATCTTTTGGGAACCTTCCGGGCTTTTCTTTAGGGATGGCAAACATTATTGCAACCTATCAAGGTGAGAAAGTTGGCGCTGTTGCTGATTTGGTATTTGGGCCAAGAGGTGAAGACGCCGTGTTCGGTTCTCCAATGTATGCTGGCGGAATGGCTGGTAGTTCGCAGATTGTGAATCAGTTGTATGTATACTGGAATGTGAATGATGTAGTCACTTTGACTATGGGTAACTTCAATACATACTTGGGTTATGAGGTGATCTCTCCTACAGCTAACTTCAACTACTCTACTTCCTATATGTTCTCTTATGGGCCATTTTCTCATACTGGTTTGAAGGCAGATTTTGCACTTTCTGACAACTGGTCTTTGATGGCTGCGGTGATGAATCCTACTGACATGACAGAATTTAACTTGGCAGGTACATATACGCTAGGTGCTCAATTGGGCTATTCTACTGATGCAGGAAGTACTTATTTAAACTTCGTCTATGGTGATCAAGATGGCAAGCTGGATGATAACGGTACACTAATTACTGATCAATTTTCTAATGGTAATACATTCCAAGTAGATTTGACTACGGGATTCAATGTTTCCAATGCTATCTATCTTGGCTTAAACACTACCTACAATACCACTTCTGCTGGTGAGACGTTCACTGGGTCTTCAGTTAGTGACGCAGATGGCGACGGCGCTGGTTTCTTTGGTTTTGCAGGATACGTTCAGGCAACTACTTCAGACGTTTTTTCATTAGGGCTTCGTGGAGAGTATTTCAGTGTATTTAATGGTGGTCTTGACGGGGTAATAGGTCTTGACAGACCAGCTTCAGGTGGTGGAGAAGGTAGTGTTTTTGCTACCACTCTTTCCGGAAACGTACGTGTGCATAAGAATCTTACACTTATTCCTGAATTAAGAATAGACGCTATGAGTGAAGATTTCTTTAAGAATAATGATTTGAATGATTCAAAAAGCTTAGCTTCATTTATGTTGGCAGCTGTTTTTGCTTTCTAAAATAAAATGAACAGGGTCTATCGTTAATTTTAAACCGGGGTAATTTTCATCCCGGTTTTTTTCGTTTGTACGCTATGAATAAAGAAATGGGTTTGTGTAGACTCTTATTTGCTCCAAATAGCTCAGAATAAGCAGATTGATTGTTCATGTTCGAACTGTTTAAATGTTGTTTATTGTGAATTTATAAAAATATAATTTTATCATTTGTCAAAAAACCTTTTAGATACACGGATTATAGGAAACCTTTTTTCAAGATATAAGTATAGTTAAGGAAGGACAACCTAAACTATAAATGTTATGATCAGATCGGTATTATTACTCATACTTATGATGGTATCGGCAGTGGGATTTTCACAATCAACCTTGAAAGGTCCAAAAGCTAAGAATGCAACTGCAGCTGAACGTGCAGCAAATGCGTCACCCATGAAATTCTATAAAGTACCTTCTGACCTAAAAGGTCCTGAAGCAAAAAACTTTAGAATTTGGGAGAAAACTGCGGCGGATACTAAGATAATTTATGTGAGAAGAGACTTAGATCTTCCCAAAGGGCCAAAAGCAAAAAATAAAAAAGTCTGGAAAAGATTGATTTAATAGCTAATAGCTAATCTGTAGTACATAAATGCAAAAAGCCCGGGTTTCTCCGGGCTTTTTGCATTTATAGATCTTGCTCTCTTTCCAGCATAAGTATTGCTGCCTGTGAGACAATAAAATATTTTTCTCCCTCATAAATCACTTCATGAGCTCCCGAAAGAAGGAAAATGGCTAAGTCACCTTCTTTGGCTTGAAGAGGAACATACTTTACTTTTTCCTCACTATCCATCCATGGTTCAGGATCGTCTGTGGCTACTGGGATTGGATATCCTGGCCCAGCTTTGATTATGTAACCTTGCTGTACCTTTTCTTTTTCCTGAACTCCTGGAGGTAAATATAATCCGGAGCCAGTCTTTGCATTCGGTTTTTTCAGGCGGATTAAAACTCGGTCACCTACTACGATGAGTTTCTTTAGTTTATTGTCAGAGGTCAATTGCATCGCTATAGATTCTAGAGTTATGATATAAGAGTCAAGAATCGTGATTTTATTATCCTGATCTCTGGTCGTGTAACTAAAAAGGCATCTGCTTTTAAACAGATGCCTTATTTAAGTAGTTTAGCTTATTAAGCTATTATTTTTTCTCTTCCTCGCTTACTTCTTCGTAATCGACGTCAGAAACGCCGTCGCCTGAATCAGCAGAACCTGCGCCTGCACTTGGATCAGCACCAGCTGCGCCCGCTCCTTCAGCACCAGCTGCATTGTACATTTCTGTAGAAGCCGCTTCCCAAGCTTTGTTCAATGCTTCCATTGCAGAGTCAATTCCCTCAAGATTTTGAGATTGATGAGCTGCTTTAAGAGTTTCTAAAGCTGCGGATATTGCAGTTTTATTAACTTCAGAAAGTTTGTCTCCGTATTCTTTCAACTGCTTCTCAGTTTGGAACACTAAGCTATCCGCTTGATTCAACTTGTCAATTTTCTCTTTTTCAACTTTATCAGAAGCTGCATTTGCTTCAGCTTCAGACTTCATTCTGTCGATTTCTTCCTGAGAAAGTCCTGAAGAAGCCTCGATCTTGATTTTTTGCTCTTTTCCAGTTCCTTTATCTTTAGCGGATACATTTAGGATACCGTTAGCATCTATGTCGAAAGTTACTTCGATCTGTGGAGCTCCTCTTTGTGCTGGTGGAATATCAGAAAGTTGGAATCTACCAATGCTTCTGTTATCCTTAGCCATTGCACGCTCACCTTGGAGTACGTGGATATCCACGGCTGGCTGATTGTCCGAGGCGGTAGAGAATGTTTCAGATTTCTTCGTAGGGATAGTTGTATTAGACTCGATCAATTTGGTCAATACTCCACCCATTGTTTCGATACCAAGAGAAAGAGGAGTTACGTCTAAAAGAAGAACGTCTTTCACTTCACCTGTCAATACACCACCTTGGATCGCAGCTCCGATAGCTACAACCTCATCAGGGTTCACACCTTTAGAAGGCTTCTTACCAAAGAACTTTTCAACTTCTTCCTGGATTTTAGGGATTCTAGTAGAACCGCCTACCAAAATTACTTCGTCGATATCAGCTGGAGTCATTCCGGCATCAGACAACGCTTTCTTACAAGGTTCCATAGATCTTCTTACCAGATCTTCAGAAAGTTGCTCAAATTTCGCACGGCTCAACGTTCTCACCAAGTGCTTAGGACCTGTTTGAGTTGCAGTGATATAAGGCAAGTTGATTTCAGTAGAGGCAGAGCTAGAAAGCTCAATTTTTGCTTTTTCAGAAGCTTCTTTCAGTCTCTGAAGTGCCATAGGATCTTGTCTAAGGTCGATTTGCTCTTCAGATTTGAACTCTTCAGCAAGCCAGTTCATAACCACCTGATCAAAGTCATCACCACCTAAGTGTACATCACCATTGGTAGATTTTACTTCGAATACGCCATCACCAAGCTCCAGAATTGAAATATCGAATGTACCACCACCTAGGTCATACACAGCGATTTTCATGTCTTGATGCTTCTTATCCATTCCGTATGCCAAAGCAGCAGCTGTAGGCTCGTTAATGATACGCTTCACTTCTAGACCAGCAATCTGTCCAGCTTCTTTAGTTGCTTGACGCTCGGAGTCATTAAAGTATGCAGGAACTGTAATAACTGCCTCGGTTACTGTTTGTCCCAAGAAATCCTCTGCAGTACTCTTCATTTTCTGAAGGATCATTGCAGAAAGCTCCTGAGGAGTATAAGAACGATCACCGATTTTGACTGTGACAGTATCGTTAGGTCCTTTTTCTACTTTATATGGTGCATGTTTTTTCTCTGCGGAAATTTCAGAGAATCTTTTGCCCATAAATCTTTTAACAGAAGAAATTGTGTTCGTTGGATTAGTAATAGCCTGACGCTTGGCAGGATCACCGACTTTACGCTCACCGTTTCCGTTGTCAAGGAAAGCGACAATAGAAGGTGTGGTTCTTCTTCCCTCACTGTTTTGAATGACTACAGGCTCATTACCTTCCATCACTGCTACGCAGGAGTTGGTTGTTCCTAAGTCAATGCCTATGATTTTTCCCATGATTATATGTTTTTAAGTTATTTTCAAATTGATACCACTGCCTTTCTTCAATGGATGTGCCATCTGAGAATTTGCTCCATTTTGTGTCACATTGGCAGAAAAGTTGACATAGAATGGTTAAAAAAAGCACTGAATTGTCATTTATCCATTCAAGTGAAATTACCAAACTGACAGTTTTTTAGAAAAAGCATACTGGTTTTGCAACCAATTGGCTTGGACTTGCATCTACTAGTTATAATGAAACCATTTTTTAGAGGAAATATGAAGGAACGATGCCAATGGTGCTTAGTGATTTTGCTAGGAGTGGGAATACTTACTGCCAATAGGGAATTGGAAATAGTGTCTGTAGTGTTGACTTCTCTAAAAGGATTTATTCCTTTGATTAGAATTTTTTTTGATTGAAGTAGTCATTTGCAAATACTGGGACTTAATTTTAAGTCATGCCAGACCCTCTAGTTATCTAAGACCTATACATTTATCCTATTAAATCTCTTGCTGGAATACGCCTTGCCGAAGCTAAAGTCGAAGAAAGGGGGTTTGAACTAGATCGTAGATGGATGCTGATAGATGAAACTGGTAAGTTTGTCTCCCAGCGTACTTTTCCGCTTATGGCGACGCTGCGTGTAGAAATTGGCGCTGATTCCCTTTCAGTTTACCCTATCTCCAAACCAGACGACTGTATACTGATTCCATTTGATTTGGAAGGGGAAGTAGTCTCTTCAGTGACTGTCTGGGATGATAAGATGTCTGCACGATTGGTGGATTCTCAAATTGATGAGTGGTTTAGCAATGTCCTTAGCATGAAGGTTCGCTTGGTGAAAATGCCCTTGTCAACAGAGCGGAAAGTGGATCCAAAATATGCTGTAAATGATGAATCAGTGAGTTTCGCAGATGGAATGCCTTATTTACTTATCGGGCAGGAATCCCTGATCGATCTCAATGACAAGTTAGAAATCCCTGTTCCTATGAATCGTTTTCGCCCAAATATTGTTTTTTCTGGTGGGGAGCCCTTCGCTGAGGATTCTTGGAAAAGAATACAAATTGGTGAGTTAGACTTCCAAGTAGTAAAACCATGCGCTCGTTGTGTGATGACTACTGTGGATCAGGGGACCGGTATCAAAGCAACGGAACCGCTTAAGACTCTCGCTACTTATAGAAAAGTAGGGAACAAAATTCTTTTTGGCCAAAATGTAGTTGCGTTGTCTAGTGGAGTTGTCAAAGTCTGTGATGAAATTAAGTTGGAATAGTTCCGAGCAAATATGCATCAATGAAGCCGGCATAGGGTGGGTATTAAAACCGAAATCCTGCTTCTGAAGAAGCAGGATAACTTTTTGGCCTCCGCATAATCCTCTGCATTTTCACCGCAGTTAAACTGGTTATTTGAAATCCTTTACGGTCTGGATAAACACTTTGACCATTTCTGGATTAATGTCTGGATATACGCCATGTCCAAGATTGGCAATATGCCTGGTTCCTCGGAACTGCTCCATCATTTCGGTCGTCGCTTTACGCACTTGATCGGTCGTGCCATAAAGTGCCGCAGGGTCTAGATTTCCTTGCAACGTTTTATCAGCACCAATCAGCATACTTGATTCTGTTATTCCCATATTCCAGTCCAAACCTATAGTTTCGCAATTCAATTTGCCCATCTCTTCTCTGGCAAAGAATGCTCCTTTGGCAAAAACAGTTTTTGGTACTGTAGTAATCGCATCACATATCTGAGAAATATATGGCATAGAAAATTCTGCGTATTGCTTCGGACCTAATATCCCAGCCCAACTGTCAAATAGTTGCACTAATTGTGCACCTGCTTCGATCTGAGCTTTTAGGTAATTGATCGTACTGTCAGTGATCATCTGAAGCAGCTTGTGTGAAAAGGCCGGCTGGGTGTAGAGCATTTCTCTGGCCGCTGAGAATGTTTTGCTGCCATGACCTTCTACCATGTACGAAAAAATAGTCCAAGGGGCACCTGCAAAACCTATCAATGGCACTCTGCCATTCAATTCTTTACTAGCAATCCGGATAGCATCAGTCACGTAACGAAGTTCTGAGGCGTCAGAAACATGTAATTTTTTCAAATCAGCGTCTGATCGTACTGTATTTGGAAATAGAGGTCCTCTTTTCTCTACCATTTCATAAGGCAGCCCCATCGCTTCAGGTACAACCAAGATGTCTGAAAAGATAATAGCGGCATCCACGCCCAATAAATCCACAGGCTGAATAGTCACTTCAGCGGCAAGTTCGGGAGTCTGAGCAAGCTCGATGAATCCACTTACGCTATCCCGCACTTTTCTGTATTCAGGCAAAATTCTTCCTGCTTGGCGCATCAGCCAAACTGGAGTTCGTTCTGTAGGTTCGCCTTTGGCGGCTCGAAGTAGGAGGTCGTTTTTCAAATGCATGAGGCAAAGATAAGCACCAAATTATTTTTGGCAGGTAAAATAACTACATAAAAAAGCTGGATCTATGTTAGACATCGATCCAGCTTGTGGTAATCAGTTGGTTTAGCTTACTATTTTCTTACTGTTTTATTTTTTAGATTCTATTCTTACGAAGTCATCTTCTGAAATGTTTAGAAGATCCATGGTTCCTTCATAGTTTGTGTAATCTACTCGAGCTCCAATAAGATCTGAAGGGACTACCACTGCTCTGAAAAGCACACCTTTAGTCCAGTAAGGATCCAGTTCAGAGAAATCTATAGGAGAGTCGTCCAAAAAGATGCTGAAGTCATCTACTGTATAGTCGAAGTTATAAACTAAAATACCCTCAGCTAAATAGAACGTCTGAGGTAAAAGTCTCCATGCAATTCTTTCTTCAGAAGCAGGAGATTGTTCTAGCATATAGACTAGCAAGGCATCTCCATCCACAAGTGGCTCTGTGAAGTCAAATTTACCTGAGTAGCTCGTAGCACTTGTGAAATCAATTTCAACTTCAAATGTTTGTCCCACAATGTTAACTCCTGGCGTACCAGGCAAACCAGGTTCACCAGTCAAACCCTGTGGGCCTTCAGGGCCTTCACACGCCTGGAATATTAGTAACCCAAAAAGAGCCAAAATCAATGTATTGATATATTTCATAGGAGTAGTTTGTTAAGGTTAGTAAGTTGCTTTCACGAATTGTGCCAACAATTAGTTGGTTAAAAATCCTTAACACCTTATTTTTTGACTGGAGCGATTACCTGAACTTCGTTTTCTGAGATGATTTTATCGATATAAATACCACTTAATTCCAGTTGATTCTCTTCGGCGAATTCAGCCAGTTTTTCCTTCACAGCATCTGGACTGGGCATTACCCATTTGTTACTTTTGATTTTGGCGAGTAAATAACTGGTATTTTCAAATGAGCGAAATTCCAAATCCGAAATAGGAAGGTTTTGATTGATGCCTACAAACACAAGCATCGTGTCAAGTTTCCCGGCAGGTTCCACTTCATAGATCGTATGAAGATGACTTCCAGGATGAAGACCTTTTTGAGTTTCCATCTTCTGGAAAATCTCTCCCAATTCTTCATTCCCAGGAGTTCCTCGATAGGTTATCCCTGCAAGATTTTCAGGCTGGTTTTCGATTAATTGAACCTCAATCGGTACGAATCCACCCAATTTCTCAAAGCCCCAATAGCTCCCAATTGTCATGATTGTTAGGAATACGATTGCTGCTATCAATATCTTTTTCATTCTTAGAAAATATAACGGACCCCAATTCCACCTTGGCCTTTGATGTGGCCTATGCGGTCAATTAATTCTAGGAAAAAGCCCACTTCTCCAAAAATGGAAATAGGCACATCATCAAAATAGTATTCTGTTCCAATAAATGTTTCTGGCCCAAAATCAACATTGGTACGGCTATCATTTTTCACCAGAGAGGAAGTTTGACCGTCTGCAAAGGCATACGTGACTTTGGTTGTTCTCAGCTGAATACCCGCACCACCATACGCAAGTAGATATCCTTCGGTGATTCCAAAAACGTCCGTTATGTCCTCATGATAAGCAGAGCGCACGTTGAAAGAAATTCCTTTATTGGCACTATGAGAAATATAGAATGCATTTGGCTCTGGCAGGTTGCTTTCGAAGTCCTTCTGATAGTAGCTCGCTCCGTTTATTCCTGCAACTCCGATCATCCCTTCGATGGAAATGTATTCGGAGAGGAAATCTTTGTACGTAATTGAAAGCGGCTCCCCAAGGCGGATTCCGACTCCTCTCTCTTGTGCGAAACTGATAAATGGTACTAATACCAATAGGGTAATTAATCTGTATTTCACGTGATATATGGGTTTGGTGATAGAAATCAAAATCAGGTTAGATTGCCATAGTTTTCAGTTGCATCTGATGCAATTGAGTGTAATAGCCGCCTAATTCCATCAAGGAATTATGTGTGCCAGTCTCTACGATTTCTCCTTTGTTTAGAACAATTATTTTATCCGCTTTTTGAATAGTAGATAATCTATGGGCAATTACGATGGAAGTTCTTCCAGTCATCATCGTTTCAATAGACTCTTGGATCAATTCTTCCGTCTCTGTGTCCACCGATGAAGTGGCCTCATCCAGAATGATTATTTCAGGATTGTAAACCATCGCTCGTACAAAAGAGATCAATTGCCGCTGACCGACAGAAAGTGTAGCACCACGCTCCATCACATTGTAATCAAGACCGCCTGGCAATCTTTCTATAAATTTTTTTGCGCCAGCTAGCTCTGCCGCATACATGACTTGCTCACGGGTGATGTTTGGATTACCTAACGTGATATTGTAGAAAATTGTATTCGAGAAAAGGAAAACATCCTGAAGAACTACTCCGATGTGCTTGCGCAACGTGTCTAGTTCAAATTCCCGAATGTCATGTCCGTCGATAGAAATATGGCCTTTGTTAATCTCGTAGAACCTGGAAATTAAATTAATAATAGAAGATTTTCCAGCCCCAGTTGCACCTACTAGTGCGACCGTCTGACCAGATTCTACTTCGAAACTGATGTCTTTTAGCACATAATTTTCGTCCACGTAAGCAAACCAGACATTTTCTACTTTGATGTTTCCATTGACTGTGGCAGGTTTATAGTCTCCCTCATCCGCAATGTGTTCTTCACTTTCCAGAAGTTTAAAAATACGGGATGAGCTCACTACGCCCATTTGCAGCGTATTGAATCTGTCCGCAATCATGCGAATAGGTCTAAAGAAAAGCTGCAAATACATGATGAAAGAGATCAAAACGCCGATCTCGATTTCCATGCCCAACGCACCCACGGCACCATACCAAACTACTAAGCCAATTCCGATTGCCTGAATGATTTCAGCGACAGGAAAATAAATAGAATAATAAAGTACAGAGCGGATGTGAGCTCTTCTGTGTTCCTTGTTTATAGTTTTGAATTTTTCAAACTCCCGATCTTCTCGATTGAAAATCTGCACGATGTTCATTCCCGTGATATGCTCTTGCAGAAAAGAATTCAAATTAGAAACGGCGTTCCTTACATCGTTGAAGGTTATTTTGATTTTCTCCTTAAATACGTAAGTAGAAATAATCATTAGCGGCAAGGTGGACAAACTCACCAAGGTGAGCTTCCAGTCGATGTAAAACATGACACCAAGGATAGTGACCAGTTGCAAGAGATCACCGACAATCGCCGCCAATCCTTCAGAAAAAACATCCGCAAGCGTTTCGATATCTGAAATATTTCGAGTGACTAGTCTTCCGATTGGAGTATTGTCAAAGAATCTTAAGCGGAGCTTAAGAAGATGCTTGTAAAGTCTTACTCGGATGTCACGGATAATTACCTGGCCGATCCAGCCTGAATAATACGTATGTGCCCACTGTACAAATGCCTGAATAATCATCAATCCTAGGAGTAGATAAATGATTTTCAAAAGACCAGCCGCATCACCCACAGCTATATAATCATCTATCGCTATCTGAATGAAGTACGGTCGCGTAGGTGCCAAAATAGCCAAGGCGATGGTAAGAAAGATCAGAAAATAGAACTGAGGCTTGTAAGGTTTTACAAAGCCATAAAGTTTCTTGAGTACTTTCGAGTCGACGATTTCGCCTGATGATGATTTTTCTTGTTCTAAGCTCAAGGTAAACTAGTCTAAATAAATGTCTTCTGAATATTCTATATGGCTGAAAAACAAGCCACTTGCGGGCGCCGATTTGCCAGCATTTTCTCGATTCCGTGATTCTATGATTTGATGCATTTCCTCAGGTTCTCTTTTTCCAAGGCCAATAGAAACAAGTGTTCCTACAATTGCCCTTACCATTCCACGCAAAAAACGGTTCGCAGTTATATGAAATTGCAATTCACCGTCTTTTTGTTCCCAATGGGCCGATTTTATTTCACAGCGAAAATGTTTTACATCAGTATGAATTTTGCTGAAGCACTCAAAATCATCGTGTTCCAACAGGATTTTCGAAGCCTCATTCATTCTGTCGATATCTGGATTGTAGTAATGCCTCCAGACATAATCTTCAATAAAAGGACTTTTTTGTAAAATCATACGATAGACATAAGACCTGCTTTTGGTGCTAAATCTCGCATGTGCATTGGATTTAACTTCACGGATCGAATTGATCGAAATATCTTTAGGCAAAATTCCATTGATTGCCTGCAGAAATTTTTCTCTTTCTATTTCCTGATCTGTCTCAAAATGGCAAATCTGCATGATCGCGTGCACTCCCGTGTCCGTGCGCCCACTGCCCATCACGGAGATTGGCGTTCTGAAGTAGGTGGAAAGTCCAATTTCCAAGGCTTCTTGAACAGTAAACGCATTTTTCTGGATTTGCCAGCCATGATAGCGGGTCCCTTTGTAGCTTACATCCAAGAAATATCTTTTGCTCTCACTCATACGGCTGCAAAGATACTATTCCCAAGCAAATCACGGTGAGAAACCTGCTTTCCTTGGTAATGAAGTCATAAGGCCTTTTATTTGCCAAAAAATCAGAAAGAAATGATCCAGCGTTTACAATCAATTTTCCTTTTCCTAGTGGCAGTTGCCATGGGGTTGACTTTGGGCTTAGACCTTTGGGTGCAAGAAGTAGCCGATTCCGGTGAAATCTGGAAGCTCAATGCGTTATTTATGAACCAGATTGATGCTTCTGGCGAAGTGCTACAGTCGCCTTCTAATTGGTATGTTGCCGCTTTGGCCTCATTTGTAGGTCTTTTGGCTATAATTTCGATCTTTCAATATAGAAACCTTGGTAGACAGATGATGCTCAACATGGTCAATTCCCTTTTGATGGTTGGGCTTGTAGTAATAGTCTTTTTGATCACAAGTGGTATAAATGAGGAAATAGCGGCAGCAGATAATGGAGATTACCAAATTGGCTTCTGGGCGATTCTTGGGGCTATGGTATGTAACATGCTTGCCAACCGATTTATCAGAAAAGATGTGGCTTTACTTAAATCCGTTGATAGAATTAGATAAGTTAAGATAGAAGCGGAGGACGGAAGACCGAAATTACCTGATTGCGACCGACACTTGCTCGTCATTGCGAGTCTTAAAAATTCAAGAACAAACTATCCGGAGATGACATGAGTTGGTGCTTGTATATTAATTGATTCGGAATAAAATCTTGAATTATTAATAATTTCCAAACCTAATACATCCTGCCATTGCTAGCGACGTAGCAGCGAAGCAATCTCTCAGTTAAGCACGAATAAAGCCAGCAAATCGCTGGCTTTATTCGTTTGTAAAATGTGAGATTTGTTATGCTGCTTCTCCACGATTCACGTCTTTGCGAGGAACGAAGCAATCCCATCCATATCTTGTAACACAATTGTCCTTGGTTATGCTTCTGCAGAGGCAGACTTAAGTCCAAATTTCTTTGCCAAAATTTCACTCCCATAGTAGGGTAGAAGGTCTTGAAGTTCTCAATAGCGACTATTCCTACTTGGATGGAGCTATTCATGTTTGTTTACATTTTCAGAATATTTCTGTAGTAGCGTCAGAAACAGTCGATTTTGCGCATTTTACAAATTCTTTTCGTGCTCATCGGAAATAGTGGTAATTTCAAGTCTTGCCTTTAGTAAGTATTAACTATCAATCTATGAAACTCGAAACACTTGCGATACACGGAGGAAATATTGTCTCTGATTCTGAAAAGCCAGTGGTGCAGCCGATCACGCTGAGCACCACTTTTATTCATCAGCCAGAGTCGATGATCTATTCGAGGGCAAATAATCCGAACCGCCATTCATTAGAGCAACTACTGGCTGGACTGGAGAAGGGTGAAGATGCAGCTGCTTTTTCCTCTGGGAATGCTGCCGGCGTTTCTGTTTTTCAAGCGCTGGAGCCTGGCTCACATATAATCGCTCCAGATGATATGTACCATGGTTTGAAAAATGCGATACTTTCTATATTCAAAGGAGTGATAGAAGCCACTTTTGTAGATATGACGAATTTGGAAAAGGTGGAAAGTGCCTTTAAACCCAACACTAAATTGGTTTGGGTGGAGACGCCATCAAATCCACTATTAAAGATTACTGATATCAGTGCTATCGCAAAATTAGCTAAGGATAAAGGAGTTATGCTAGCATGTGATAATACGTTTGCCACACCTGTTTTTCAAAATCCAATTGAACTTGGAGCTGATATCGTAATGCATTCCAGCACCAAGTATTTCGGTGGGCACTCTGATATTATGGGAGGAGCTTTGATTACCAATGAGGCAGATGAATTTTGGGCGAAAGTGAAAAATGTGCAGATCGGTGGAGGTGCAGTGCCATCGCCCATGGATTGTTATTATCTGTGCCGGAGCATCAAGACATTGCCTTATCGCATGAAAGGCCATGCAGAGCACGCGATGGTGTTGGCTAATTTTCTTTCAACTCACGATGCTGTGGAAAGAGTGTATTATCCAGGCTTGAAAGATCATCCCGGACACATGATTGCTGCTAATCAGATGACAGGATTCGGGGGCGTACTTTCTTTTCAGGTAAAAGATGGCCAAGATGCTGCAGATCGAGTGATTTCCAAGCTTAAGTATTTCACCAATGCAACCAGTCTTGGAGGAGTGGAAAGTTTGATCGAACGCAGAGCGGCATCAGAAGGACCCGATACCCTGACTCCTCAAAATTTAATCCGAGTATCGGTAGGATTGGAGCATTTGTATGATTTGCTGGAGGATATGGAGGATGCGTTGAAATAAAAAAAGGGGAGATAGAATTTAATCTATCTCCCCTTTTTATAAGATTTTCATCCTATTTATACCAATTCCTTAAGCGGACATCCACTTGTGGAGCGGATTCATTTACGAGTAATTTGAATTTTTCGACATCGCTTAATCCATCCGTGCCTCTATAGTGATAAGGATATACTATGGCAGGTTTAAACTCAGACACAGCGCTAGCTGCCTGATCCACATCCATGGTGTAAGGAAGGTTCATGCAGACAAAAGCCACATCAATATTTTTCAAAGAGCGCATCTCAGGGATGTCTTCTGTGTCTCCTGAGATGTAAAATTGTTTACCACCCAGATGAATAATGTATCCATTTCCACGGCCTTTTGTGTGTGGAGTTTCAGAGCTTTCTGGAAGATTATACATCGGAAGGGCGTCGATCTTAATTCCATTGACAGTTTTGGATTGACCGTTTCCCAATATTTCAATTGCTTTTCCAGTGCCTTTGGTAAGTTTCTCTGCTACAGCTTGTGGTACGATGATAGTGGCTCCCGAAAGATCTAGACCGTCCAAAGTTTCCTGATTGAGATGATCTCCGTGAATGTCTGTGATGAGAACCATTGTGGGCTTTTTCTGCCCTTTGAATGAATCCGCACCTCCATAAGGATCCACGTAAATGACTTGGTCATTATGTTCTAAAACTAGTGTCCCGTGAGTGATTGGATTGATCGAAATGTCTCCATTTTTGGCGGAAATTTTATCTTGCGCAAATGTGCTACTTGAGATAAATAGAATGAGTAAAGTGAAATATTTCATAGTCGGAAAGTGCTCGTTTTTTAATGGGATAATATAGTGAAACGTAGCTAGGATGTTCAAGTTTATAGGATCACCCAAAACATCAAACTCCTGTTGTTATCACTCACGCGTGTTTGTAGATGATAAATAAGAAGCAGCAGTTTTAACCTGATAAGCAGAAAAATTGTTTTTGGCCTAGTCACTGTCTCGTCAGAATTACCTTTTCTGCTTTTGATGAAAAAATGTTGGGTAAATAGATGGAATTCCAATGAAGGCAAAGACCGGCAACTTGAAATGAAAGATAAAGTTCTGCGTTCTGAGTGTAGAGTAGAGAAAGGTTTATAAAACCATCCAGCCAGAGCTTCAAAACAATCACCAAAAGTGTGACAGCCTCCATTCCCTAAATGCCATCTGCGGCAGCAATTCGCTTATTGTGTTTTCATTTGAGTGTCTTTCTCAGCAAAAGATGCTTAGAAGCCAATGACCTCATACGTGGGAAGATGCTGATAAATGAAGGTTGCGGAGGAGGGTTTCGGTGGTTATCACCTAATCTTGGAATTTTGTGAAATAATTTAAATCTACTTCATACACAGTTTTGGCCTTGACTCCAAGCTGTACTTTTTCAAACATTTGAACGAGCTTTTTCCCATCTACCAACTCGATTTTTGGGGCACCGTCTCGAGAAGCTTCATTTTCAGCAGAGTTTGTAAATGTGCCAGTTGTTAGGATGATGCCTTTTTCAGCTCTTCCGATCATAGCATTCCTAAAATCACCTACTTGTGACCTAGATACAGAACCTTGATATCTTTTGCATTGAAAAAGCACTTTGAAACTAACAAAAGGATTTATTTCCAATGTCCCATAACCGTCAATACCTCCATCATGAGATTTACCTGTGACTTCAACGTTTTCAAATCCATGTTCTCTCAAAAGTTCTTTACAAACTCTTTCAAACCCTGCTGGTGATAAACTTTTTAAGACAGATAGTAGATTATTTTCCGCATTGATTTCGACTGTATCGGGATCTGTTTCTTCTTGTTCTATTAAAACTTCCTTTTCAGTTTTGTCTTTTCTAGCCTTTTGATTGATCTCCACCCATTTCAAGAAAAGCTGGTGAGCTTCCTGGTAATTGAGCTGAGTGTTCTTTCCTTTTTCAGTAAGCTTCCATGTACCCCGAATTGATGAATCCAAAAGACCTTCCCATGTCAAATATTGCCTCGCCCAAGCAACTTGATTGTGAAATTTGTTTGTCCCAGACTTCAGCGTTTGATCCAAAAAAACATCGTCTAGCTTTAAATCTTTGGAAATTTTATCTGAGACTTCTCTTGGTTTTCCAGAATATCCAAGATCTCTTAATGCATCTAGAAGTGGCCCGAACCACTTTACGAATTCAGCCTGCTTGTTCCTTTTGGCCATAATTTTAAATTTCAAATTCCTTCATTTAAAATTTCACCCCGCCCAGCCATCTCTATCCAGACTTCTATACTGGATCGCTTCAGCCAAATGCTCGACTTTGATTTCTTCACTTCCTGCGATGTCCGCAATAGTTCGTGATACCTTCAATATTCTATCGTACGCTCTTGCTGATAGGCCCAGCCGCTCCATGGCCGTTTTTAAAAGCATCTTTCCTGCGTCGGTGATTTGGCAGATCTGCTTTACCATATGGGACGGCATCATGGCATTACAGAATACTTCTGGATTGTCTTTGAACCGTTCCTTTTGGCGTTCTCGACCTTGGATCACACGCTCACGGATTTCCTTGCTGGATTCATTCCTCCGAGTAGAGGTCATCTCGTCAAACTTTACTGGCGTCACTTCTACATGCAGATCGATACGGTCCAAAAGAGGTCCAGAAACTTTGTTCAAATACCGTTGCACGATTCCAGGGCCACAAACGCACTCTTTATCTGGGTGATTGTAATAGCCACATGGGCAAGGATTCATACTGGCGATCAGCATAAAGTTGGCAGGAAAATCTACCGAAATTTTCGCCCTGGAGATTGTAACCCTTCGTTCTTCTAACGGCTGACGCATGACTTCCAAAACGCTTCGTTTGAACTCAGGTAATTCATCGAGAAATAATACACCGTTGTGGGCTAAGGAAATTTCTCCCGGTTGAGGATTTCCCCCTCCTCCTACTAAAGCGACATCGCTGATCGTGTGGTGCGGAGACCGAAAAGGGCGATTTGCGAGCAGCGAGCCATTCTTCCCAAGTTTGCCAGCGACGGAATGAATCTTTGTCGTTTCCAATGCTTCCATCAGACTAAGTGGAGGGAGAATCGAAGGAAGTCGTTTGGCAAGCATGGTTTTCCCTGCACCAGGTGGACCGATCATGATTACATTATGACCACCTGCAGCAGCAATTTCCATTGCGCGCTTGATGTTTTCCTGACCTTGCACATCTGCAAAGTCAAACTCAATGTCATCCAGCGAATGGTAAAAGATCTCCCTCGTATCCGTCACTAATGGTATAATTTCCAATTCGCCCATCAAAAAGTCTATGGCTTGCTGCATGTTTTCTACAGCGATAATGTCCAGATTGTTGACAATCGAGGCTTCTTTGGCATTTTCTACAGGAAGGATGAACCCCTTGAATCCCTTCTTTCTGGTTTCAATAGCGATGGGTAAAACGCCTTTGATTGGCCTGAGATTGCCATCTAGCGAGAGCTCGCCCATGATCACATAGTCGCCCAATACTGGAAAATCCACCTGCTCAGAAGCCTGTAAAATTCCCATTGCAATCGGTAGATCATAAGCAGACCCTTCTTTACGAATATCCGCTGGCGCCAAATTGATCACCACCTTTTGTCTAGGCATTCTATAGCCATAGTATTTCAGGGCACTTTCTACCCGTTGCTGAGATTCTTTCACGGCCGAATCGGGAAGTCCCACCATGAAAAAGTTGGTTCCTTGCCCCACATTCACCTCTATCGTGATGATGTTTGCATCTACTCCAGATACTGCGCTTCCAAAAGTTTTAGCTACCATATAATTAAAAAAGGAGACCTGATTGGTCTCCTCAATATACTAGTTTGAGAAATTTAAAATCTTACTTATCAGTAAAATTTTGTCTAGGTGCAATGTTGCTCGGATCTTTGTCAGATGGAAATTGCGGTTTCGTAGTTGGATTAGTTGGGATACTTGGATGCTCAAAGTCATAAATCTTCGCCTTTAGCGCATGTGTCTCGCTTTCCATCTTCTTGATTTGTGAAGAAAGAGTGTTGTACGCTGCATAGCTACTTCCCCAAGCGGCAAGAAAAAGAATTAGGCCAATCAGTATAATGGTCACCATGAAATCTGAAGTGATTTCATCCATTCCAAAGAGTCCGCCAAGGGTATCGAAGGCAATGAAGAAGATAAGAAAAGCACCAAAATAGACCAAAAGGGCTATTTGAAGTATTTGGTGAAGTTTTTTCATGGGTTTTAAAATTAGATTTAACGAATATACTAAACCGACTGAATACTAGAAAGTTTCTGATACAAGCCTTCAATTTGGCTCAAATCAGTGTGAGTGCCTCGTTGTACAATTTCTCCGCGCTCAATGACTAAGATCTCATCTGCATGCTGAATCGTACTTAGCCTATGCGCGATGACAAGGGTTGTTCGATTGCTCATTAGTTTAGTCAACGCTTCCTGTACCAAATGCTCTGATTCAGAATCCAGTGCTGATGTAGCCTCATCAAGAATCAAAATTGGAGGATTTTTCAAAACTGCTCGTGCAATACTCAATCGCTGGCGTTGTCCGCCAGAAAGCTTCGAGCCCCGTTCGCCTATGCTCGTCTGATAGCCATCTTCCATCGTTACTATAAATTCATGGGCGTTGGCGATTTTTGCAGCATCTAAGACTTGCTGTTCCGTTGCCCCCTCTACTCCAAAAGCGATATTATTGAAAACGGAATCATTAAATAAAATAGACTCTTGTGTCACTATACCCATTAGGCTGCGCAAACCGTAAAGGCTAAAGTCTTTTAGATTTTTTCCATCGAGCAAAATTTCGCCTTCGGTGGGATCGTAAAATCTCGGGATCAGGTCGGCCAAGGTAGACTTTCCGCCGCCAGAAGGGCCCACTAGTGCAATAGTTTTCCCTCTTTCTAACGTAAAGCTGATGTTTTTCAGTACGATCGCATCCTGATATGCAAAGCTTACGTTCTTGACTTCGACTGATTTTCCAAATGAACTCAATACAGCTGGGATGGCTGGTGAACTGATCTGAGTAGGCGTATCGACCACCGTAAAAATTCGCTCTGCTGAAGCAATTCCCCGCTGAATACTACTTACTGCACGTGATATTTCTTTGGCAGGATTTAGAACTTGGGTGAAAATAATGATGTAGGTAATGAAGTCCGATGCACCTAGATCCGAATTGCCGCTTAGGACAAGTCCGCCACCATACACTAAAATCCCGGCTACAACAAATACGCCGAGGAATTGGGAAATCGGAGAGGCCAGCTCATTCTTTCGTGCCATGTTTACGTTCACGCCAGCGTAGAAATCTGTTTCCTGATCAAATTTCCCCCACATAAATCGCTCTGCATTGAAGGCTTTGATAACGCGCATTCCACCAAGCGTCTCATCTAAGATATTTACTATTCTTCCCAGAGATTCCTGACTTTGCACCGCTTTTTTCTTGAGTCTTCTAGTAATTCCGCCGATGATCGCTCCTGTGACAGGAATGATCAAAATGGTGAAAATAGTCAGCTTAGGAGACATCAGGAAAAGCACCGAGAAGTATAAAATAATAGTGACTGGTTCACGGAACACGACCCGGAGAGATTGTACAATTGTGTTTTCCACCTCCTGCACGTCATTAGTCATTTTTGACATCAGATCGCCTTTTCGCTCATCAGAAAAGTAGCCAATATGAAGCTTGCTCACCTGCCCGAAAATATCCATCCGCATGCGCTTGATGACGGTAGCTCTCACTTTTGCCAAAACTACCCCCGATAAATAGGTGAATAGATTAGAAAGGAAAACTGAAATAACGATGATGCCACACACATAATACAGCGTTCCCATTTTACCATGCTCTTCCGCGATCTGAATGAAATTGTAATTGAAGAGATGCGAAAAGTATTCTAGAGAAAAGCTGAATTCAGGCTTGGCTGCATATTTCATCAGCGATTCAGGATCAACTTGCTCGAAGATTACATCGAAAAGAGGCTTTAGAAGTGTGAAATTCAGCAAGCCAAAAACGATGGAAAGGAATGCGTAAATGATATAGGTAGGCACGAACTTCCTGTATGGCTTGGCATAGGAAAGAATTCGCAGGTAAGTCTTCATAAACTAATATTCGTGGAATAATCTCGCAAGTTACGCAAAAATGGTAGGGGAGGTTTCTGGTTAATAGTTGTAATCTGGTCTGATAAAGTTCCAGCGGAAAGCTAATTGCAGGTACTGAGAGGTTTCTGGACTGTCTAAATCCTGTGCTGTTCTTCTTCTGAAAGTGTGAGATGCATCAATGAAGAAATTGTGGCGCAGCATATAGCTAGCATTCAGATTTGTCTGGATTACGTTATTTTCGATTCCTTGTCCTATTTTATTTCCAAACAATCCTGTTGGACTGCCTTCGAGTCTGTTTTTCAAAACATCACCACCCCAATTGGTCTCCTCATCCGGATCTGCACCATATAATTGGTACATGGTGAGAAAAGTAACATTCAGCTTTGCAATAGGTTGATATCGGATGATTCCCAGCATTTCGCGGAAATTAGCACCTCTCGGATGGGTGAGTGGAGTCCGCCAATTGCTGTACGATTGGTAATCGATTTTCTCCTGAAATGTATACGGTCTTGCAGAATTGTATTCCAATTGTAAATCAAGATTTGACACTTGAGTCCACTCCGAAAAGTATTTAGTCGAAACTACGAACCGAAATTAGTCAAAATTTCGATAAAATTATCATTCTTTTTTGATCATAGATTGAATATAAATATCTATATTAC
>Ga0105054_10001575_pt1 | contig 37642 bp, 34 predicted proteins | sample BON02_FD_78091 | JGI IMG/M metagenome (GOLD analysis project Ga0105054, IMG submission 78091) | Freshwater microbial communities from Lake Bonney liftoff mats and glacier meltwater in Antarctica - BON-02 (megahit assembly) | ecosystem: Environmental > Aquatic > Freshwater > Ice > Glacier...
CGCTGGTCCAGTTCGGCGCGTCATTTTTCGCTAATCACCTGCCAGTCTTCGCCCGTTGGGGTGCGGCCATGTGGCAGATCAGCCAGCAATGCAGCAATCCGACCAAGGCTAAAACCAAAATTCTGGGCCACAATCACGAATGATAGCCGCCGAATATCCGCTTTCGGGTAACGCCGCTGCCCGCCAGCATTGCGTTGCGGCGCTAGCAGGCCTTGGGTTTCGTAATAACGAATGGCCGAAACAGCAAGCCCGGTCCGCTGTGCCAATTGTCCGATCGAAATTTCCTGCATAGTTCCTCATAAAACACTTGACCTAAAGTTAGCTTTAGCAGTTGCACATAGCAAAGCGGGCGTTTTGAAAGGATAGCAAATGACAAGGCGACTGGAACATACCAATATCACCGTGTCTGATCCACAGAAAACCGCCGCTTGGCTGGCTGATGTATTTGGTTGGAAAATCCGCTGGCAGGGCGAGGCGATTAGTGGCGGTTACACAATTCATATTGGCACAGATGACCATTATTTAGCGCTCTATAACCCCAAAGTACCAATTGTGCCGGGCAATTCAAGCTACACCCAGCGTGGCGGGTTAAACCATGTGGGTATAGTAATGGAAGGCCTTGATGCCGTTGAAGCAAGGGTCATTGCCGCCGGTTTTACACCCACAACCCGTGCCGATTATGAACCTGGCCTTAGGTTTTATTTCCGTGACGATGACAATATTGAATTTGAAGTTGTGGCCTATAAATAACAAAGCTTGATCCGGATCATGGCAGGGCTTGGCGGCGCAACGAAGTATAGTGCGAATCATTTAGGATACCGCCATGACTCAACCCTTACCGCCCTCTGAAATTCCAACCGTCGCCACGATTACAACAGCCGATCTGCGCAGCGTTCTCATCGCAGGGGCAGCCGATTTTCGCCGTGCGCCCTTGTTTGGCCTGTTCTTTAGTGTGTTTTACGTGCTGGGCGGCATTACACTTGTGCTGGCCTTTCGTGCAACCGGGCAAAGCTGGTGGGCAATTCCGTTTATTGTCGGCTTTCCGCTTCTGGCCCCTTTCGCGGCTGTCGGGCTGTATGAAGTGTCACGCGCGCTTGATAGTTTTGAAAAGCCAAGCTGGGGCCGGGTACTTGGTGTGGTCTTTGCGCAGCGCAATCGTCAAATCCCGTCTATGGCGGTGGTGGTGCTGTTGCTGTTTATGTTTTGGGTGTTTGTCGGTCATTCGATTTTCGCCCTGTTCATGGGGATGAGCGCCTTGACCAATATCACCTCATCCTATGACGCGTTGCTCACCTCCGAAGGGGTTACCATGCTTGTGGTTGGCACGATCATTGGCGGTGGGTTTTCAATGTTTTTGTTCTGCATCACCGTGGTCAGCCTGCCGTTATTGCTTGACCGCGAGGTCGATTTCGTAACCGCGATGATTACCAGCTTCGCCTGCGTGCTCCGCAACCCGGTACCAATGCTCATCTGGGCGTTTCTGGTCGGTGTCATCTTGCTCATCGCCATGGTCCCGGCCTTTTTGGGGCTGATTATCGCCATGCCAGTGCTTGGCCATGCAAGCTGGCATCTGTATCGAAAATTGCTGCCTTAGCGCTTGAATGCCCCGGCTTGGCAGGCGAAACTGTGCCCAAATTCATCAGGGGCACAGCATGGCATTCACAGTAGCAACATGGAACATCAACTCGGTGCGGTTGCGCCAAGATATTGTGGCAAAACTTCTGAGTGATGAAGCCCCTGATGTTTTGTGCCTCCAGGAATGCAAATCTTTGGTTGAACTGATGCCCGCCGAGGCGTTTTCGGCGCTGGGCTATAACATAGTTGCGCGCGGGCAAAAGGGTTATAATGGCGTGGCCATTTTGTCACGCATTGCGGCAGTTGATGCCGGGCACCGCGATTTTTGTGGTAAAGGCGATGCGCGCCATGTGGCTGTGCGGTTAGAAAATGGTGTGACTGTCCATAATTTTTATGTGCCCGCAGGTGGCGATGTGCCAGATCGCGCGATTAACGAAAAATTCGGTCATAAGCTCGACTTTCTGACCGAGATGCGCGATTGGTTTGCCGCTGAAGCGCCCGAAAAATCTATTCTTGTAGGTGATTTGAACATCGCACCACGCGAAGATGATGTGTGGAGCCATAAGCAGTTGTTGAAAATCGTCAGCCATACCCCGATAGAGGTGGACCATCTGGCCGCCGTGCAAGCGGCAGGCAAATGGGTGGATGTAACCCGTGCCGATATTCCTGAAGGGCAGCTTTATTCCTGGTGGTCTTACCGGTCCAAAGATTGGGATGGCGCTGATAAGGGCCGCCGATTAGACCATATTTGGGCGACCGCAGACATTGCCGCATCTGGCCATAGCTCGCGTATTTTGCGTGATGTGCGCGGCTGGACACAACCAAGTGACCATGTACCCGTATTTGCGAGCTTTGATTTGTGATTGAGTCCGCGATTACCAGCCAAATTGGCCGCATCACGCTTAACCGGCCCGAGGCCCATAATGCGCTTACGCGTGCGGCTATGCTGGCGCTAACCGCCAAGCTGGTCGAATGGCAGGATGCCGGGTTGCGGGGAGTTATCCTAACCGGCACGGGCCGCAGTTTTTGCGCAGGTGCGAGCTTGGATGATATGGCCGGCAAAAATTGGGCTGAAAACCCGCTGACCGCGCTATGCGATGCAGTTGAAAACCTACCCGCGCCGGTGATTGCGGCGCTGAATGGCGGGGTTTATGGCGGCGGGGTGGAATTGGCGCTTGCGGCTGATTTTCGGATTGGCGTGATTGGCATGCGGGCCTTTGTGCCACCTGCCAAGCTCGGCATTCATTACGAACCTGCTGGCATTTCGCGGGCCATGGCACGGCTTGGTGGCCAAATGGCCCGGCGGATGTTTTTACTGGCCGAAAACTTTGATGATCAAGCGCTGCTTGACTGCGGATTTCTGGATAAACTGGTAGAAGCGGATGCGCTAAACGCTGCGGCAGAACACATGGCTGGAACCGTTGCAGCGCTTGCCCCGCTGGCCGTCCAAGGCATGAAACGCACAATTGTTGAGCTGGAGCGCGGTGCGCTGGACAAACAGGCCGCGCGCGCACGTATTCTTGGGGCCTTTGCTTCAGACGACCATGCCGAAGGGTTGGCTGCGCAACGTGAAAAGCGTGCACCCAAATTTAGCGGGCGCTAAGCACATATGTTGATGATGTAAATTTCGCCGTCCCGGACTTTATCCGGGGCCTCAAGCAAAGGGGCAACAGGTCCCGGATCAAGTCCGGGACGGCGTTGGCACTCGGCGAAACTTAGGAACTTTAGCGATTACGCTGAAATGTCGTGATGTTATGGGCAATGTTGAATAGACGCGTTTCAAACCGCGTCACCGTGTCCAACGCTTCCAGATAAACATGCGTTTCAAGGCCAGACCGGTCGGTCAAAATCCATTCACGCAGCGCCATTGGCTCGGTGTCAAATATCAACACCATCTGGCCATTCTCGGGCGCTTCAGGGTCAAACAGGGTAATCAGTGCGCGTCCCTCTACCAAATCAATCCGCCGCACGAAGCGCGATGAGGTAACATTGATTGACCGCATTGATAGCAATGAAAGCGGGGTTTGGCGTTGTGGGTAACGCTGTGGCCCAGCATTGGATTTGGCGTCAAATACAGCCAAAGTTGTGCCATCGGCAATCACCAGCGAATCGGCGGGCGGATCATATTCAAACCGCATCTTGCCGGGCTTCAGCAGAAAAAATGTGCCGCTGGTATCAGTTCCATCGGCGTTTTCTTGGCGAAAGCGTGCTTGCGCGCGGGTAAGCCCGTTTAGATAGGCGTTAAGCCCGTCAATCACATCATTCTGTGCCCATACTGCCGAGGGCAGGGCGGCGGCGAATGCAAGGCTGGTGGTTGTTGTCAGAAAACTACGTCGATCCATATTTAGCTTTTATCCTCGACTGATGGCAACTGCACAACACAAATAATTTTATGCGCGGAAATGCGCCGCGTGGTCATAGCGGGATCAGACCTCGGGCACAAGTATTTCACGCTTGCCAACATGGTTGGCTGACGAAACAACGCCATTATCTTCCATCTGCTCAACCAAACGGGCGGCTTTGTTATAACCAATCGCCAGTTTGCGCTGAATATATGACGTTGAGCATTTACGATCGCGCGACACAATTGCAACGGCCATATCATACATTTGTTCATCGCCATCCGCGCCCGAGCCTAGGCCAAGCACAAGGTCTATGCTGCTTTCGGCATCGCTGTCGGGGCCTTCAACAACGCCGGATATATATTCCGGGCTGCCCTGCGCTTTAAGGAAATTGACGATTTCCTCGACTTCCTCATCCGACACAAACGGGCCATGCACGCGGGTAATGCGCCCGCCCCCGGCCATATACAGCATATCGCCCATGCCGAGAAGTTGTTCAGCCCCCATTTCGCCCAGAATGGTGCGACTGTCGATTTTTGAGGTTACCTGAAAGCTGATGCGCGTCGGGAAGTTCGCTTTAATCGTGCCAGTGATCACATCAACCGAGGGGCGCTGCGTGGCCATGATAAGATGAATACCCGAGGCCCGCGCCATTTGCGCGAGGCGCTGAATGCAAGCTTCAATTTCCTTACCCGCAACCATCATTAAATCGGCCATCTCATCGACGACCACGACGATATAGGGCATTTTTTCAGGTGTGAATTCTTCGGTTTCAAACACGGGTTCGCCCGTTAAGTCATCAAACCCAGTTTGCACGGTGCGGGTAAACGCCTCACGTTTTCCCAGTGCTTCGGCCACACGACCGTTATAGCCGTCAATATTACGCACGCCCATTTTGGACATTTTACGATAGCGTTCTTCCATTTCCGCCACCACCCATTTCAGGGCGACAACGGCCTTTTTCGGGTCGGTAACTACGGGTGATAGTAGGTGCGGAATGCCATCATAGACCGATAGTTCCAGCATTTTTGGGTCAATCATAATCAACCGGCATTCATCGGGGCGCAATTGGTAAAGCAGCGACAAGATCATTGTATTGATCGCCACCGACTTGCCCGAACCCGTGGTGCCCGCAATCAATAAATGCGGCATGCGGGCCAAATTGGCCACAACAGGTTCACCGCCAATATCTTTGCCCAAGGCCAGTGGCAATTGATGCGTGCTGTCACCATAAGCCCGCGCTGCCAAAATTTCGCGCAGCAACACCTTTTCACGATGCGCATTGGGCAGTTCAATTCCAATGACCGAACGGCCCGGAATGGTCGATACGCGTGCAGCAAGCGCTGACATAGAGCGCGCAATATCATCAGCCAAGCCAATCACCCGGCTGGCTTTAAGCCCGGCGGCGGGTTCAAGTTCATACATTGTCACAACCGGGCCGGGGCGAACCGAAACGATCTCGCCCTTCACACCATAATCATCAAGCACGCTTTCCAGCATACGGGCGTTTTCTTGCAATGAATCATCACTAAGCTGGGCGCGGATAATTTCTTTTGGGTTTTCCAGCAAAGAAAGCGGCGGGATTTTGTAAGCCTCGGCGCTGGGTTCTTCCAGTGCAAGGCGCGGTTCGGCCTCAGCCTTGGCGCGGGTTGATTGTTGCGTAGCGCGTTGTTGTGGGTGCTGCACAAGCGGTTCAGCACGTTTTGGCGGCACCGACGCAACCACTGGCGCGCGGTCATCATCCAGCACATCACCATCACGACTAACACCACCAAGGCGCATCGGGGCGCTTTCAGCCTCATCCCGCACGGCATTTGAAACGCGGCTTGCGAGTGTTGCATCTTTGTTTGTGTCGCGCAGCGCGGCCAAACGATCGCCCAGACGGTCGGATTCGGTTGGTACAACCACGGGCTCAGCCGCCAAGCGGTCGCGCCGCGCATCGCGCGCACGGGCCGCAGCGGCCACACCGCTTCGCCCGGCAACAAGTGCGGCTGATCCGGCCTGCTGCGCACCATGCTTGGCAGCCTTAGCCCCGCGCCCAGCCAAAAAGGCCAGCGCGCTCATCAATCCGGCAATCATCCAAATCAGCCCAAGCTTCATCATGCGCAGCAATGCCCCAAATTCGGCGCGGCTAGTGCCAATGGAAAGCGCGTAAAGCAAGATAAGCAATAGGAAGCTAACAGCAGCGGTGGTTTTAAACGCCATTTCCAGCGTCATAGGCACCAGCGGCAGGCCCCATTCCAACACCGAATCGCCCAGCATGCCACCCAAGGCATATAGCGGTTGCCAGTTGCTTGGCGGCACATGGGTTGCCAAATAAATAGCGCTGACAACCACCACAAAGGGCAGGGCAATGAGGCGCGGCAGCATTTTGCGGCTTGCCCTATGTGCTAAAACACGCATTCCCCAACCCGCCGCTAGGGCCACCAATGACCATGCGCCAAGCCCAAGTACGCGGTGCAACGCATCAGCGCCATAGGCCCCGACTAGCCCCAATTGATTGGCGGCAGGCGCATCAGTATTTACAAAGAAGGACGGATCATTCGGATCATAGCTGACCAAGGCCAAGCCGATCAGGGCGGCCAAGGCCAATAGGCACAAACCTCCAAATTCCGCCAAACGCTTGCGCAGGGCGGCTTCGGTTTTGCTTTCGACCAGCCGTTCGCGGCGGCGAGATTTTCGGGGCTTTGCTGCTGCCATTGCCATGATTTTGCTACGTTTCGTTATTCATACAGGCTTGAGCGAATTACGCCAAGCCCGCGTTCTACATCACCAAGTGGCGCAACAAGCGCCACACGAATATACCCCTGCCCCGGGTTGCCGCCCCCAAGGCTGGCATGGGTTTCATTTGCCAAATAGCGACCAGGCAAGACGCGCAAGCCATGCTCTGTCCATAATTTTACGGCTGCAGCCTCGTCATCTTCTACCGGGAGCCATAGGAAGAACCCGGCGCGTGGGGTGCGGATGCCAGCGATATTGCCCAAAATCCGGTCGGCCAGATCAAACTTCGCGGCATATAGCGCGCGGTTTTGTACGACATGCGCCTCGTCATTCCATACAGCCGCCGAAACCATTTGCACCGGCCCCGGCAATGGCGCCCCGGCAAAAGCGCGCAATTGTTTAAGCTGCGCAATGCTGCCCTTGCCACCCGCGGCAAAGCCAGACCGCATGCCAGCAAGGTTGGATCGTTTCGACAGAGAGTGAAACACCAATATGCGTTCAGGGTCGGCACCAACAGCCTGTGCGGTTTGCAATGCACCAACCGGCGGTGCATCGCGGTAAATCTCTGCGTAACATTCATCGGCGAATATACGAAAATCATGCTTTTCAGCCAAGGCCAAAAGCCCTGCCCAATAGGCCGCATCGGCCACGGCCCCCTGTGGGTTGGCGGGTGAGCAGACATAAGCAATGGTTGTGCGGCCCAGAATTTCGCTGGGTAAGGATGCGTAGTCAGGCAAAAACCCATTTTCGGCCAGCGCTGGCACCATGACCGGTTCCGCCCCTGCCGCCTGTGCGGCAGCCATGTAGCATTGGTAAAACGGGTTGGGCAGTAATATGGCAGGCTGCGCGTTGTTCTTACGTTCAGGGCTAAGCGCCAAAGCGGCATTAAACAGCCCTTCGCGCGTGCCGTTGAGCGGAATCACCTGTGAAGGCGCATCAAACTTGGTAAGCCCGTAGCGGCGGGTCAGCCAATTTCCAATCGCCTCAATCAATTCAGGCGCGCCATCATTGGGTGGATAGCCCCCAAAGGCGGCCAAATGCTTGGCCATCACGGTGCCAACAAATTCTGGGAATGGGTGGGTCGGGTCGCCGATTGACATCGACAAAGCCGGGCCGCCCGCTGGATGGTGGTCCAACAGCGCACGCAAACGCGGAAACGGATACGCCGGCAATGCGGCGAAGCGGTCAGGATACTGCATTATGCCTCGATACGGGGTCTGAATGCCCCATTGGAAATCAGTCTAGCTGCTCAGGGACCATGCGTAAAGCTTCATGCCACTACTGGCGTGTGCTGCCTGATAGCGTATTCAACACAAATACCCCGGCAATGATAAGCAAAATGCCAATAATGGCCGCCAAATCGAGCTTTTGTTTGAATAAAACCAGCCCAATCAGCGTAACCAGCGCCACGCCAGCCCCCGACCAAATGGCATAGGCCACGCCAACCGGCACGGTTTTTAGCACAATGGCCAGCAGATAAAACGACACCGAATAGCTGGCAATCGCTAGCAGTGAATAGCCCAAATGGCTAAACCCGTTGGACGCTTTTAGCGCCGTTGTGCCAATCGTTTCACCAACAATTGCAATTCCAAGTAAGAGCCAGGGCATCATACCTCCATCAATTTAGGGCGGATTGCATGGCGACACCCAAGCGCAATAACGCGCCTTCGCGATAGGGTGCAGCCATGGCCATGACACCGCAGAAATTTACGCCCGTGGGCAGCGTCAGTGCGCAATTATTCATCAGGTTGCCAATGCGCGTATTGCGCAGGGCCAGCAGGTTGCGTTCGTTGAAAAAATCAGGCTCGGCCAAAAGGCGCGCGGCATCCGGTGGCAAAATAGGTGCTGTCGGGGCCAATACCGCATCAAAGCCCGCCGTGGCGGTGGCATAGTCTTGGCGCAGCGCGCGCAGTTGCGCCCAGCCGCGCAGGTAATCCACCGCGCTCACTGCGCGTCCGCCCCGAAACCGTTCGCGCACATTGGCAAACATGGCGTCGGGATTGGCCTCAATCGCCTCGCCCCATTGGGCATAGGCTTCTGGTGCAAATAAAACGCCCGAAAGGGCAAGCGCGTCATTCACGACCGGCAGCATAGCCCGATGAATTTGCGCACCCGCTTTAGCTAAGCGCGCCAAGGCATCTTCAAACGCGGCAGGAATAGGCGCTTCGCAGCCATCAAGCGCGGCATCGCACACCAAAAACCGTTTCCCCGCAAGGTTACTATCAGCCAAATCCACATGCGCACCGCCCATGGCCTGAAACAGCAGCGCTGCATCTTCAACCGAATGGCAAAGTGGGCCGATCGTGTCAAAACTGGCGCAAAGTGGCACTGCGCCCGCCATCGGTAGCGCATTCAGCGTGGTTTTGAGCCCGACCAGATTGTTCCAAACTGCCGGAATGCGCACCGAACCGCCCGTGTCTGACCCGATACCAGCTGTCGCCAACCCCAGTTTGGTTGAGACAGCCGCCCCTGAGGACGACCCCCCCGGTGTTAGATGCGGCGCAACCGCATTTGGCGGCGTTGCCGTTTGCGGGTTTAGGCCTAGGCCAGAAAAGGCCAATTCGGTCATATGGGTTTTGCCTAGGCAGACAAGGCCATTTGCGGTGGCATTGGCCAAAACGGTTGCATCTTGCTTGGGCGTTCGGCCCGCCAAAAGGCGACTGCCCGCTTCGGTTGCCGTGCCAGCGCTATCAAACAAGTCCTTCCAGCTAATTGGCACGCCGTCCAGCGCATGGCGGCGCAACCCGGCCTTGGCGCGGGTGGCAGCGGCATCAGCTTCGGCTAAGGCGCGCGCTGTGGTGGTGCGGGCATAAATGCGGCCAGCCTCTGGGTGGGTGGCAATCCGGTCCAAATACGCGCGGGTTACATCGCGCGCATCCAGCGCACCGCTGGCAATGGCGCGGCCCGTGTCAGCGGCAGTTTTTGGCAGGTCCATTGGCGGCATCCTTTCAGCAATTTGCCGCAGCCTAGTCGCTTTGCGCGGCATGGACAATTGCGCGCGTTCAGCGATAATTGGCGCATGGAACGTAAGGTTATCATTGTTGGTGGCGGGCTGAATGGCACAGCTCTTGCGCTGGCGCTGGCCAGCGGTGGGCTGGGTTCGGTATTGGTGGATGCACTGCCCGCCGATACCCGCGCAAACGCTAAATTTGACGGCCGCGCCTATGCGCTCGCGCTCAGCTCGCAGCGCATGTTAGCGGCTTTGGGCCTTTGGGCGGGGCTAGCCGATAAGGCTGAACGGATAGCCCATGTCAAAGTCGCCGATGGCCGGCCCGGCAAGGGCGCGATGGGCCCGCATTTGCATTTTGATTCCAACGAGATGGACGGTGAAGGTGCTGGCTTTATGCTGGAAGACCGCCATTTGCGCCCCGCTTTGTTGGCCGCCCTCGCGGCTGAGCCGCTTATTACACATATCGCCCCGACGCAGGTTGTAGCGCAAAATCTTGGCCTAAATGGCGCGAGCATCACCTTGGCTGATGGGCAAGTTATTGAAGGCATGTTGCTTGTGGGTTGTGACGGGCGATCCAGTGAGGTGGCCGTGCGGGCCGGGATAACCCGCCAAGGGCATGATTACGGGCAAGTCGCGCTGGTTTGCGCGCTAAAGCACGCATTGCCGCATCACGGCACGGCGCATCAACTTTTCCTACCGGCAGGCCCGCTAGCCGTTCTGCCGCTTCCAAACAACCATTCCTCAATCGTCTGGACAGAAACATCTGCGCGGGCCGAGATCATCAATGCAATGGATGATGCGGGCTATATGGCCGCGCTGCGCCCGGTTTTTGGTAATTTTCTGGGTGAAATTTCACGGGTTGGTGGGCGGTTTTCTTATCCGCTAAACCTAACTGTCGCGACAGAACTTACCCGCGCGCGTTTGGCGCTGGTGGGCGATGCTGCGCATGGCATTCACCCGCTGGCTGGGCAAGGGTTAAACCTTGGTTTACGTGATGTGGCCAGCTTGGCCGAAGTGCTGATTGAGGCCGCCCGGCGGGGCGAAGATATTGGCGCAGGTGATGTGCTGGCGCGCTATGCCCGTTGGCGCCGGGCTGATATTGCCAGCCTCAGCTTGATGACGGATGGTGTTAACCATCTGTTTTCAAATGATAACCCACTATTACGGGCGGGGCGTAGTCTTGGCCTTGGCCTTGTGAACGCGCTGCCCGGCTTGCGGCGCCGCCTGATGGATGAAGCCGCGGGTTTAAGCGGTCACTTGCCAAGATTGATGCGGGGCCATAGCATCTAATCAACAGGGCCCTTTGGCCAAACAGGAGTGGGCGATGCTGATAACGTTGAAAATTCTACATTTTATCGGGCTGATGATGGGCGGCGGCGCTGGTTTTGGCAGCATGATTGTTATGGGTGCCATTCGCCGCGCCGATGATGCTGGCAAAGCCACGCTCATGCCGCTACGCCCGAAACTTGCCAATATCGGCTTGGCCGGCGTTGTGCTGCTTTGGTTAACCGGCATCGCCATGGCCCTTATGGGGGCAGCCGCTAGTCAATTGGGCCTGTGGTTTTGGCTGAAAATGGTGGCCGCTGGTGCAATTCTGGCGATTGCGGTTTATGGGCTGATCGTGCGGCGTCGGATGGCGGCCGGGCTACCTGTGCCAGCCTATGCAGCACGTTTGCCAATCCTCGCGTCACCGCTTTCGGTAATCGCCGTAATACTTGCGGTTCTGGCCTTTAACCAAGTTTATTAAAGCAGAAAAGGGCGACTCGCAGGAGCCGCCCTTTTTAATTGCGAGAAGTTGCGTGGCGCTTAAAGACCAAGCAATTCAAGGAAAGCCGCCATCGCGTCTTCCGAAAGTTCACGCCCGCCGGATGCGACCATAAAAGCACCAGCCGCTTCGCCTTCGGCAATGGCTGCGGTTGCTTCTGCTTCGCTGAGCACGCCGCTCAGAATTACATGCTCGGCCTCGTACGCACCAGCTGTTGTAAGTTCGGCTTCCAGTGCGGCAAGGTCATCCTCAAACGTTGGTGATAATGGGTCAAGGCCATCAATAGCTGAATTAATGTCTGCAACGCTCTGCCCGGTATAACCTGCCTCAAACGCAGCCAGCGCTTCGGCGGCAGTTACAGCATTTTCATCAGCAATATTCGCTACTACTTGCGCGTCCCGGTAGGTTGAAATGCGGCCCACTTGGCTATTGGGGTTGGCATTGGCCATGGCCGATTCGCTGGCATGGGCAGCGTTTAGCCCGCCAAGTTCGGACGCAATCGCGCCATTCCCATTATTTCCATTATTGCCGCTATGGGCATTGGCAGAGTTGCCCCTGTTGCCGCTATTACCATTGTTGCCGGAGTTCCCGTTCCCATTCCCATTCCCGTTGCCATTACCCGCTAAAACGGCGTCGGCGCTGCCGATTAGCAATGCTGATGAAACGGGAACCACGGTGAGTGCTGCGCAAACGGCACCGGCCAGAACTGTTGAGATTCGATTTGTCATAACGTATTACCTCTGGTTTCTATTAAACAGCGTCGTCGGACGCCGTCACTCAATCGGATAATAGTCATACACATTTGGATTGCTCCGAAGCGAACCTAACGCCCGCCGATCGCGCCATCAAGATGTATAATCGGTGAAATGCGATTCCGTCGCTCAACCAGCGGAGGTTTGCCGAGAAGCGCTTGGCGCCGTATAATGTTGGTAAAGGTGGGATTGGGCGTATGTCAGCTTGGCTTGGTGTGTTTCGCGCGCATCAATTCAATACTGCGCGCCACGATCTGTTCCAATACGTCCATGTCAATTTTGCGCAAATCTGTCAGATACAGGCAGCTTGAGCCGGTTTTATGCGGGCCAAGCATGGCCAATTCCGCGCAGAACGGCTCAAACCCGGGCATAATATACAGTGACAAATTCGCCTTGCGCGGTGATAGGCCAACAATCGGCCAGCGCCCGGATTGGCCGCTGTCATACTTATAATCATAAGCATCAAACCCGACGATAGATTTACCCCACATGCGAGGGGGTTTGCCGGTCAGGCGCTCCATCATGGCGATAACGCTGGCTGCTTCTTGCTGCCGGCGTGTATGCGCAACGGCGTCGATAAACGCCGTTACGCTTGCGTCATTCTCTTGTGTCTTTATTTCAGCCATGCGGCTTAGAAGACACGCCAGCTGCCAAGTTCACAAACGTTAAAGCCATAGTTGGTGACCTCGTCGCCATCAGAAAACAGCGCGCGGAAATCGTAAATGCAATAGCCTGTGCCATCGTCGATGTTTACATTGACAGAACTGCGGCTCGGCAGAACTGAGTTACCAAACCAATCTTGCCCCCAATTGCGTTGGTCGCGATTCGTGGCGTAGAAATGTGTCATGGTGACATTTGTGTCATTGATAATCTGAACGACTCGGTTCTGCGCAAATGCAGCGTTAAACAGAGCAGCCGTAAAGGCCAGTGAAATGAGTAAGATACGCATTGTAATGTTCCTCGGTTGACATTCGTATATTATCGCGCCGTTCGATTGATCCGTCAATCAGACTCTGGTCAATAATTATGCGTCAGTTTTGCCGGAAAATGGGCGCAGAACCTCGGGTTCCACGAGTTTTCGAAACAAAACAACTGCGCCGTTTGAATGGCGTGGGTCATAAGCAAAGCCGCGCGCGCCCAAATGTGAAAATAGCGCCGCAATACCTGCCAACCCAGTGATATGGTCATGAAGTTCCAGATAGATGCGATCAACAGAATGAAGTTCGACATCGGCAAAAATCCACCGTTCCGCGCCTTCAATATCGCAAATAATCAGGCTAACCTTATGGGTGGACAGGAAATTATTGAAGTCGATGACCGGTACTGAAATCACCGACTCATAGGGCTCCGGGCCTTCGGAAAGGCTGCCCATCCAAAAATCACGACGTTGATAAAACAACGCCGTATCCGCCCCCGAATTTGCCAAAACAGCATTCACGGGGCGCACCGAGGTCACGCCATTTGCAGCATGTAACTTGGCCATATAGGGCAGCAGTGACGGGTTTGCCTCAACCGCAAAAATTTGCGAAACGCCCGGCTGACGTGCCACAAGGCTTGAAATGAATCCGATGCCAGCACCGATTTCCAATACAATATCACCCGGTATTACAATCGCGGGAATTTGCGCCGCCTCCTCAGCTTCATAGCGATGGGCGCACAGGGCGGCGGCAATCGGGGGCGTGATTATAATTTCATCTAACGGCACTTTAATGCCGCAGGATAGCAGTTCCGAATCTGTGTCACGTTGCGCGGTTCTGATCATCGCTTTATGCTGCCACAGCCTTACGATGCGCGCCAGTAAATTCAACTGCGGGTTGCGCGTTAACGCGGGCTTCGTTTGGCGAGTATGCGCTGTAAGGTGCGCCGATGCATGTTTAAGCGCCGCGCCGTTTCGCTGACATTACGGTCACAAAGTTCAAACACGCGTTGAATATGCTCCCACCTTACCCGGTCGGCTGACATTGGGTTTTCAGGCGGGGCGGGCTTGTCATCGGGCAAGGATAGCAAGGCGGCAGTAATGTCATTGGCGTCAGCGGGCTTTGACAAATAATCGGTTGCGCCAATTTTAACGGCGGCCACTGCGCTGGCAATGGCACCGTAGCCTGTTAACACAACAATGCGCGCATCGGGGCGCACGGCGCGCAGGGCTTCAACAACATCTAGCCCATTGCCATCTTCCAAGCGCAAATCAAACACACCGTATGCCGGGGGCTTGGCGGCAACCAATTGTTTAGCTGCGGCCACGGTTTCGGCGCATTCTACAATAAAGCCGCGTTTTTCCATGGCGCGGGCGAGGCGGCGCAAAAACGGTTCGTCATCATCTAATAACAGAAGCGAGCGGTCATCGCCGATTTTCGCGGCGAGGTCATCGGTATCTGACATAGGGTTCCCCATTATTTAAGATCTTGATAATGCGCTAAGCAGGGCGCGTCAAACAGGCCGTGTACTCGCCGTTACATAGTTGACCGAAAGGTCACGATCGGAGATGGACCAGCGCCAGCTTAACGGCTTGAAAACAAAGCCTTTACGGTCTTCTGGGTGCAATCCGGCGGCTGAAAGTAGGGCGAATAATTCATCCGGCGTTATGAATTTGCTCCAATCATGCGTGCCCTTCGGTAACCAGCGCATAATATGTTCGGCACCGACAATGGCCACTGCCCAGCTTTTTGGGTTGCGATTGATAGTCGAGGCAATCATCAGGCCACCGGGTTTGAGTAAGTCATGGCAAGCACGCAAATAGGTAGCAGGATTGGCGACATGCTCTACCACCTCCATATTCAGCACAACATCAAACTGTTCGCCCGCAGCGGCCAAGTCTTCTGCCGTTGTGTGACGATAATCAATATCTAGGCCCATAGCCTTGGCATGCACCTGTGCTACGGGAATATTGCCCGCTGCCGCATCGGCCCCCACCACCGTAGCCCCAAGCCGGGCCATCGGTTCAGCCAGTAAGCCACCCCCGCAGCCAATATCCAAAACGCGCAGCCCTTCAAATGGGTTCAGCGCTTTGGGGTCACGGCCAAATTCTGCGCAAATCTGGGCGATGATGTAATCAAGCCGCACGGGGTTCATCATGTGCAGCGGCTTAAACTTGCCGTCCACATCCCACCATTCAGCGGCCATCGCTTCAAATTTCGCGACTTCGCGCGGGTCTATCGTGCTCTGCGTTGCGTTCATCTCATCAACCTGCCATGTTTTACATAACCGAGATAGTCCGAGCGCCATGCCTGAACAAGCTGACAATCTGTCCACCCTTATCCGCCCGCAGCTTTTCGCGGCGCTTTCCCCTTATATGACAACACGTTTGGTCGTGGGCGATGGGCATGAGCTTTACGTTGAATGCTGTGGCAACCCCAATGGCATTCCGGTTGTGGTGTTGCATGGTGGGCCGGGCGGTGGTTGCACACCTTCTATGCGCCGGTATTTTGACCCGGAACTATTTCGGATTGTGCTGTTTGATCAGCGTGGCTGTGGCCGCTCCACCCCCTATGCCAGTGTTGAGTCAAATACGACATGGCATTTGGTGGATGATATTGAACGTATTCGTGCCGTGCTTGGGATAGATCGCTGGATGGTTTTTGGCGGAAGCTGGGGTGCGACACTGGCGCTGCTCTATGCCCAAGCCCATCCAAACCGCGTCCATTCTATGGTGTTGCGCGGTGTATTCACGATGACAAAGACCGAGCTGGATTGGTTTTATGGTGGCGGTGCTGCTCGGTTTTGGCCGGATTCATGGGCCTTATTTTGCGCCCCCATCCCAAAAGAAGAACGTGGCGATATGATCGCGGCTTATCGCAAACGCTTATTTGGCGATGATGTCGAGATTGCCACTCAGGCCGCGCTGGCTTGGACGGGGTGGGAAAATACGCTGGCCTTTGTAAACTCGGACGGCAGCTCACATACCGGCAGCCCGCATTATGCCCGCGCCTTTGCACGGATAGAGAATCACTATTTCCACAATGCTGGTTTTTTACAGAGCGATGATCAGATTATGCGCGACCTACCGCGCATTGCCGCCATTCCTGCGGTCATCGTACAAGGTCGGTATGATATGGTTTGCCCCCCCGCAACGGCGGCAAATCTGGCGCAAAACTGGCCCGCAGCAGAGCTGCAATTGGTGAGCATGGCGGGCCATGCAATGTCCGAGCCAGGCATATCCGCCGCGCTTTTACGCGCAGTGCAGCAACTTGGTGTTCGCTAAGTCGGGCAATGACATTTCAAATGTTATGGCAAAAACGCAATAATATATTGCAGCACTGCGCCTGACCTGTAAACATGCGCCCAAGGGCAGCCCCAGTCTGCCCAATTGGGAGTGGATAGCTTGAATAGCGTAATACGCATCATTGCCCAGCGCCTTGGGCTTGGCCTTCTAACATTGCTGGTTGTCTCGGTCATCATTTTTGGCGCGGTCGAACTTTTGCCCGGCGATTTTGCAGAGGAACGGCTTGGCCAAGCGGCAACCCCCGAAGCCGTGGCCGCAATTCGCAAACAACTCGGCCTCGATCAACCACCCGTGACCCGCTATTTCCAATGGCTTGGGGCTGCAATTCAGGGTGATTTTGGAGTGTCCTTCGGCAATAACCTCGCTGTCGCAGGGCAAATATTCGGCCGGTTCTCAAATACATTGTTCCTCGCTGTATTGGCCGCAGCCATCGCCGTACCGCTGGCCCTAACAATCGGCATCCTCGCGGCGCTATATCGCAATTCAATCTTTGACCGTGTGGCCAATGTCGGCACGCTGGCCTCCATTTCCAGCCCCGAATTTTTTGTCGCCTATATGCTCATTCTATTTTTCGCGGTGCTAAATCCATGGCTGCCAGCAATCTCAAATATTCATTCAGGCATGGGTTTTTGGCATAAAATTGAATCATCTTTACTGCCCGCACTGACCCTAACCTTAGTTGTAACGGCGCATATGATGCGCATGACACGTGCCGCCATCATAAACCTTCTGGCCAGCCCCTATATTGAAATGGCCCGGCTAAAAGGTGTTAAACCTCTGCGCATCATTACCCATCATGCGCTGCCAAATGCGCTCGCGCCGATCATTAACGTTGTCGCCCTCAACCTCGCCTACCTGATTACCGGTGTCGTCGTGGTGGAGGTGGTGTTCGTCTATCCCGGCGTTGGCCAGCTGTTTGTGGATAGTGTGAAGCGGCGCGATATTCCTGTGGTGCAGGCTTGCTGCCTCATCTTTGCCGCCGCCTATATCCTGCTCAACCTAACGGCGGATATTATGGCGATCCTATCCAACCCGCGGCTGAGGCATCCAAAATGATGATAACATTTTACATCGCGGCGGTCTTAGTGGGCTGCATCGCATTATCCTACGCCTTTCGCCTATTGGGCCGAACAGCAGGCACATCGGGCAGCCGCAAGCTGTTTCGTCAAATGCCGCTTACAGCTTCCTTTGGCATCATGGTCATTCTCATTTACGCGGTTGTTGCCATTTTCGCACCCATCGTGGCCCCGTATGGCGAAGCTGAGATATTTGCCGCCACCAACGCCTCCCCTGGCCAGGTGCCCGAACACCTTCTGGGCACCGACCAAATTGGCCGCGACCTGCTTACCCGGCTCATTTACGGTGCGCGCAATACGGTGGGCATCGCGCTCATCACCGCAGTGCTTACATTCGTGCTGGGTGCAACATTGGGCTTTCTGGCAGCCACGCTTGGCGGCTGGATAGACCAACTCCTGAGCCGCGCAGTTGATGTGCTTATGGCCATCCCGCAGCTCATTTTCGCATTGTTGCTTATCACAATCGTTGGCCAATCAACCATCAATATGATTCTTATTCTTGCCGTGCTTGATAGCACGCGCGTGTTCCGCCTTGCCCGCGCGGTTGGCGTTAATATCGTCGTGATGGATTATATTGAGGCCGCAAAACTGCGCGGTGAAACCCTGCCTTACCTGATTTTCCGCGAAATTTTACCAAATGCCACTGCGCCACTTCTGGCCGAATTTGGCCTGCGCTTTTGCTTTGTGTTTCTGTCCATTGCCGCGCTGTCATTCCTTGGCGTCGGCATCCAGCCTCCCTTGGCAGACTGGGGGTCAATGGTCCGTGACCTTGCCGGCTTCATCAACTTTGCCAGCATGAATTTCAGCTTAGCGCTACTGCCACTTCTGGCCGCTGGGGCCATCGCGCTGCTGACCATCGCGGTAAACTTTGTCGTTGACTGGATGCTACACCGGTCCTCTGGCCTGAAGGAGTAACGACATGAGTGACGAACTTCTGGTCAAAATCCGCGGCCTGCGCATCGAAGGCCGCTCGGATGAAAAATGGAACGAAATCGTGCATGGCGTCGATTTAGACCTCCGCCGTGGTGAGGTGCTGGGGTTGATTGGTGAATCCGGCGCCGGAAAATCGACCATCGGGCTCGCCGCAATGGGCTTCACCCGCGATGGCTGCCGCATTTCCGGTGGCACGATTGAATTTGATGGTGTGGATTTGGGCAAGGCCAGCCGCGAGTCTCGCCGCCGCCTGCTTGGAAAACGCATCGCCTATGTCGCCCAATCCGCCGCCGCCAGCTTTAACCCTGCGCACCGGATCATCGACCAACACACCGAGGCCCCCGTCCAGCATGGCGTGCGTAGCCGGGCTGAATCTGAGGCAGACGGGATTGAGCTTTACCGCCGCCTACGGCTACCCAACCCTGAGGAAATTGGCTTTCGCTACCCGCATCAGGTTTCCGGCGGGCAATTGCAACGCGCCATGACCGCCATGGCCATGGCCTGCCGTCCCGATCTGATTATCTTTGATGAACCGACCACGGCGCTCGATGTTACCACGCAAATTGAAGTGCTGGCGGCGATCCGTGATATCGTGTCTCAGTTCAACACCGCTGCTATTTACATCACGCATGACCTTGCCGTTGTGGCGCAAATGGCTGACCGGATCAAAGTGCTGCTGAAGGGCGACGAGGTCGAAGAAAACGACACCCGCACCATGCTGAGTAGCCCGCGTGAGGCCTATACCAAATCACTTTGGGCGGTGCGCAGCTTTGAGCGGCCAGCCAAACCGGCGGTCATTTTGCGCGAAGTCCCGGTTGTGCGGGTTCAAAACGTTACCGCCGCCTATGGCAAAGTGCCAGTGCTTCATGATGTTAGTTTTGATATCCATAAAGGCCGCACCGTGGCCGTTGTGGGTGAATCGGGCTCGGGTAAATCGACTGTGGCGCGTTGTATAACGGGGCTGCTACCCCCGAGCCGTGGATCAATCTCATTCAACGGTGTGGCGTTGCCCCCGAGCTATAAATCGCGCAATAAAGAACTGCTTCGCACGGCACAAATGATTTATCAGATGGCCGATACCGCGCTGAACCCGCGCCAAAAAATCAAAGACATCATCGGTCGTCCCGTTGAGTTTTACCGTGGCCTATCGGGGGCTGACCGGATGCGCCGGGTTGGCGCATTGCTTGAGCAAATCGAGCTTGATCCATCCGAATATATGGAACGCCTGCCGGGCGAGCTATCTGGGGGCCAAAAACAGCGTATCGGTATCGCCCGCGCCCTCGCGGCTGAACCGGAGTTTATTATCTGTGATGAGGTGACAAGTGCACTTGACCAGTTGGTTGCTGAAGGCATCTTAAAGCTGCTTGCCCGGCTGCAAGATGATTTGGGCCTTGCCTATATGTTCATCACCCATGACCTTGCGACTGTAAAAGCCATCGCTGATGAAGTGGTTGTGATGAAAGATGGCCGTGTCGTTGAAATGGGCCCGAAGAAAGAAATGTTCACCCCGCCGCACCATCCGTATACCGACCTGTTGCTATCCTCGGTGCCCGAGATGGACCCGGATTGGCTGACCAACCTGCTAGCCGAGCGCGGAGTTGACAATATTGGTGATGCTGCCAGCGCCAAAATCTAAATCCAAGAATAATTGTATCTGGCGGAGCCTCCGGCGGGGATATTTGGAAAAAAGAGATGAAGCAGTTACGCATCTCTTGTTCATAAATATCCTGCGGGGGTCCGGGGGTGCAAAACCCCCGGCCTGAGGATTGATCATAGCGCGGCGGCCAATCGCGCACCCTGATCTATAGCGCGTTTGGCATCCAACTCTCCTGCTATATCAGCCCCACCGATGACATGCGCGCAGACCCCTGCGGCGTGCAATTCATCTGCAAGGCTGCGCTCACTGACCTGCCCAGCGCAGAGCACAATAGTATCGGCGGCGATCAATCGTAGGTTACCGCGCTCAGGCCCGTCAGATACCATCAACCCGTCTGGCGTAATCGCTTCGTAGTTTACGCCGCCAATCATCTCAACTTGTTTCATTTGCAACTGCGCGCGATGAATCCAGCCTGTTGTTTTACCAAGCCCTTTACCCAGTTTCTGGGCCTTACGCTGAAGCAATGTTACTTGACGGGGGCTTGGCGCTGGCTGCGGGCCTTCGGGGGCAAGCCCACCGGGTGAAAGCGCCGGGTCGCCGACGCCCCATTCGCGGCGCCATTCCGCGACATCTAGGGTTGGGCTGGTTTCAGTAGTGAGGAATTCAGCCACATCAAAACCAATGCCCCCGGCCCCAATGATCGCTACTTTTTGTCCAACCTGCCCCCCGCGCAGCACCTCGGCATAGCCTTTAACATGGGGCAGGTCTTGGCCGGGGATAGCCGGGTCGCGCGCTGTGACGCCTGTGGAGATGATGATCTCATCAAATCCGGTTAGCGCCGATGCGTCTGCACGGGTGTTGAGGCGCATATCCACACCGCGCGCGGCTAACTCCGTGGCAAACCAATCGACCAAACCGTGAAATTCTTCCTTGCCCGGGATTTGCCGCGCAAGGTTCAATTGGCCGCCAACTTGGCCTGACGCCTCAAACAAGGTCACGGCATGGCCACGTTCGGCAGCGACCAAACTCGCCGACATGCCTGCCGCCCCCGCCCCAACAATGGCGATCCGCTTTGGCGCAATACTTGGCGCATAGACCAGTTCTGTTTCATGGCACGCCCGTGGGTTGACCAGACAACTGCTAAGCTTCATCGAAAACGTATGGTCCAAACAGGCTTGGTTGCAGGCAATACAAGGCGCAATTCGCGCGGATTGCCCCGCCGCCGCCTTGGCCACGAAAGCTGGGTCCGCCAGAAACGGCCGCGCCATCGAAACCATATCGGCGCAACCATCGGCCAAAACCTGCTCGGCCACCTCGGGTGTGTTGATGCGGTTCGATGTGATCAGCGGAATGCTCACATGGCCCATTAACCGTTTGGTAACCCACGTAAAACCCGCGCGCGGGACCGATGTTGCAATCGTTGGGATCCGCGCCTCATGCCAGCCGATGCCGGTGTTGATCATGCTTGCACCGGCCGCCTCGACCGCTTGGGCCAGTTCGCGGATTTGGTCAAAGCTTTGGCCGTCGGGGATCAGGTCAATCATCGACAGGCGGTAAATTAGAATGAAATCCGCCCCAACAGCGGCACGAACCCGCCGCACAACCTCAATTGGTAGGCGCATCCGCTTTGCCCATGACCCGCCCCATTCGTCGGTGCGCTTATTGGTATGGGTCACCAAAAACTGGTTAAGCAAATAGCCTTCCGAACCCATGATTTCTACGCCGTCATACCCGGCCTCGCGGGCACGCGCGGCGGCTGTTACGATATCAGCGATCTGCTTCTCGATCCCCTCGGCATCTAATTCCTTGGGCGCAAATGGCGATATGGGAGATTTTATCGGCGATGGGGCCACGCATTTTGGGGAATAAGCATAACGGCCCGCATGCAGAATTTGCATGGCAATTTTACCGCCCGCAGTATGCACGGCATCGGTTACAATTTGGTGGTTGGCAATGTCCGCCGGGGTAAACAATCCCGCCGCGCCGGGCAGCACCGCGCCCTCTTCATTTGGGGCCATACCGCCGGTTACAATCAGCGCCGCACCGCCTGCTGCACGTTCGGCATAAAACGCCGCAACCCGTGCCCAGTCACCAAGTTCTTCAAGGCCAGTATGCATTGAACCCATAAGCACGCGGTTTTTTAAAACCGTGTGGCCAAGATCAAGCGGGGCAAGCATTTGGGGATATAGGGACATTGGGGCACCTTTGGTTAAGGGGCCAGAATGGCAAAGCCGCCGCGCATTGTCACGCGGCGACCTTACGTTAGTTTGCGGCCTGCATGGCGGCGACAAAGCCAATGGCGATTGCGCGCGCCTGGGTTTCATTCGGATCAGCGCCAGCAAGGCTGTTGACTGAGAGCGAAGCCAAACGCCCATTCACCTCGGTAAAGGCGCGCCAAAAACTTTGGCTTAGCCCGGCGCCAACGGGAGCGGCGCGGTCTTCGACGAGTATGTAAAGCGCATCACTTTGCGTAAAACTGCTGACAATGCGCACCGCCGCAGGCTCGCGCCCTTTGCCAAGCGATGGCAGGCCAACCGGGCTGCGCAAAAACGCCTCAAGGTCGCCAAATGCGCCGGCAGCACCGCGTTCACGCGCGCCAAGCAACCCGCTTGGGGTCACTGATGCGATGAGAACCGCACTGAGTGGGACATCTTCAATCGTAACGCGCCCCGCATCGTTCTGCCCACAATCGGCCAGAATAACAAAGGCACCTGCTTGGTTTTCAACGCCGGTATGGGAATCAATACAAAACCCGGCAGGCCCGGCTATGACCACATCCCGGCCTCCAGCCGACACGGTGGCGCTGGTCAGAATGCCGCGTGTGGGTGAAAAGCAGGCTGCCAGCAGCCCGCAGATCAGCACAAGGCTAAGTTTATACATCCGCATATACATGCGATTCCATGGCCGCACCCGGATGGGTGACAGCGCCTTTATATGCCCCGCCCACTTGCTGAGCATATTTCCACAGCGCGCCGGATGAGTAAATCGTCGCCCGCGGGCCTTTCCATTCGCTGCGCCGCTTGGTCATTTCGGCGTCTGAGATATTGACCGAAATTTCACCCTTCATGGCGTCAAGTGTGATCAGGTCACCATCACGCAACAGCGCAATAGGGCCACCATGGGCTGCTTCGGGGCCAACATGGCCCACGCAGAACCCGCGTGTTGCGCCCGAAAAACGCCCATCTGTAATAAGCGCCACTTTTTTGCCCATGCCTTGGCCAGAAAGCGCAGCCGTCGTGGCGAGCATTTCGCGCATGCCCGGGCCGCCAGCCGGTCCTTCATTGCGGATAACAATCACATCGCCAGCCTGATAGCTGCGGGCTTTAACGGCTTCAAACGCGTCTTCTTCGCATTCAAACACCCGTGCTGGGCCGGTGAATACGATTTCCTCATCGCTCATCCCGGCGATTTTCACGATAGCGCCTTCCGGGGCCAAGTTGCCTTTTAGGCCAACAACACCGCCAGTTTTGGAAATGGGCGTGGCGCTGGGAAAAATCACGCGGCCATCAGCTTCGCGCTCAATCAGGTCAATCTCTTCACCAATCGTGCGGCCCGATACTGTCATGCAGTCTTCATGCAACAGCTTGGCTTTGCGCAATTCCTTCATCACAACGGGCACGCCGCCAGCCTCATACAGGTCTTTGGCCACATAATTGCCACCCGGTTTCAGGTCAACGAAATAGGGGGTGTCGCGGAAGATCTGGCAAACGTCATCCAGAAAAAACTCCAGCCCCGCCTCATGGGCAATCGCAGGCAAATGCAGCCCTGCATTGGTAGACCCACCGGTGCAAGCCACGATGCGTGCGGCATTTTCCAGTGATTTAAGCGTCACAATATCACGCGCGCGGATATTTTTTTCCAACAGGTTCATTACGGCCCGGCCCGAAGCCTCGCCATAGGCATCGCGGCTTTCATAAGGGGCTGGCGCACCGGCTGAGTTAAACAGCGCAAGGCCAATCGCTTCGGACACACAGGCCATCGTGTTGGCGGTAAACTGGCCACCACAGGCACCAGCGCTTGGGCAGGCGACACGCTCTAGCGCGTCAAGCTCGGCATCGGTACTTGTGCCCGCTTGATGGCGGCCAACGGCTTCAAACACATCTTGCACTGTCACATCGCGGCCTTCAAACCGGCCCGGCAGGATAGAGCCACCATATAAAAACACCGAAGGCACGTTGAGGCGCACCATCGCCATCATCATGCCGGGAAGTGATTTATCACAACCCGCAAGGCCAACAATCGCGTCATAGCAATGGCCACGCATGGTCAGTTCAACTGAATCCGCTATCACCTCACGGCTGGCAAGGCTGCTGCGCATGCCTTCATGGCCCATGGCAATACCGTCGGTTACGGTGATGGTCGTAAATTCACGCGGCGTGCCCTCAGCGGTGCGCACACCTGCCTTAACCGATTGTGCCTGACGGTTGAGCGCAATGTTACAAGGTGCGGCCTCATTCCAGCAGGTGGCCACGCCGACCAGCGGTTGGTGGATTTCTGTCTCAGACAGGCCCATCGCATATAAATAGCTGCGATGTGGCGCCCGGGCTGGGCCCTCGGTTACATGGCGCGACGGAAGTTTGGATTTGTCAAAACGGCTGGTTTTCATAGTGATGCTCCGCAATTTGGTTGCTCTAGCAATAGGCAAAGCCATGCCAAAGGACAAGCCACGCGGGCTTGCCAGCAGCAATTTTCGCACTACTCTGTGCAAAACAAACCAAGCAGCAGGCAAATGCACGAAAATCGACCCGAACTTGCGGCTTTTTGCGCGCCCGCGGCGGCCTATTGTGGCCCACGCCGCACCATAATTGGCAGCCTTCTTGTCGTGCTGTTGCCAGCATTGCTGATCGCGGCGCTGGCAGCGGGTTTGTATTATGCACTGATTCCATGGCGCGAATCGCAGCAAATTGGGTCGGGCTATTCGCTCTTATTCCAAGCGACGTCCTTTGGCACCGAGGTTGCGCGCGGCCAAACCCCGCGCAGCGTTGTTATTTTGCTTGGCCTTGTGCTGATCATTGTGCCCAGCCTTTGGTTCGTGTTGCGTAAACTACACCACCGCCCATTGCGCAGCTTGTTTGGGGCCAGCGGCAGGCTTAACTGGCGGCATTTTTGGGTTGGGCTCGGCGTTGTGCTGGCCGCCTCATTGCTACGCCCCAGCCTTTATCTTGGCGAAACTCCAAGCCTTGCGCTGCCAACGCTTAGCTGGATGTCATGGATGCTGATCGCCGTGCCGGTGCTTTTGGCCCAATGCACAACCGAAGAGCTGTTTTTTCGGGGCTACCTGCAACAACAACTTGCTGCCCGCTTTGCCAGCCATTGGGCTTGGCTTGTATTGCCGTCGGTTCTGTTCGGCCTGCTCCATTACAATGCGGCTGCACCAAGCCTGTTTAATTGGCTGAATATGGGCGCCTTGGCGATGATGGGGGCGATGGCAGCCGATGTAACGGCGCGCACCGGAAATTTGGGCGCGGCCATTGGGCTGCATTTTGGTAATAATCTGTATTTGTTAATGCTACATGCCAAGTTTTCTGCGATGAACGGGCTGGCGCTGACGCAATCCACACCGCCCCAAACCATGGCTGCGCTGGTGTTTTCCCCAATCGAGCATCTTATTCCGCTGGTGATTGCGTATAGCATTTATCGCAAAAGGATTGCGCCAAAAGCCGATGGCTAGCCCCGTCAACCCCGCTTTGTGGCGAATAGCTGTTGGCATCGCTCTAACCATATTGGTCGCGCCGATTTGGTTCATTTTCATGCTGTTTGCAGCTGATTTCTTCTTTGCGCTGAACATCAGCCCCGTCTGGCAGATTGTTGAAGCGCGCAGCCCAGAGGCGGTTTTATTGCTGTTGGCCAGCATTGTCGCAGGCTTGCCTATGCTCGCGATTGTTTTGCGTTGGCTGCACAATACAACCCTGCGCGCCCTGTTCTCCAATGATCCGCTCCGCATCCGTTGGTTTCTGGCCGCCGTGCTTGTGGTGGCGGTGCTTCAGGCCATATTGTTTTTCATCCCCCAAGCCCCCGAAATACACCCAAACCTAAGCTTAGCCCGCTGGCTAACATGGCTGGCCCCGGCGCTGGTCCTAATCCTGTTGCAATCCACCACCGAGGAGTTGGTGTTTCGCGGCTATGCCCAGCAAATGCTGCTGGCCCGGTTCAGCCATGTTTGGGTGGCGCTGCTAATCCCATCAATCATCTTCGGCCTTGGTCATTATGACCCGGAAACTTATGGCCAAAACGCCCTTCTGGCCGTCGCTGTGATAGCGGTTTGGGGTTTGATGTTGGCGCATTTGACATGGCAATCCGGCAGCCTCCTACCCGCAATCGGCCTTCATTTTGCCAATAATGTTTTGGCAATTTTGGTGGTTTCCGAACAGGGGAACCTATCAGCATTAGCGCTTTATCATTGGCCGTTTGATTTTTCGACAGAGTCTGCCAAGCGGGGTCTTTTACTGATGACAATCGCGCAAAACGCTGTGCTTTACGCGTTCTACCAACTTGCCCGCGCGCTCTACCGCTGCCGCTTGCGGACCATGTTGCATTCTAGCCCGCCGCCCTCTATCTAGAACGATAAAGCTAAGGGGAGCAGGCGATCCATGAACTGGATTTCAAACTACGTTCGACCGACCATTAATTCGCTGTTTTCGCGCCGTGAAATGCCCGAAAACCTGTGGACCAAATGTGATAGCTGCAGCACGATGCTATTTCATCGTGAATTGAAAGACGCGTTGAATACCTGCCCGAATTGCAACCACCATATGGCGTTTGCGCCACGTGATCGGTTTGCCGCACTATTTGATAACGGCATTTTTGCCGAGGTGAGCGTGCCTGAAGCGACGCCCGACCCGCTGCATTTTCGTGACCAAAAGCGCTATCCTGACAGGCTGCGCGACGCCCGCAAAAAGACCGACGAGAAAGAAGCAATTCTTGTGGGCTTGGGTGAAATGGGCCGCATGAAGGTGGTTGCCGCCGCGCAAGACTTTTCCTTCATGGGTGGTTCGATGGGCATGTATGTGGGCAATGCGCTTCTGGCCGGGGCTGAAGCTGCGGTTAAGGCCAAAGCGCCGTTTATTGTGTTTTCGGCCGCAGGTGGGGCGCGTATGCAAGAAGGCATTCTGAGCCTGATGCAAATGCCGCGCACAACAATTGCGGTGCAAATGGTTAAAGAAGCCGGGCTGCCCTATATTGTGGTGCTAACCCACCCAACTACGGGTGGCGTAACGGCCAGTTATGCTATGCTGGGTGATGTGCAAATCGCCGAACCCAATGCGCTTATCGGCTTTGCGGGAACCCGCGTGATAGAACAAACCATCCGCGAACAATTGCCCGAAGGGTTTCAGCGGGCTGAATATTTGCTGGACCACGGCATGCTTGACCGCGTGACCGACCGTAAAAAACTGCGCGAAGAACTGATTTCCATAATGCATATGCTGACCGGGCGGCCACAGCCGATCATGGGCGACTTGCCCAAACCAGCAGAAAATGTTGAACCGGCAGACGCTTCTGCACCGGTTAGCACGGCGCCAACCCCTGCGAAAGCTGCCGAAAAGTGAGCGCGCCAAGTGATGTCATCCTTGCGCGGATGATGTCGCTGCACCCGAAGATTATTGATTTAACACTTGATCGGGTGTGGCGGCTTTTGGTGGCCTTGGGCAACCCAGAACGCTATTTGCCACCCGTTATCCATATTGCTGGCACCAATGGCAAAGGCAGCACTTTGGCGATGATCCGCGCCGGGCTTGAGGGCGGGGGCTGCCGTGTTCACGCTTATACTTCGCCGCATTTAGCGCGGTTCCATGAACGGATCCGCTTGGCCGAGGGGCTGATATCCGAACCGGATCTGGAAGCCGTTTTAGCGGAATGTGAAACCGCCAATGGCCCGGACTCGATTACTTATTTTGAAATCACCACCTGCGCCGCCTTGCTCGCCTTTGCCCGCAATCCCGCCGATTATACCTTGCTTGAGGTTGGGCTTGGTGGCCGGTTGGATGCAACAAATGTCGTTAAATCCCCGCGACTTACCGTCATCACGCCTGTTAGTATCGACCATCAGCAATATCTGGGTGATACCCTGCCCGAGATTGCAGGTGAGAAGGCCGGAATTATTAAACAAGGCGTGCCTTGCATCGTTGGCCCGCAAGAAGATGCCGCCCTTGAGGTGATAGAGGCCAAGGCCGCGCGGCTGCAAGCGCCACTATTGGTGCATGGCCGCGATTGGCATGTATGGGAAGAACATGGCCGCCTTGTTTATCAAGATGAACAGGGCCTGCTTGATTTGCCTATGCCCGTGCTGATTGGTGCGCATCAGGTGCAAAATGCTGGCATTGCCATTGCCGCATTGCGCGCGCTGGGTAAGGGTGAGGCGGCGTGCAAGGCCGCGCTAACCAAGGCTGAATGGCCCGCCCGCCTGCAACGCTTGCGCCATGGCCCGCTGGTTGAGGCGGCCGCGGGGTGTGAATTATGGCTTGACGGCGGGCATAATCCAGGGGCGGGTTTGGCGCTGGCAGAAGCACTTGGCCGCCTGCCTACACGCCCGCTGGCCATGGTGTGCGGCATGTTAAATACCAAAGATATTAAGGGTTATTTGCGCCCCTTGGCCGGTTTGGCTGATCAATTGGTCGCGCTGTCTATCCCCGGAGAACCCAACACATTGCCCGCCGATGTAACCGCCGCAGCAGCGGCAGAGGTTGGGATGAAATCCAGCGCTGCGCCGGATGCGCATACTGCAATTCGTACAATTGCCACTGCGCAACCCGGTTGCCGCATTCTTATCTGCGGGTCTCTGTATTTGGCAGGCAATGTGCTGCGCGAAAACGGATAGGCGTTACACTGTATCTAAAGTTATAGTATAACCGCAAAACGTACAAAAAAGGCCGCAAAGCGGCCATTTCCGTGTCATTTCCAGCCGTTTTTTGGCCGATTTTAGCCAATTTTAAGCAGTTTTTAAATCGACGATTCGATCCAGCTTTTGAGGCTGGCCTTCGGCGCGGCACCGGCCTTATTGGCGATGACTTTGCCATCTTTGAACAAGAACAGTGCCGGAATGCCGCGCACACCAAGTGCGCTTGGGGTGGCAGGATTTTCTTCGATATCAATTTTGGCGATTTTCACGCGACCCGCCAGCTCAACCGAAATTTCTTCCAGTGCCGGGCCGATCTGCTTGCAAGGGCCGCACCATTCGGCCCAGAAATCGACCAATACGGGGATGTCGGAATTCAGAACTTCGGCTTCGAATGTGGCATCGGATACGGGGACGCTGGCCATCGGGCTCTCCTTCAGTTGGGTTGAGTCGAATCGTAAGGGCGGCACCGCGCCGCGTCAAGGTATGGCGCGTGCGGCAATGGCGCGTTCAAGCGCTTGGTCGGTCAACTTCGCGTCAAGCTGCATGACTTTGGCACTGCGGGTCCAGATGATGGCGCAGTTGATCTGCCGGTCAGGGTAGATTTGGCGAAGTGCTGCGCGGTAGGCCCCCATTTGGCGCAGCAGGGCTTCCGGGGTCTCATCGGGCTGGCTCGGCACGGTGCGGTTGGTTTTGAAATCATAGGCGGTTATGCAATCAGGGGTGATGCTAAGCAGGTCAATGCGGCCTTCAATCGTGCCAAGCCCGGCAATATTGGCCACAAATCCAACCTCGGCCATGGGGGCGGCGGCGAGGATTTCTTGCATATCAGGGCTTGCCAATAGCGCGGCGATCTCGGCTCGTTCAGGGATATCTGCGTCGAGCTCTGCAAGCCGAGTGCTCTGCGCCGCGCCCTCTAGGCTGACAATTTCTTCCAATAAATCATGCACGGCTGCACCATAGGCCAGGGCGGTGGCTGTGTCTTGGCCAGCATCGCCCGTCAAAGCATGGGCGCCACCAAGGCCAGATGGGGCAATTGGGGCGGCGGGGCGAGTTGGGGTTGGCACGGCGTTGCTAAACCATGCGGGCGGGGCGGATGATGTGGCTTCGCGGATTGTTACGCGGCTTTGGGCGTCAGGTTCACCCAAATCACCCCAATTATGCAGCAGCGATAGTCCGCCATCGGGGCTGGGCAGAAGGTTGGGGAATTCCTGCAAAGCCGCAGCAATGCGGCCATACCAACTGGGGGTATTTTCCGTGCCGATATTGCCAGCACCCGTTACAATCAGCCAAGTTTTCGCCCGTGTCATGGCCACATAAAGCAGGCGCAATTCTTCATCGCTGCGGCGTTGGCGGGCGGCATCGGCGGCGTCTTGCACTAAGGCGGGGTTGTTATCGGCACCATGGCCCCAGCTTATTGCATTAGGGGCAAGTTGCAGAATATGGGTTTCATTCGGTGCTTTGCGCGCGGCGGTATCGGGCAAAATGACAATGGGCGCTTCCAACCCCTTGGCACCATGCACTGACATAACGCGCAATTGGTCGCTCGCCTCATCAACCTGCCGTTTGATTTCAACTTCGCCGCTGTCAATCCAATCCAGAAAGCCTGACAGGGTTGGAATTGCGCTTGTTTCATAGGCTAGGGCTTGGTTCAGCAACTCATCCACCGCATCTTCGCATTCTGCACCAAGCCGAGCGAGCAGGGCAGCGCGGCCGCCAAAATCTTGCAAGATAAGCTCAAGCAGGGCAAATGGGCGCTGGAAATCGGCCTGATCGCGCAGGGCTTTTAGTACGGGCGGCGCGCCTGCGGCCAGAAGCGCTGGCCACAGCGCACCTTTGCGGCCATGGGCAAGGGTAAAAAGCTGCCCCTCGGTCCAGCCAATAAGCGGTGAGCGTAAAACGGCGGCGAGCGACAGATCATCCGCTGGGCTGGCCGCAAAGCGCAATGCGGCCAGCAAGTCGCGCACGGCAAGTTCGTCGGTTAGCGTTAGCCGATCAGCGCCCGCCACAGCCACTTTTTCGGATTTCAGCGCGCGGATCAGCGATTTGTAAAGTTCCTTACGGCGGCGCACGAGAATCAAAATATCACCCGGGCGCACGGCGCGGCCTGCACCGGGCAGCGGGGTGTTCGTGGCCAGCAATTGCGCCACTTTTCGGGCAATTTGGCGGCCCAGTTCGCGCTCGGCATCGGGGCGGGCGGCGGCTGGGGTCAGGTCAAATATCGGTAATTTGGGGGGCGTGTCTTCACGTTCAGTAAAGGGCCAAAGGTCTACCCGGCCGGGCCTGTCGGGGAAGGCGGGCACATGCTTGGTGCCTTGACCAAGCCCTGCCGCCACATCGGCAAATACGGCATCAACCAAGGAAAGAATGGGGGTGGCGGAGCGGAATGAATGCAGCAGGCTGGCCTGTTGCAGCGGTGTTTCACGTTCAGCCAAACGGGCGGCGAACTCGGCCTCGATTGAGGTAAACCCAGCCGGGTCAGCCCCTTGAAAGGAGAAGATCGACTGTTTGACATCGCCGACCACAAATAAGGTGCGCTGCTCAATGCGCGCGCCCTCGCCGGCCAAAATTTCATCGGCCAACTTGGTGAAAATGCGCCACTGCGCGGGGCTTGTGTCTTGGGCCTCATCAATCAGAATATGGTCAATGCCGCCATCAAGGCGAAACAGCACCCAAGCGGCCATGTCGGATTGATTGAGCAGCGCACTGGCATTGCGAATGAGGTCATCAAAATCCAAACGTTGGCGACGCATTTTAGCGGCGTGATAGCGGGCCAGGAAGGCATGGGCGAAATTGTGCAGCACAAGGCTGCGGTTGAGGGCGGCAAGGTTTTTGCGGGTGTTAAACGCGTCAATCGCGCGGTCGCAAAACTGGTCAAGTAGGGGGGCAAGTCCCGCAATATCTTTGGTTTTTGCGCCGGGAAAGCCCCGTTTATAGCGCGTGCCGGCATTGGTTAGGAAGCTGCCAATGAACAGATCAAGCGCCTTTGACGCATCAACTATGCGCATTGTGCCGAGTGCGGTGGCCGCGGTAACCTCGGTTGCACCGCCAATCGCAAGCTGACTGGCCAGCCAGTCAATGTCGGCATCACTGAGCCCCTGCATGGCGGCGTGCAGAATGTCGTCATCACTCAAATCGGGCGCAATGCCCAGCGCCGTGGCAAGGGCTTTGGGGTTGCTGGGGGCGGCGAACAGATCTTGGTGGCGCAGGATGGCGGGCAAAAGCGTATCAATCTGGCCCGAGATCGTGGCCAAGGCGGTGAAGGCTTCGGCGTCATCCCCTTCAGCCATGTCATCCAGCACGGTGGCGCGCAGTTGGGCGCTGGCATGGTCATCCAAAAGATCAAAATTCGGGCTTAACCCGGCTTCAAGCGGGAAACGCCGCAGGAGTGATTCACAAAAGGCATGAATGGTTTGGATTTTCAGCCCGCCGGGGGTTTCCAATGCGCGGGCAAATAGGCGGCGGGCATCGGCCAGAAATGCGGGGCTATGGGCGGTGACGCCAAGATCGCGCAGCGCTTTGCCAAGCGCTTCATCAGCCAGCATCGACCAATGGCCAAGCTGGGCAAATAGCCGGTTTTGCATTTCGGCAGCGGCGGCCTTGGTATAGGTCAGGCATAAAATGCGCGCTGGCGGTGTGCCGTTCAGTAGCACGCGCGCCACGCGGTTGGTAAGCACGCTGGTTTTGCCAGACCCGGCATTTGCGGTGACCCAGCTTGACATATCGGGCCGGGCGGCAGCAAGTTGCGCTGCGGTGGCGCGGGCAATCTCGGCCTCGCTCATTCCAGCACCTCGGTTTCAGGGCTCATGCTTTCATCCCATTCGCCAAGGCGGGAAAGATGGTCGTAATCACCATCAAAGTTTTGCAAATCATGCCGGGCGCGGGCGGGGTAGCCACGGGCCGGGTCGGCATAGGCGGCAAGGAAGGTGGTGAAGGCATCGCGCAGCCCATCGCCCAAGGTAAACTTGGGGCTGGGGCCAAAAGATTTTTGCGCACCTAGCAAGATATAGGCGAAGGTTTCAACCGCCCCGGCGGCGATGTCATTGAAACCGCCGGCTTCAGCGATCAGCGCCTCAAGCGGCAGTTGAATGGCGATTGTGTCCACCTCGATTTGGGTCGGGTGGCTGCCAGATTTATAGTCATAAAGCGCAATGTGGCCATCGGGGCTACGATCAATCCGGTCGGCTGCGGCACTCAGCGTAAATTCGCGCCCGGCAATATCAAAGCTAAGCGCGCCTTTGGCTTCTAGCCCTATGGGTGCGGCGCTGTTGCGGCGGTCGGCCTCTTCGGCCAAGAACCACGCCATCGCCCCCAGCAAGCGTGCGCGCCATTGGGCGCGGATGGCGGGCCAAGGGGCAAGCTCGGTCAGGATTTCATCCATCCGGGCGCGCATTGCGGGGCTTAATGTGGCGGGCACCTTATGGGGTAGTTTGCGCACAAGGTCGGCCAGCACAGCATGCAGCACGGTGCCGCGTTCCAACGCATCGGGTTGGCGGCCAAGCGGGTTGAGCGGTTTGAGCCGCAGAATATGGCGGGCGTAAACGGCATAAGGGTCGCGTATCAGCGTTTCAATTTGTGTGACTGACAGTCGGTTGGGCCGGGCGGCAAGGGGCGGCGCAGGGCTGGGGCGTTTGGCGGGTTCAACGTCGATGATCGGGCGATCAAGCCGCTGGGCGAGTAGGCTAAGCGCGGCACCACGCGCCTGCATATCCGCCAACGCATCCTTGCCCGGTGCCCCCAAACCTTGCAGTAAGTTCACGAGGCGCAGCAGCCAACGCGACGGCAGGGTTTCCGCCTCACCATCGCGCAGGGCGCGCGACAGGATGACATTGGGCGCACCGAGTGCGGTTTGAAAGTCATGTGCGGCAAGACCGATGCGCAGTTCAGGCAGGGGGAGGCCAATGGTTTTGCGCATTTGGCGGTTGAGCCAATGATCCTCGGACAAGCGCTGCGGCCAGCCCCCTTCGGTTAGGCCCCCAAGTATAAGCAGATCAGCCGATTGAACGCGCGCCTCAAGCGGCCCCCAAATAGACAGGTTGGGATGGGGCAGATAGGCGGGGGGGCGCACCTCAACCTGTTGCATTTGGCGGGTCATCAGGGCGGCCCAAAGGCGCGGCGGCTGGGGCATTGCGCCTTGGCCCGCTTGGGTAAGGTGTTCAAGCAAGCTAAGCGCCGCTTGCCCGGCATCCTTATCCCAAATGCGGGGCTGTGGGCTATCGGCGGCAGGCGGGCAAAGCTGGCCGGCGCGGGCCTGAAGCTGGGCGGCCCAGATGGACAGTGGCAGGGTTGCAGCATCTTCATTAAAAATCAGGTCAAGCAGGGGCGCAAGCCACGCGTGGCGCGCTGGGTCTTCGCTTGCCCAGCGGTGCAGTATGGCCGGGCTGAGTTGCGGCGGGCCACCGCGCAGCAAGGCCATTTCCAGTGCTTGCACATGGCCCAAATGCGCGCCGCGCTGGGCGCCATCACCGCCCGTCAGGGGGTGTTTTAGAAGTTCCAGCAGGGCAACCGGGGCAATGTCTTGCCCTTCAACATCGGCCAAAAGACGCAAAAACAGGCCGGGCGGGGTGAGGTGCAGCGGCTGGCCTGCGCTATCATCGGCGGCAATATCCCAGCGGCGCAATTGGTTGGCGACGCGGCGGGCAAGCGTGCGGTCGGGCGTTACAAGTGCTGCCGTTTGGCCCAAATCCAAGGCGCGGCGCAGGGCCAGCGCAATGCTTTGCGCTTCGTGCCTTTGGCTATCGGCTTCAATCAATGTCAGCCCTTGGGTGGCATTGGTGAGGCTGGGGATAAGCGCCGGGCCGTCGCGTAGCCAATCATCGGTCACGGGTGCGGGGCGCAGCGCCAATGAGATGAGCGCGCCACGTTCTGGCACGGGCGCTAGGCGATTATGCCAAAGGATAACGTCGCCGGGTTCTGCGCCCAAAGCGACCAGCGTTTCGTTAAGCGCGAATTGCGGATGATCGGCGCTTAGGGCCGCGCGGGCAGGTGTGGGCAGCACATCATCAAACCCCGGCAGGATAACAGCGCCTTGTGGCAGCCGCGCCACCGCGGCCATAAAATTGCGCGTGGCCCGGCGCGACCCGGTAGAGCCTGCGACCAAAACTGGCGCTGACGGTGGGTTGGTCTGCCAAGCCGCGGCCAGCTTGTGCACCATGGCTGCGCGCCGCCCTTCAGCGCCGGAATAGGGGCGCGCGAGGCTGGCAAGATAGCGGCGCAAAATGCCGAGGAATGCCAGATTATCATCCCAATGTTTGGGCAGGGCGCTACTGTCAATGCGATCAAGCGCGGTGGGATCAAGACCTTCGCCTTCCAAATCCTCCAGCAAATCCCCAAGTGATTGCGCGAGATCTAGCAAAACGGAGGGGGCCAAGAGCTGGCCGCGCTGAGATTGATAGGCCGAAACAAGTGCGGCAAGGGTAAGCTGGCGGTGCAGCGCATCAGGGGCGGTGGGCAGGCTGGCATCGGGCATATGGGCAAGGTCACCCAACACGCGCAGTTGCGGCAGCAGGCCGGGGCCGCGCGCCATAAGCAGGGTTTCAACCCGCCGTGCGGTGCGCCGTGTGTTGACCCACAGCGTAAGGCGCGCCCAATCTTCGGGCGGGGCTGCGCCCATCCGAGCGGCGAGCCCATCAACCAGCGCTTGGGCGAAATCGACCCCGGGGGGCAGCGCAAATACGCGCGGTTTTTCAGGCAACGATTCGGGGTGAGATGGGAAAAATAGGCTCATTCTGCCATCCAAACTTCTGCGGCGGCTAGGGCTTCGGGCGTGCCAACATCGCGCCAAGCCCCCTGCATAGGCAGGCCAAAGGCGCGATTGCTGGCGATAAGTTTATCCCACAAACGGTTCATGGAAAAAACCGTATCATGAATTTCGTCAAGTCGTGCAGGGTTGATGATTTGCGCGCCGGTATAGATGAAAGGCGCGGTTGGGGCGGGCGCGCGGCGGCGCAACCGGCCCGCATCAAGAAAGAAATCACCCGGGCCACTGGCAAGCGCCTGATCTGTGGGGGCCAGCAGGAGCAGCGCATCCATTTTCGCCGGATCAAAGGCGGCCAGCAATTGGCGCAAGGGGTTTTCGCCCTTCCAAACGGCATCAGCATTGAGCGTGGCAACCGGGCCGAGGCCAAATACGCTGCGCGCCACCTTCAGCCCGCCACCGGTTTCAAGCAGTTCGGTTTCGTGCTGGATGTGCAAGCTGGCTTGGGCGGCAAGGTGGCGGTGCAATTGGTCGCTATGGTGGTGCGTGTTGATCAGGATCGGGGCCATGGCCGCCTGCGCCGCGATGCCAAGCGCATGGTCGATGAGGCGCTGGCCGCCAACCTGCAACATGGCCTTGGGTTGGTTGGCCCCCAGTGCGCCCATGCGGGTGCCGCGCCCGGCGGCGAATATCATCAACGGTATCGTCATGGCGCGATGAGCCGGTTGGGTGGTGGGATATGGGTGTTCACAAACGCTGCCAGTGGTGCCAATTGCGGATGCGCCAGCGTAGCTTGCAGTACGGCCCATGTGCGCGCCAGCATTTGCAGATAGGCGGGCTTGCCATCACGTTGGGCAAGGCGGACGAAAAGCCCCAAAATTTTGAGCGCGCGCTGCGCACCGAATGCGGCTAAGGCATGGTTAAAATGGGCCGAACCGTGGGGCGAATTGGCCAAGAATTGCGCGGTGAGATCTGTGGCCAGCGCAGGCGGCACCGTGCCACGCACGTCACCTATTAGCGAGGCGAGGTCATAGGCGGGGTGTCCGATCATCGCATCTTGAAAATCAAGCAGGCCGATTTGGGCGATGCCCTGCCGCCCAGCCAACCAATGCAGGTTTTGGCCATGGTAATCGCGTAAAATGACAACGGGGGTGTCGGCGCTGAATGGGGCAAGGGTTGTAGCAATTATGGCCTGAAATTCCGCCGTAAAATCGGCGCTGGCGGGGTGGCCGATGATGGCCGGGTGATACCAAAGCAATAACCGCCCGGCTTCTTCGGCCAAAATAGCGGGGCTATAGGGGCGCAGAAAATTGGGTGGGGTGCAGCGGTGTAAGGCGGCAAGCAGATCGGCGGCGCAAAGGTAGCGCGTTTGGGATTGTGTTGGCGGCCCGGATAGGGTGGCAAGCAGGTCACAATCGCCAAAGTCTTCTAAAAGGATGAGCCCGGCACCAAGGTCTTTGGCCAAGATTCTGGGTGCGCTAAAACCATTTGCGCTTAGCCAATGGGCCATGTGCAGGAATGGTGTTTGCGGGCCTGCCAAAGCAGGCGGGGCAAGCATAAGCACCGCAGATTGGCCATTTTGGCTTAGGTGTTGATAGCGCCTTGCCGAGGCATCACCTGCTAACGGTTTTACCATCGCATTGGCCCAACCCACCGCGCTCAGGAAGGTGGCCACGGTCATTGAGCGGCCCCAAGCACGGCCCCTATCACGGCGTGGACATGGCCCCAATCCGGGCCGATGCAGGTGAATGTAAGGTTGCGCAGGTCATCCGTTTCGCCTTGACCAAAGGCCACTGAAACGTAGCGCGAGGGGGTGTAGCTGCCCAATCGGTCGGGCCATTCGACAAGGCAAATGGCGGCGTCAAATGCATCTTCCAGCCCCAATTCGGCAACTTCGTACGGGCCGGAAAGGCGATAAAGGTCGGCATGCCACAGCGCGGCATCGGGGCGCGTATAGGTTTGCACAAGGGTAAATGTGGGTGAAGGTATGTCTTCGGCCAAGCCCGCAGCGCCCAGCCAAGCCTGAATAAGCGCGCGGGCGAAATGGGTTTTGCCAGCCCCAACCGGGCCGGATAATAATAGCGTATCACCGGGGCGCAGGACAGCCGCCAATTGCCCCGCCAGGGCTTGGCAGGCCGCGGCATCAAGCGCCGATAAGCGCGTGGTTTCGGACGGGACA
>Ga0105054_10001580_pt1 | contig 37525 bp, 30 predicted proteins | sample BON02_FD_78091 | JGI IMG/M metagenome (GOLD analysis project Ga0105054, IMG submission 78091) | Freshwater microbial communities from Lake Bonney liftoff mats and glacier meltwater in Antarctica - BON-02 (megahit assembly) | ecosystem: Environmental > Aquatic > Freshwater > Ice > Glacier...
AGAAAATAGGACAATTAAAAAACCGAAAAGTAGGAGAGTAGAGTTTTTCATTGAAATATGTAATTTCAATTAATAAGAAACTAACTAATTCTTCAATGTCAAAATCTTTATTGTCCAAAGAGTGTTAATGATTCTAAAAAAAAGGAATTGAAGTGTCAATTTCTAATTCGGGAGAAATAATAACCTCATCCACTGGCCTCAACCTCATAGTAGCAGGTGGGTCATCTCCGAAATATTCAATGAGTCTATCTATTTCTTCAGGGTTTTCTACTTCTATTCTTACCCTAGTGATCCCATCATCAATCAGTCCTAATTGTCTGCCTGCAGCTCTGGACAAATCGATGGTCCGTCTGGAGGTTCTCGGGAGTCTATCGTTTATCCTCACCCAGACAAATTCGCCAGTATCCATACGGGTCACTTTTATCCTAGTATCGAAAGGCAAAGTCTTATGTGCAGCAGTTAAACTATCCATGTGAAAAATCTCTCCATTGGAAGTTCTTTTGAGATGAAATCTTCGCCCATAGAAACTAGCTGTACCCTCCTGAATAAGCAAGGCATCTGGCGCCATCTCTGGCTGAACGTACTCTGGGATGAGTGACGCTACTAAAATAAGAAGCCAATTCCACATACGGTATCTTGAATAATCGCGTGTCATTTCAATAAAGATGCCAATTAATGTCTATTGTATCAAATCACTTGCAGCAAGTCATCGTGTGAAGTAACTTGGTCATATGCTTACCGGCAATTATGCCATCAGACTTATTTTCTTTGATTATCTGGCTGGAAGATCGATGACGGGAGACAGCAGTAGCGGCAATTCAGATTTTACCATTTATTAAGACGGTTTTTGTCTTTTGATGGTGCACTTACTGAAACACATACTTTGTTTTTAATTTATCTGATTACCCGAAATCATGTCATTATCAGTCATTTCATTTCTTAATTGGCAGGAAGCAGATATACTTAATAATTCTTTTTTTAATGAAAAGCATGATCAAAATCCTCCATACAGCAGATTGGCATTTGGGTAAAAGACTTCAGGAATACTCCAGACTGGATGAACAAAAATTAGTTTTGGAGGAAATCAGAAGGATTGCTGATCGAGAAAATGTTGATTTGATTCTTCTGGCAGGCGATATTTTTGACACCTTCAATCCCAGTCATGAGGCAGTAGAATTGCTCTATAAATCACTCCGTAGACTGACTAACGGTGGAAAGCGACCTATTATTGCGATCTCTGGAAATCATGACAGCACACAGTTTGTGGAAGCTCCGGATCCTCTGGCTCGTGAGATGGGGATCTTTTTCTATGGAAAATATGACACCGTCATTCCTACTGGCAAACTTGACAATGGAATAGAAATCACACAAGCTGCAGCAGGTTTTGTGGAGATGAAACTGCCACAATTCGGTTTTCCAGTTCGAATCATTTTAGCTCCATACGCAAATGAGGTGTCTATGAAAACATACCTCGGTGAAGGAGATCGCGAGGAAGAATTCCGCAATTTGATGGGTGCAAATTGGAAGAAAATTGCAGATCACTATTGCGATGAACAAGGAGTGAATCTCTTTGCCGGACATTTCTTCTTTATGAAAGAAGGAGAAAAACCGGAGCCTGAACCAGAGTCAGAACGACCGATTCTCCATGTCGGCGGAACGCAGGCACTTTTCACCAGAAATATCCCTGCTCAAATCCAATATGCAGCTTTGGGGCATTTGCATCGTTATCATGCTGTCGGATACGAGCATTGCCCAGTGGTGTATTCCAGTTCACCCCTTGCCTATTCTTTTAGCGAAGCTGAACAGCAAAAGCAAGTTGTAATCATTGACGCTGAGCCTGGAAAAGCTGTGAATTATACTCCCATTGGATTGACTGAAGGCAGGCCGCTTTATCGCAAAACCTTCGACAATCTTCCTGATACGCTATTTTGGTTAGAAGAACATCCCTATTGCTTCGTGGAATTGACCTACATCACCGAAAACTCTATCGAAGCGGCAACTAGAAAGGCCATCATGAAAGCCCACGACGGAATTGTCAACCTAATTCCACAGATCAAAAATCCTTTGGGCTACGAAAATCAAAGCTTGAAGGTGGAAGACCTTGGAAAAGACATGGAAAGTCTATTCAAGCTTTTCTACGAAAGTGATAAAGGTCAACAGCCAAACAAGGAATTACTCACCATTTTCAAAGAAGTCATTAGCCAAAACGACGAAGCATGATTCCTATTAAACTCGACATTCAGGGATTGTATTCCTACAAAGAAAAGCAGACGATAGAATTTGACAAGTTAACGGCAGCGGGATTGTTTGGAATTTTTGGCGCAGTGGGAAGTGGGAAATCTTCCATCTTGGAAGCGGTATTACTAGCATTGTACGGTAGCACGGAGCGCCTTTCTGATCGTGGAGAAAAGAACAGTATGGTCAATCTTCAGAGCGATCTATTGCTTCTGAATTTCGAATTTAGCTCAGGAAGAAATAATGCAAAAACCTATTTGGCGCGCTATTCAGCAAAGAGAAATCCTAAGAACTTTGAGGATATCCGACCGGCAGAGCACACGTTCTATGAAAAAGTAAACGGGAACTGGGAACCGATTACTGCGAGAGCCGAGGAGATCGTCGGGATGAAAAAGGAGCATTTTAAGCAGACTGTGATTATCCCACAGGGAAAATTCCGTGAATTTATCGATCAAAAACCGCTGGACCAAGCGAAGATGATGAAGGAACTATTTGGCCTGGAGCGCTTTGATCTATCTTTCAAAACAGGGATTTTATTAAAAGCGGTTAAGGAGCAAAAAATCAGACTGGAAACGCAGCTACAAGGATTGGAAGAATACTCCGAAGAAATTTTGATCGAAAAGCAGAATCAATTTTCTGAGATAAAAATTCGGTCAACTGATGCATCGCTCAAGCTAAAAACCGCAGAAGCGGAAATTCGAACAAAAGAAAACCTAAGAGCTAAAAACCAGCAATTACTAAAATTCAGAATCGAACAGGAAAATCTAGCATTACAGCGTCCAGAAATAGAGCATCAGCGTCAATTACACTCAGAATTTATAACCGCAAGAACCTATCTCCTGCCAGTTTGGGAGCAAATTCGAGATACTAAAGCAGATTTTGAAAAGTATAAAGTAAGCGTAATTGACTGCGAGCGCTTCAAAATTGAGTTTGCCAAGGAAGTTGCTGACCTCGAAAAAGAAGAAGTAGATCTCAAAAAGAAAAATCAGGAAAGACCACAGCGAGAAAGTAAAATCAGAGACTTAAAAAAAGTAATCGAGATTCAGAAATTGGAATCACAGCGAGAGGAAGCCCAAGCGAGTTTGACCTCTTTACAACCTACTATAGAACGTAAAAAGCAATCTCAAAAGGCACTGGAGGCAAAGATCGCTGAGCTAGAAAGTGAGGCTGAAAAAATCAAAATCACAGATAGCTCAGTTTTAGCGCATCTGATGAGCTCCGCCAAAGAATGGAAAACACTTGAAAATCAATTGCATAAAATTGAATCTCAAGCAAAGGAAATGAATACGTTGGCTACCAGCGTTCAAGCCAAGATCGACCAAGTCACTAATACAATTCCTGTATCTGAAGAAACTTTTGATAGGTGGCTAACTTCTCAGAAAACTACCATTCAAGAGTTGGATAAGGAGCGTGATCTTTTGATGCAAAAGCAGGGACTTGCAGCACATGTTCATCTTCTTCATCATGGAGAAGCTTGTCCACTTTGCGGAGCTATGGAGCACCCCAACCCTCTGGAGAGTGAAGGAGACAATAAATTAACGGAGAAGTCTACTGAAATCCGAGAAGCAAAACTTCTGCTAGAACAAACTCAAGGTTCTAAAGCAACGCTAACTGAACTAGCCTTTCAGCTAGAAAATCATCAGAAAAATATTGCTTCCACAAACAACGAGATGCAAGAAGTGAGGCAAAGTCTCACTATAATAAAGACCAACTTGGCTCAAAGTGGACTTGATTCGCAAGAAGGTCTTTTGGCAAAAATCCAAGCTATAGCGCATAGCAGCCAATCCCGTGAAACCCTTTTGCAACAAGTTAAAGTACTTCGCAAAAACTGGGATGCTGACAGGATTCTACTAGATCAATCCGAAAAAGAACTCCAGCAAGCACAGTTAAAACTGCAATCAGTCCTATCCAATGTCTCCTCTAAGAAGGAAGAAATCCGAGATATGGCTTTTTGTAAGCAATATTTTCTAAAATCTCCAGAGGCAATAATCTCAACCATTGAGGTTGTCGAATCACATATAGAGAAAGCGATTCAAGAACTTGATGGAAAACAAAAATATCTCCAAATAAAGCGTGGGGAGCAAACCAAAAATCTGACGGACATAGGTAATTTCACTCAGCTACGTGATCAAAGTTCGGCCAAGCTAGCAAAACTAAATTCTGAATTTGAATCGTTAAAGGTTCTACATGGATTTTCTGATGAATCTCAATTAATACGCTTATTCCATCATTCGATTGATGCAGAGAAAGTGGCTCGGGAGATCTCCCAATTCGATCAGAAACTCGCAATTGCTGAGAATAGAATCCAGGAACTGGAAGCTGAGAATGGAGTAGCTGATTTTCAGGAACAGGCTTTTCAAGAGCTATCCTCGGTATTCGAAGACTTGAAAGTCAGCGCTGAGTCATTCCAAAATCAGGTTATTTTACTCGATAAAGATATTCAAGAAGCTACTGGAAAGCTCTCCCAAAAGAAGGTGCTGCAGGCTGATTTTGGAAAACTGGAAATCCGAGAAAGCTATCTCAGAGAACTGGACAATATGTTCAGAGGCAGTGGGTTTGTGAAGTTTGTGAGTTCTATATACCTCAAGGAACTTTGTAATACTGCGAATGTGCGATTTATGAAGCTTTGCAAGAACCAACTGAGCCTCGATATCGACGACAACAATACCTTCTGGGTAATCGACTATCTGAATGGTGGCAAAAAACGATTGCTAAAAACACTATCGGGCGGACAGACTTTCCAAGCATCACTTTGCCTCGCATTGGCATTGGCAGAAAAAGTAAAAGCACTTAATCAGGCAGATCAGAGCTTTTTCTTCATGGATGAAGGTTTTGGAGCTTTGGATAAAAATGCACTTCGCGTAGTATTTGAAACCCTCAAATCTCTTCGCCATGAAAACCGAATCGTTGGGATCATCAGTCACGTGGAAGACTTACAACAGGAAATTGGCGTATTTGCTAATGTAGAACTCGATCCCGAGCGTGGCTCTCAGGTGAGTTATTCTTTCTAGTGTACTATTTTATTCACCGCATTGAACAAAATATTTCAATAAACTACTCATCCCAAACGAGTTGGGTTGGACATCTGAAGCTCTCTGCTCTTCTGTAAAATAGATAAAGCTTGAATTGTGCTCGTCGAGAAAACCATCGTTTGCAAGCGGTTAAAAAAAGAAGTCCAAAAAAAATCCTCTGACAAACTGCCAGAGGATTTTCGTAATTAAGAAAACCTATTTACAATATATTCTCATTGACCCAGTCTATTTCTTCGGTCCGGATCGTGTGAGTTGAATCTTTGAAAATCAACAATTTCACGTTAGCACCCATCCTGCTCAGTAGGGTTTCTGATTCTTTTATTCTAGAAAGCGGTACATGAATATCTCTTTCACTGCTTCCAATAAAGATTTGCGTACCCCCAAAATCGCCAGAATACTTTTCTTCCCGAATCTTTTCACCAATCAGTCCACCCGTAAAGGCAAGCACTCCTCCAAGCTTTTGAGCATTTTGCGCAGCAAACTCAAGACTCAAACAGGCTCCCTGAGAAAAGCCAATTAACACCACCTTTTCTGAAGAAATTCCAGCTTCGACTAGTAGATCCCATGCTTCTTTTATAATCGCTAGCGATTCGGCTAAAGCTGACTGATTCCCATCATCTGAGGCCATAAAACTAAACGGATACCAAGTACCTGCATGAGCTTCTGGTGCCAAAAGTGCATACTCATCGAGCTTAAGATAGTGTGCTAAAGAAAGAATACTTTCTGCATTAGCACCTCTTCCATGGATTACTATTGCAGCCTTTTTGGCTTTCGATAGTGGTATCCCTGCTGTTTTTATCTTAGTCATACAATTCAACATTTAGCTTCACAGGAACCAAACTCTCTTCTAGTTTAGCTCGATTGGGTTCAGCCCATTCTGGCAATTTGATCAATTCGCCCAAACGAGCTTCGTCCTCGTCTATTGCAAAACCTGGCTCATCGGTTGCCACTTCGAACAAAATGCCGCCAGGTTCCCGAAAGTAGATGGACTTGAAGTAATTCCGATCTTTTACCTCAGTGACTTGATAACCATTGCGTATCAAGATCTCCTGAACTTGGAGCTGTGACGCTGCATTCTCCGTTCTGAAAGCAATGTGATGAACCGTCCCTGCACTTTGCACTCCTCTATTTCCTGATTTATCGATTACGATATCCACAATATCACCGGGCTTTCCAGCTGTACCATAACGAAATCTTCCATTTTCCTCTCCTATGAAACGGTAATCCATCTGCTCAATAAGCAACTTCTCCGTCAAGTCCTTAGCTCCTAGATTCAGAGTTGCACCATAAAACCCTTTGATCGAATACTCAATCGGCACTTGGCCATAAGACCAGCCAGCTCTGTCATCTTTATCATTGGCCACCAATTCAATCCCAATGCTGTCATGATCTTCGAATCGAATCAATTGATCACCAAATCGTGTCAAAATATCAGACACAGGGATTCCATATTTTTTCAAACGGTCTATCCAATATCCCAAAGATCCCACTGGGATAGAAAAAGCAGAATAAGTGACTTCACCAGCTCCTTTTGCTCCTTTGCGGGTGCCACTAAATGGAAATGTGGTAAATACAGTTCCTGGCCTTCCCAATTCATCTCCAAAATAGAAGTGATAAACACCAGGTGCATCGAAATTGATGGTTTTTTTCACCAACCTTAATCCAAGAATTCCGGTGTAGAAATCAATATTTTCTTGTGGTTTACCAGCTATCGCAGTGATATGATGGATTCCAGTGATTAATGGTTTCATGGTTGTTAAAGGGAAAAGTTATAGAAATATTAAAACCTTCGAAGTCTAAACGAACCGTTAAGATCAGTGAAACCTTCGGGGATTTAAAACTGCAAAGTTCATTTACAAATTACGCCTGCTTTACAAGCTGGATGCTCATGATCAAACGAACTTGATCGCTAACTATTACGCTACCTGCTTCAGTCACGGCAGACCAAGTCAAACCATACTCTTTACGACTGATTTTTCCTTCGATCTCGAATCCAGCTTTTGTTTGTCCATATGGATCACCGGCTATTCCGCCAAATTCTAAGTCAAGAGTAATCGGCTTCGTATTTCCTTTTAGGGTCAAATCTCCCACCAATTTAAATTCTCCTCCGTCATTTTCAATTTTGCCAGTAAAGCTCAATTCTGGATGATTTGCAGCGTCAAAGAAATCAGCAGACTTCAAGTGATTATCTCTATCCTCTTGATTCGTATCGATACTGTTGATAGCTGCGGAGAAAGAGACAGTCGCTCCCACAAAATCATCAGATGGACTTTCAGCAGCACCTTCGAATTCTTTGAAATTACCTGTCACCGTAGAGATTACCAAGTGTTTTACTTTGAAAGAAACTTCAGAGTGTGTAGGGTCAATAATCCATTTTGTAATGCTCATAATCTTCGTTGTTTTAATTAAATTTTTATTTGTATTTATGTTAAACGTGTAAACATGTATTAGAGTAAAAAATTTTATCCTCGCAGCTTGTCAAGAAGTGAATTCATAAAAACCACTTCTTCTTCATTCAAATTGATTACCTGATTATTAAACCCTTCCATATGAGCTTGCAAAGCAATTAATATCTGAAGCCCCTTTTCCGTAATCAAAATATCAACCTGCCGACGATCACTTGAGCATTCTCTTCTCTCTACCAGATGTTTTATTTTCAACTTATCTATCAAACGACTAGCGTTTGACATCTTGTTCAGCATTCTATCTTGAATAGATGATACCGTAGTCGGAACGCCATTCTGACCTCTCAATATCCTGAGCACATTGTATTGCTCAGGAGAAAGATCAAAAGGCTTTAAAACTCCATTTTGCGCTGAAACCAAGTAGCTATGTGTGTAAAGAAGATTGACCACCAATTTATTGTACGGGTCTTTAAACTCCTTCTGCTTGATTGCTTCTTCTAGACTCCCCATATCTTTTGTTAATGTATTTAATGTATATACATTTAAATGTAAAGAAAGGTTTCTTTTGTCAAAAAATTTTTTGATAAAAAAACGAAAAGACCTTAAAAAAGATCTCTAGGCTGTAAAAAAATTGTTTTATAAAATGATGGATGATTCATTCACTAGTAAATCAACTTATCTCAATCAACCAATCTCCGATTAGACGATTGATTTCTTTGGGTTTTTCGATACAACTGCTATGACCAGCACCTGGAATCCGATGCAATTTTGCTTTTCGGATACTCATTTGTATAAACTTGGCTTTTACAGGAGTAGTAGCCACATCTTCATCTCCGACTATCACCAGGGTGGGGCAGGTAATATCTCCAAGTTCGTTCTCAATCCCTCTTCTATAAATCACACCTTCCACTGCCCCGGTGACATTCCTCTTATTGGATTTCAATTCTGACTTCCAAAAGACTATTTTATCCGAGTTGAGCGGGTCACTAAGCCAGCTTTCTGCAAACATAATTTTCATCACTTTGGTAGCTACTGGCGGCACTACACCAAACCATTTCACTATTCCGTTTAGTTTTTTGTACTTGGGAAGGTTCTCTACAGGTTCAGCATTCGCAGAAGTTCCTAAGAGGATCAGACTTTTAATCAAATCAGGAAATCTAGACGCAAGCCTCATGCCGATAAACCCTCCCATTGAAAGCCCCGCAAAATGCACTGGCCCATCACACAATTCTTTAATCAATTCCGCGGCATCCTCAGAAAGTGAATCCATATCAAACGGCCCACTGACTTCACTTTGACCTTGTCCTCGATGGTCATAAGCAATTACACGAAATCGCGTTTGAAGGAATTCTATTTGATCACCAAACATCTTATGACTCCATAGCAAGCCATGTGAAAAGACAATTGTTTCCTCTCCATTCCCTTGATCCGTATAGAAAACATCAACTCCGTTTACATTAATTTGTGGCATTACATTCTATATTTTCGAGTCATCTGCCAAAAAAAAGCAACAATTGGCTGTGATAACTTGATCAAAATTCAATATCTATTACCAATCCAAACCAGGTTGAGTGATCTTAAACCCTTCCTCTTTCTTTTGTTTTTCCACTAGTATTCTTACATCTTCCAAAAGCTTTTTGGCATCATACACTATCCCATCTTTCACCGTGTACTTCACTCCACCCACGCGTATTGGTTTATTATTTTCATCAATTCTAATCGCTCCCGTGCCATAGAGAACTTTCAGGTTTTGTAATGGATTCTCCTCAAGGATCACAAAATCTGCCAATTTACCTAATTCAACAGAACCAATTTCTTTTTCCATTCCAAGTAATTCTGCTCCATAAAGTGTAGCCGAGCGCAGAACTTCTAAAGGATGAAAACCCGCCTCTCTGAGAAGTTCAAGTTCGCGTATATACGCAAAACCGTAAAGCTGATAGATAAATCCAGCATCAGAACCTGCTGTCACTCTTCCTCCTTTATTTTTGTATTCATTTACGAATGTCATCCACAGTCGATAGTTTTCTTTCCAAATAACCTCTTCTTCCGTAGTCCAATCGAACCAGTAAGATCCATGTGACTGCCGACTTGGCGCATAGAATCGCCAAAGTGAAGGTAGAGTGTAGACATCGTGCCACTCTGCTGTGCGAGCCCGCATCATGTCTCGATTGGCCTCATAGATATTGAAGGTGGGATCCAACGTAAAATCAAGTGCTAGCAGCTCGTCCATCACTTTATTCCAATGCTCAGAACCAGGTTTTGCGGCCTGCATCCATAGCTTTCCAGCTTCCCCAAAACGGTGCTGCTCATTTTGATAATTGTAATCCAATCTAAAATCCTGAATCGTACGATTTTCAAATAACGCCTCTGGCAAACCATACCAATGTTCCATTGATGTCAAACCTGCCTTTGCAGAATTCAGTACATTCCAACGAGCCACATCCAATTGCTGATGATGCATAGCAGAGCGAAGACCAATTCTCTTATTTTCTGATAGCGCGGCTTCCATTACTTCTGGATTGGCTCCAAAAAATTTAACCCCATCAGCTCCTTTTTTGGCATTTTCATTTACCCAAGCTTTTGCTTGCTCTGCGGTAGTAATTGGCACTTTTTCCCCCTGACCAAAACTGGTGTATGCCAAAATCCTAGGAGCCGTGATTTCATTTGCAGCGGACCTCTTCTTCTGATCCAGCACCCAGTCCAATCCATTCCCAGCAGACGGGTCACGAATGGTCGTAATTCCATGTGCCATCCAAAGTTTGAACACATATTCAGCAGGTGTTCCCTGTCCTTGCCCTCCGATATGTCCATGAGAATCTATAAAGCCCGGAAGTAAATAATGTCCTTCTAGCTCATAAACCTTATCATCTGGCCCTGCTTTTGGGCGACGGTTTTCGCTGATAGGTATTCCAGGATAGCCGACTACTTGAATCTGAGCAATTCTATTCTTCTCTACTACAATATCCACTGGTCCGACTGGCGGTGCTCCCGTGCCATCTATCAGGATTACACCTCTCAAAATCAATCGTCCATATTGCCCGTCTCCTTCATCTCGGTCTGGAGCAGACTCTATTTGAGAAAAAGAAGGAAAGGAAAAATATAAGCCAAAAATGGCAATGAGTAAAAGTTTTATTTTCATAAGTAAGCAGTCTTATTCAACCCAATAAGTTAAGCCAAAAAATCACAACAAAAATCACAACAAAAATCAAAAAAGGATGAGCTGCAGGCAAAAAAAAAAAGCCCTAAGGAAATTCCTTAGGGCTTTTTTTTAGGATTGTTGGTGGTAATTATAAATCCTTGAACTTCTCCATAATATCTTCAGAAATCCCTGTACAGGAATACCCGCCATCGTGGAAGAGGTTTTGCATTGTCACTAATCTGGTGTAGTCAGAGAACATCGTTACGATGTATTCTGCGCAGGCTTCTGCGGATGCATTTCCTAGTGGAGAAAGCGACTCAGCAAAATTGTAAAACGAATCAAATCCGCCGATTCCTGTTCCTGCTGTTGTTTTAGTAGGCGACTGAGAAATTGTGTTTACCCTTACTTTTTTCAATTTCCCAAATCTATAGCCATATCCACGTGCGATGCTCTCAAGCAAGGCTTTGGCGTCAGCCATATCCGTATAAAAAGGAAACACTTTCTGAGCAGCGATATAAGATAGACCGATGATCGACCCCCACTCATTCATGACATCTTGTTTCTCAGCTACTTGCATCATCTTGTGAAAAGAGACAGCAGACACATCGTAAGACTTCATAGCCCAATCGTAGTTCAGATCACCATAAGATCTCCCTTTTCTGATATTTGGGGACATGCCGATGGAATGCAAAAGAAAATCAAAATTTCCTCCAAGATACGCTTTGGCTTCTGTATAAAGTTTCTCGATATCTTCTGTGCTCGTAGCATCTGCGGGAATAACGATGGTATCACATTCTTTCGCAAGTTCATTGATAGCGCCCATTCGCATCGCAATTGGTGCATTCGTCAATACAAATCTTGCTCCTTGCTCTTTCGCTTTAAGCGCTGTTTTCCACGCAATTGAGTTCTCATCAAGAGCTCCGGTAATGATTCCAAGTTTTCCTTTTAGCAAATTATCTGGCATATAGCTAGGGGGTTATTTTCAAAAATATTGTCCAAAAATAGGGAAAAATTATCATTCAAGCCCCGTAATTGACTTAATGCGAGAATTACCGACGTAGCAACTCTTTAGCACTTTCGATAGCTGATGCAGATGGAGATGCCCCAGAGATCATTTTTGCCAGCTCTAATACACGCTCATCTTTATCAAGCAGCTTAATTTTACTCACTGTTTTCTCTGAGGAATTATCCTTGAAAACATAATAATGAAGGTCGCCCTGTCCTGCCACCTGCGGCAAATGCGTAATGCATATCACTTGGTGCTTTTTTGAAATATCCTGCATCATTGCTACCATCTTCAAAGCTACTTCACCGGAGATCCCAGTATCAATCTCATCAAATATTAAGGTAGGCATCGCCATTTTATCTGCCATTAAGTACTTAATCGCAAAAAGCAGCCTGGAAAATTCACCCCCAGAAGCAACTTTTTTCAATGGTTGCGGGGAAGAGCCTTTATTGGCAGAAAAGAGTAATTCAATCTCATCCATACCAGTTATACTTGGCTCAATGGATTTGTGCTCCATCACAACTTTGGAATTCTCCATGCCTAGTCCAGCAAGTAAGTTCTCCAGAGAGCTCTGAAAGTCTTCGAAGGTATCTTGCCTTTTTTTACGAAGTGCCTTTCCTGAATCTGCGACTTGCATCTTACTTCGTTCAAGCTCTTGCTTAGCTTTAGCTAGCGTTTCATCCAAATTCTGAACCTGAAACACTTTATCAGCCAGTTCCTTCTCCAACTCCATCAACTCTTCCACTGAAGCTACTCCATGCTTTTTCTGAAGTTGATAGATCTTACTCAGCCTATCTCTAATTTCATCCAATCGTTCAAAATCCACTTCCACCCTGCTCTCTTCATCACCCAGTGTCTCCTCAATGTCTTTCAATTCAATATTTACCGCCTGAAAACGCTCCTTTAGAGACGCGAACACATGTGCCAATCGCTCCAAGGATAGCATCCCATGCTGAACTTGTGACATTCCTTGTATGATCCCAAACTGCTCATCTTGGAAAAGATTAAGCATTTCATTGATCTTTACTTTAATTTCTTCAGCATTCTCAAGAACTTCCTGAGTGGATTCAAGTTCAGCTTGTTCGTTTTCCTTCAATACTAAACCGCTCAATTCTTCCAATTGAAATTGATTAAAGTCAGCCTCTTTTTGAAGTTCCACAGCTCTTTTGCTTAGCTCATTAAATGCCTTCTGGGCTTTTTGAAAGATCTTAAATTCAGTTCTGTATTTTTTGACTTCTTCTTGCGTCTGTGCAAAAGCATCTACCAAGCTCAGCTGATAACTTCCTTCGCCCAGCTGCAGTGTATCATGCTGGGAGTGGACATCCATCAAAAAGCCTCCCAGCATCTTCAACACATCCAAAAGCACAGGTGTATCATTTACAAACGAACGCGATTTCCCTGCAGGGCTGATTTCTCTTCGAATGATACAGTTAGGTTCGTAATCTAGCTCAGCCTGATCAAAGAAATCCTTCAAGCCATAAGTAGCGATATCAAACACTCCTTCGATAACGCACTTTTTATCGTCATGAAGTAGGACCTTAGTGTCAGATCTATTTCCCAAAAGCAAGCCTACAGCACCGAGCATGATAGATTTACCAGCTCCAGTTTCGCCGGTAATCATACTAAGTCCTGAACTGGGCTGCATGTGCAGTTGGTCAATCAGAGCATAATTAGAAATGCTAAGAGATTTGATCATGGATAAAGAATTCGTTTGGGCAAAACTAAAAAATCGAGCTTAGCTTTTCAGCAGCTCATTGTACTTTCTCGCATTATTAGGGTCAACTTCTAAAAGAAGCTCGACAATTTCTGTCCGAATTTCCAGAGAAGCGTTTTTCATAACCGATGCAATCTCATCGCTTTTGGCATCCATAAATGAAATAGTAAATATCCCATTAGGCTGAGTCTTATTAGCTTCTGCCAAAATCCGAAGTGCTTCAAGGATATTAGCGTATGCCTCTTCGGGACGAACCTGAAGAATATCCAAACCTTGGCGATGATATAAATAAAAGGCATCTCGAATCACAGAAAAGACCGAAGATGTATAGATATCATTAGTTAAGGCATAACGATTTCTGCGATCAGAGGAACTTTGTACCCAACCAGGCCTACCTGATTGCTGTGCGTTATTTACGATATCATTTGCTGCCGCAAAGAATTCATCACCACCCCGGCTTTCGTAGGAATCATAATCCAGTCCCAAAGCGATTTGTGCATAGAATGCCAGCAAAGAGCTGATATTATTCAAATACGTGAAGCGATTAAACTCCAATGGTTGAGACTCGATGTAGTCAAAACTCCAGTTCCTATCGGCAAAATTGAAAACCAAGCTTTCGTAATTCGTACCATAAACAGGCCGAACCGTCTGAATCTGCACTGTGGCAGTATAAGTCCCCACTTGCGGAACGTCGTTGATCGTAATTAGCAGATTGCCTTTTATGCGTTCCTCAGGACGAAATTCATCCGTGGTCCAGGATCTACCATTGAGAAATTGCTCAAAACTGGTCTTCATCTGCCTAAACACGTCAGTATTCTGAATTCTCGCTCGCTCGCTGTTAATAGTCACTGTGAAATTTAGCTCTTGAGAAAAGCCAGTGAAGGAATAGCAAAAGAAGATTACCAGGAAAATTCCTTTTTTCATAGTCTTAAAAATAAGGAAATATCATTGTTCAAACCAAAACTGGGATATTTTTGATTTGATCTATTATCAAATTTGCAATTTGGTTCTTTGGTGCAACCTCCGATTGAAGAGATAATCCAGCTGCATGAAAAATATGCACTTTATTAGTATCCAATTGAAATCCTGCTCCTTTCTCTTTCATAGAATTAAGTACAATCATGTCAAAATTCTTCTTAGAAAGTTTGGCCTGAGCATTTTCAGCTTCATTTTCTGTTTCTAAAGCAAAGCCAATATGTACTTGGTTTTGCTTCTTCTTAACTCCAAGCTTTGATGCGATATCCACATTTTTCACCAAATCTATAGAAAGTGTAGCATCTCTTTTTTTAATTTTCTCTGGAGAAACTTGCGCAGGAGCATAGTCTGCTACAGCAGCTGCAAAAACACAAATATCCATTTTGGGATGGAGATCAGAAGCAGCTACGTACATTTCTTTAGCTGATTTCACGTCCTGCCAATGAAAGCTATCCTTATTTACTTTCAATGAAATCGGACCAGAAACTACATATACTTCAGCCCCTCTGTAAAGAAAGGCACTTGCCATAGCAAGTCCCATTTTCCCACTAGAATGATTGCTAATGTACCTTACAGGATCAAGCGCCTCTTGCGTTGGCCCCATGGTGATCAATACTTTCTTTCCACTGAAATCAGTCTTGACCGCAAAGAACTCTACAACTCTAGAGAAAATATGCTCTGGCTCCATCATACGTCCTTTACCAGACAGTCCACTTGCCAATTCTCCTGATTCTGCATCCAAGATTCTATTGCCAAAGGACTCTAATTGCTGGATATTTAATTGTACCGACGGATGCTGATACATATCGAGATCCATCGCCGGAGCAACCATCACGGGACATCTTGCCGAAAGGTAGATTGCAGAAAGCAAATTATCACAGATACCGTTGGCAAATTTCGCCAAGGTATTAGCACTGATGGGTGCAACTAAAAATAAATCAGCCCAAAGTCCAAGCTCCACATGATTGTTCCAAGCCCCCGTTTCATCCTTCTTAAACTGGCTTAAAACAGGTCTCTTAGAAAGTGTGGCTAAGGTGAGCGGGGTTATAAAGTCAAAAGCAGAAGTGCTCATAATGATCTGCACTTCTGCTCCTGCTTTAGTAAGTAAACGAGTAAGAATTGCGGACTTGTAGGCAGCAATGCTGCCCGTCACCCCTAATATGATTTTCTTACCCTTTAGGCTCATAGAATTATTCTGCAGCTGGTTCTTCTGGAAGTCTGCTGTACACTTTACCTTCCATGAATTCTTCCAATGCTAGGGCGCTAGGCTTTGGCATTCTTTCATAGAACTTGGAGATTTCGATTTGCTCCTTGTTTTCAAATACTTCTTCCAAATTATCCACAGTAGAAGCGAATTCAGAAAGCTTAATATTCAATTCCTCCTTCAAGGTGTTGGAGATTTGCTTTGCTCTCTGCCCTGCTATATGAAGAGACTCATAGATATTACCGGTCTTATCAGCGATTTTATCAAGATCTCTTGTAATGATGGATGGATTAACTGCCATATTCTTTTTTGATTAAAGTTCTATTTAATTTCTACTTTTTCTAAAGGCTTATTATCTAGTGCTCTTGCTTTTTGCTCTGCTACTCGTTCTGCGTAATCTTTTTGAAGAACAGCATGAGAATCTAATTCCTCTTTTGCTTTCTCCTCAATTTCTTTCACTTTCCCAGTATATGTGCTATTCGGGTATTTGCGATAAAATGTAGTCGCAAACGCCAGTGCATCTTTTAGTCGCTCCTCTTTTTTGATAAATGTGCTATTCTCAGCATATCCAGTACTTACTTCTACTAGCTTGTATGCTAGCTCTTCATTATGCTCACTTTCAGGATAATCCTTTGTGAAGTTTTGAAAGTTAATAATACATGCTCGATAGAAGTCGCCCGGATACAAACCATCTTTCAGCTTATAGTACATGGATGACTCCATGTACGCTTTCAGCTCAAATCTACCTTGCAAATCCACAAGCATCTCCATTGCTCGCTCGTAACTGGCTGAGGCGGGAAATTTAGTCACAAACTGCTGAATAGCAGCAACTGCTTCCTGAGAACTTTGCTGATCAAGGTTAGCATCCGGAGAATCAAGATAAAGAGAATAAGCATTCATAAATAATGCTTCCTCTGCCAACGGGCTTCTGTTATATGTTCTATAGAAATTGCTGAAATAACCTGCAGCCTCGATGTATCTCTTCGTCTTGAAATGACAGTTGGCATAATTATAATCAGCCAGCTCTGCCTTTTCACTACCTCTAATTACAGGTAAGACCTTGTCATAAAGGATAATAGCTTTATTATATTCTCCTTCCTGATAATATTTGTTTGCTCCTGCATACAGCTCCTCCCAGTTCGTGCTTTTCTCAAGCTTGTTGAATGGGCCACAGGAACTTGCAGCAAATATAATAATCAGTAATAGAATGGATTGTACGCGCATTTTCATTTTCAAGACAGCAAATATACGGGTTAATTATTCGGATTCAAATGGATGATTGCTGGACACTCAAGTCTTACTTCTTGACAACGAGCTTCTTGGTCACAATATTCTTATTGTCCAAGAAAAGGGTGTAGAAATAAATTCCAGGATTGAAATCAGACACATTAATTGCCAAGGTGTTTCTTTCTGGATCAAGTTCATAATCTGCGATAGGATTACCGATAAAGCTATTTATTGCTATTCTCGCCTTAACAGACTGGTTTTTGAATTTATAATCAAATTGAGCGATTCTCACACTAGGGTTTGGATAGACATCGCTAAGCACGATAACCTTATAGTCAAACTCATTTACTTTGATTGCGGGATCATCTACTTCATAACTAGCTTCAACGACGAATAGGTCTCTCAAATTGCGCTCGTTTACAAATGATAAATCAAAAGACCCTCTCGTTTCGGCTATTCCCATGTCAAAATCCAGATACAAATCTGTCAATAATTCACCCGGCTGTAAAGTTAATTTAATTTTCGCAAGGTCTTTTTTGGGATCGTAACACTGATCTCCAATACAGATTCTCACTCTCTGAGAAGACCCAATATTGCCACGAAGATTTTTAAGAAGATAAGTTTTGACTTGGTTAGTTTCGTTTTGAAGGATAACTGTTTTGCGTTGGGTTGATCCTAAATCTCCACGAAATTCTAATCCATCACTCAGCACGCGCACTTGTTGCGCCTCCGCTATAACAGGAAACAACAGCCAAAGCCAAGTGAAAAGTATGAGTAATAGTTTCATGTAAAGTTTTAGTCGATATGCCTTCAGTATTGTAACTATTTCAATATACGGACAAAATTAAGCCAATGGCTATGTAATCGAAGAAAAATGCGGTTAAAATCTGTTAACCTAAATGAAATTTTTTCACACTAGACACATTACCTATTTCAAGCCCCATCTGAAAATGACTATGGACTCTTTGTTTCTGGCTTCCAACCGCGTTTCTCTAATGATTTTAGGATTTCTTCATCGGTAGGCAAAATCAATTTCACATCAGGAAGATTGAATAAATTTTCTGCATTAGGGTCTATTTCGTCAGGTTTTCTCCAAGCGTAAATATCCTCCATTGTAGGCCGTTCTTCAAATCTCCAATTGAAGCCCTCTAGCCTAGAATTTTCTTCACTGATTAATTGAAAGGGAGTAAACTTACCGTCAGGCTTTATTCCGTAAGTCACCCGTTGGATAGCACCATTTTTAAATCTGAGCTTGATATTGGCACTAAGCGTTTTATTGATGCCTTGAGAAACTGTATCTGCCTGCAACGCAAAGTAAAGCGACTCTCCATTACCATCAATATCAATCTTGTCCATTTGCCCATTTTCAAAGTAGCCAACCATCGATCTTCCCTTCATTTGATTGAAATTGACCAGCGTATCTTGGGTAATTACAAATACTTTGTCCTTCATTAACACACGGTCAAGCTCCTCATTAGCTATGTAAAAAACCATACTGTCGGCTGTAATTTGGCTTTTTTGATTCCACATCACTGGGTTGGTGAAAAGCTGAATTGACGAATCCGAAAAATTGTAAACCAATGAATCCGCTACGCCAGCCAAATCTGCTTTCACCAACTGAACTGATCGGAAAGCCAATAAATACTTCATGGAATCAGTCTCTCCGTCTTGAGAAATCAACGAGTCGGAAGCCATATAAAGCGTGTCTTTTTCAAAATATCTTCTGACTAAGGCATTCCCATGCACCAGACTATATTTACGTTCTTCCCAATATTCCCCTACATCTCCAAACACCTCAACCTGCCGCTCTTTATTGAGCACACTCACATCATCAATTCCCTCATAGTACGCCTCCATTTCATTGTAAAACAACTCTTTTGCTTTTATTCGGCTAGTTTCTGTCTCTACTACTCCATCATAAAATCTGAACTTTTTTGCCTGAGTGTCATAAAAACTACCATTTTTGGCATCAAGCGTATTTCCATCTTTAGAAATTAGATTCGTCAACCCTTTAGTCTTGGCGGTTTTGGGGATCGTCCTATAAACCAGATCATTGGTTTTCATAGTATAATCAGGATTGACTAGCAACACATTCTTTTTAAAGGTGATTTTCTCACTATTGACCTCGTACGTACCGCGTTCGCTTGTAAGAACATTCACAGAATCAACTACTTCCCCGTCATTATAGTAATAAGCAATATTACCAGCACGATCATAATCCAAGTATTCTGTTTTTAGGGTAGTTTTATTATTGGTGAATACTACGTTATTTCGAAATTTGGCGAGCTGTGTGTTGCCATCGTATTCTGCATACCTACTCGTAGTCTTTACAGGATCTACCTCATCCACTATTCGCACATTACCGAATAGACGCGCTTTATTTTCTTCTCTGAAAAAATGGGCAGAATCGCAATAAATCAAGGAATTCTTGTGCTTCATTTCAACGTCGCCCAACAACCGCTCAAAGCCTTTTGAACCGATCAGGTCATCAGCTTTGTTAATCTCCAGCGTGGACGATTCTTGGGCTTGTGACGAAAAGGAAACGACCCAAAAACTCAGAAAGAAAAAGGAAATACGAAATAAGGCTGTAGTCATAGCTGCACGAATGTGGGCAAAATTAGCAGAAAATGATATTTTTGATCGATGGTTGACACTTTTATACGGCATATCCGGAACAAATCAATTTTAGATCCCTCCAAAACCTACCTATTGGCGAGCAGTGGCGGTATGGACAGTATGTGCTTAGGCAATCTTCTTATCAAAGCGGAGATCCCTTTTGAGATAGCTCATGTCAATTTCCAGTTAAGGGCGAAGGAAAGCGACGGGGATGAAAACTTTCTCAGAAAATGGGCACTTGATTTAGGCATAACTATTCACGTACATTATACTGATACGTATAAATTCGCATCAGATAAGAATATCTCTACGCAAATGGCGGCACGAGAGATTCGATATGATTGGTTTGAGGATTTACGAACTGAGCGAAAGCTGGCGGGAATCATTCTCGCGCATCATGAAGACGATCAGATTGAGACAATCTTTCTAAATCTACTTCGCGGTACAGGTATCGAAGGAATTTACGGAATGGCAATGCGCAGAGGGTGGTTGATACGTCCATTGCTCCCTTTTGGAAGAGAGGAAATCAAAAAATACGTACTCGAAAATCAAATCGAATGGAGAGAAGATAGTTCGAATGAAAAGACCGACTACAAACGGAATAAACTGCGTCACATCAGTTTGCCTGCCCTCTACTCTACCGCAGATGACGCCAGATCAAACTTACTGAACAGCTTTGCCAGGTTAAAAGACACCGGAAAGGCTTTCAATGCCTTGTTTGAAAGCTGGAAAAATGAAAAAATCACCGAATCGGATGGGTTACAACTACTTTCGTCCACTGACTTCCTGAGAACGACTGGAGCAGCTTCGCTTCTGTATTTTTGGCTTCGTCCCTATGGCTTTAATTCAGATCAGGCGCAGGACATTTTGGCAACTTGCCAATCCGGTGGTTCGGGAAAACTATTTGAAAGCCCAACTCATTTAGTCAATCTCGACCGCGACCAGCTGATTTTGGCTCCGATCCCAAATGAATTTCATGCTCTTTCACTTTCTGAAAGTGATATTGAGTTTCATTTGCCGGAAGGCAGCTATGAAATTCTCAAGCTAGACGGAAAGGAAGACCTTGACAAAACTCGACAAAATGCGATGCTGGATCTTGAGCGACTTTCTTTTCCTTTAGAAATTAGAACTTGGCATGAAGGTGATCGATTTATTCCCCTTGGTATGAAAAATACCAAGAAAATTTCTGACTTTTTGATAGATTTGAAAGTACCTGTGGTGAAAAAACATGCGGTGAAAGTATTACTTTCAGAAGGTCAAATAGCCTGGGTAATCGGTTTTAGAATCGCTGATTGGGCCAAATCATCAGCAGCTACCAGAAAGTTACTTTATCTAAAAAAACGATAAACAATGCATAATCCATTTTCTAAAACATACACTGAGGCGGAGGAACAAATATTTCATTTTCTAGGACAGATCAAGTTTTTTGAAAGCTTGAAAGACAAGGAAATGATGAGATTTATCCCTGCAATGCATCACCGAAAGTACGTGAAGGATGAGGTGGTTTTCTTTAGTAAAGACCCGAGTCAAGCACTTTACTTAGTGAAAAGTGGGGACATCAGCCTCACAATTGATATTAAAGATAATTTCGAAACTATACTTGAAGTCAAACGAGGTGAAGCCTTTGGGGAAAATTCTTTACTGGAAAATGCAAAGAGAACATATACGGCGCTCATTGTATCAGAAGAAGCGGAATTGATCGTAATCCCGCACTTTGCTATGCAGGAGATTTTCGATAGTAACCCAAAGATCAAGGCAAAAATGATGACCTCACTCACAGAATACTATAATCTAAACAATCAACGCCTCTTTCGCTCTTATCGGGAATCGTTTGGCTTCTTCAGCCTCCGCCAAATGTTTGAATAACCTAGTTTAAACCTTCTATTTCGCATTTGTCAAAAACCCTTAATTACTTCCAAAGTATTCTGGACTCTGTTTCGAATCCTAGGCATTGTTTGATAACTTAGCGCCGCTTTTTAACGCAAAATATTCATATTAAAATCTATAAATCTAATGAGCAAAGTAACCGTAGTAGGAGCTGGTAATGTAGGCGCAACTTGTGCCGATGTATTGGCTTATCGCGAAATCGCTGAGGAAATTGTATTAATTGACATCAAAGAAGGCGTAGCTGAAGGTAAAGCACTCGATATTTTCCAGAAGGCTCCTATCAACCAATACGATAGCCGTACCACTGGAAGCACCAATGATTATAGCAAAACTGCTAATTCGGATGTTGTAGTAATTACTTCTGGTCTTCCTCGTAAGCCAGGCATGACTCGTGATGACTTGATCGAAACCAACGCTGGTATCGTGAAGTCAGTGACTGAAAATGTCATCAAGCACTCGCCAAATGCGATCATCATTGTGGTTTCTAATCCACTTGATGTAATGACTTACCAAGCGCATATCACTGCTGGCATTTCAAGAAATAAAGTAATCGGTATGGCTGGCATTTTGGACACAGCACGTTACAGAGCTTTCCTTGCTGAGGAGTTGAATGTGTCTCCAAAGGAAATCCAAGCTATCCTAATGGGTGGTCATGGTGACACGATGGTTCCACTTCCCCGCTATACTACAGTAGCCGGTATTCCAGTGACTGAATTGATCTCAAAAGAAAAGCTGGATGCGATCATCGAAAGAACTAAGTTCGGCGGTGGCGAGCTAGTTAAACTTATGGGTACTTCTGCTTGGTATGCCCCAGGTGCTGCTGCTGCGCAAATGGTAGAGGCAATCCTGAAAAATCAAAGAAGAGTATTCCCAGTTTGCATCAAACTAGAAGGAGAATACGGAATCGACGATTGCTACCTTGGCGTACCTGTAATTCTTGGCAAAAACGGTGTCGAGAAAGTATTGGAACTAGACCTTAATGCTGAAGAGAAAGCACTTCTTGAGACTTCTAGAGGTCACGTGAAAGAAGTGATGCAAGTTCTGAACAACCTAGGTAAGTAATCTTAGCAACTTTTAATATCTCAGACCTGAGATTCTCTTGCTTTAGTGAGGGTTTCTTAGGTCTGATTTTTGTAATATGCCGTCTGAATCATCCTTCTGCCTGTGAAGATCTGGAAAAGCCTACTTATACTTTTTATCACCTTACTCCTCGCTGGAGGCGGCTTTTGGATCTACAAATCCTACTTTTCTTCTCGTCAAGTCAATAGTCTTGAGGTAATTAGCCAAAATGCTGTTTTTGTCTTTGAAACGTATGAAGGTGCTGAACAGTGGAATAGTGTGGTCAATGATCCTGTCTGGGAAATTTTAAAGACTTTACCCGCATTCCAACGCTTATCTAATCAACTCATCATACTAGACAGCCTGAACGGAGGTTCTGGTGAAATTGCAAAATCATTAAACGGCCAACAAGCCACCATCAGTCTTCACTCCACTGGTATTGAAACTTTCGAATTACTTTTCACCATAAATCTCAGCCCATCCACGGCAACAAATTTCATTGACGAAATTAAGTCTCGTATCCCATCGGGATCACGATTCCAACCTAGACAATATTCAGACACGGACGTGCTGGAATATTATGATAAGGACAACAACAGACTTTGGAGCATTTCTTTGCTTGGCGATCTGGCTGTGATTTCTTCTTCTTCCTTCTTGGTTGAAGAAGCGATTCGATTCTATGTAAATGAAGATCAGTTGAGTTTTTACTCCTTAGTGAAGTCCATTCCGTACAACTCAGATGCACAAGGAAGACTATTACTTGCCGGCAAAGGACTAGGCAACCTGCTGAAGGGAATCGGTGGACAAAGAGAAAGCACAGCGATTGCCGGACTGGAAATCATGCCTGGAGTAGTCGCATTGGACTTAAGGCTGGAAGAAAATCAGATGGTCTTCAAAGGCCCTCTGAGCTATGACGAAGAAGTAAATTTCACTCCATCCATTCAAGCAAACCTTGCTGCTATTGAAGCGGTGATCTCCAATCGTACGCTTGCGCTCACGCAAATCAATTTAGAAAGCATTTACGAAACGCAAAAAATTACTAATCGGGCATTTACAGCTCGGGCGACTTTCAGCGGAGATATACAGCGCAAGCTCTTAGACAAGGGGTTTTTAGATAGTTTCACTGGAGAATTGTATTTACTGGATTTGGAAAATGCAGGAGGTGCAGATCAAAATCTGGCACTATTGGCAAGAACTAGAAATGCAGAACTAGCTATCCAATTACTCAAAGAGTTTCAAGAAAGCGAAAGTGATAAAGGGTCTGATTTCTATTCAGGGCATGAGATTCTCTTCCTTTCGGAGGAAGATTTTCCGGCTCATTTATTTGAGGGGAAATTCCCGGGATTTGGACAAACGTTCATCACCTCAGAGAACGAAGTGTTGATTCTCACTAATTCCCAGCAAGCTATGAAGTTGGTTTTAGACGACATCAGTTCTGGAAGTACTTGGGGAAAATCCTCCAGAGCACCTGAAGCCAAAAAGGATTTGAGTCCAACTTCTGGATTCAGCAGAATATATCTAACGGATCACATTTGGGATACTTGGACAAGAAAATCGAATCCTTCCTGGAGCTCTTTTCTCCAGAAATACTCCGAAGCGTTTCAATCTTTCCCATGGATTTCCTTTAAAATAAACCAACTCCAAGGTAGAACTGAGGCAACATTGAGCTTCCCATATGACGGAGAGTCCAAACCGAAGATTGAGACTACCGATGCAATCTCTTTGAAGCCAAGCAATAGGATTTCCTTTGATCAGCGATTAATCTACGGGCCAAAATCAATCACGAATTATCAAGACAATACGGAAGATTTACTTGTGCAAGATCTAAACAATGTCCTCCATCTTATTAATTCCGCAGGTCAGGAAGTTTACTCCGAGCAACTTACCGGCCCAGTTGTGTCGGATGCTTTTCAAATCGATTTCTACAATAATGGAAAGCTCCAGGTGCTGTTGGCTACAGCCGACAGAATCTATGGAATAGACAGATTGGGAGAACCACTCCCTGCCTATCCACTACGTGTAAACGGGGCAAAGATCACACACCTCAATCTCGTCGATTACAGCAATTCAAAAGACTATCGATATTTCATAAGCACTGAAGAAGGCAACTTATTATTAATCGACAAGACCGGTGATACGCTTGAAGGATGGGATCCAAATCGAATAGGAGCAAAAACTATTGGCGCACCAACACACTACAGAGTTCTTGGCAAGGGTGATTTCATGGTAGCACTGACCGAAAACGGAAAGCTTCAACTGTTCAATAGAAGAGGTGAAAGTCAATCCGGATCATCAGTCCAATTAGGAGAATCCTTTAATTCTGGTTTGATCGCATGGCGAGATCCAAAGTCCCGATCCACGCAGCTCGTTGGAATTACTAAAAATGGAGAGGTGATTCATTCTAATTTCAACGGAGAAATCGGGTACAGAAACCAATTGATCAAAAATGATCGTGACAGTGAATTTCTCCTTGTTCCTGATCAGAAACAAAATGACTTTGTTTTTATTTCCCGCCAATTTAACGAAGTAAGTGTACTGGATAGAAGCGAAAAACCACTTTTCAGCACACGGGTTTCGGATGAAAATCTAATCTATCAATATTTTGATTTCGGATCAGACAGGCAACTGTTCGCTATAATAGATCTCAACCAAGGTTTCTGCTATTTGTATGACCTCAAAGGAAACCTGCAAACTACCATGCCACTGGAAAGTACAGGGACAATTCAGATCACTTATCAGGGTTCTTTAGGACAATATTTAATCAGAACTGTGAGTGGTTCTACGCTCACCGAATTCCAGTTGGCAGATTAGCCATATCCAGATTCCCTTGGGCTTCGCCTCATGATTAGCTAACTTGCAGAAAATCACCCAAACAACGAATGCTAAAAAAGTCCCTCCTGCTATTGTCCTTACTTCTATGGATTAGCACTCACTCTTTTGCACAGCTGATCTCAGACAATCAGGATATTTATAAAGTAGGTACCTCTGTCAATCTGAGTTCTCCCTATCATACTACTCTTTCATTTTTCTATAATCTAGAAGAAGGGCACTACAAGCCAGAAAATGCGGCAAAGACACTTGACCTTTCTGGAACTGCTGATCAAAATGGTGAGAGTCTATCGATAAAACTTAAGCAGATTTTTGAGGGAAAAGGGATTTTAATCCGTACTAACGAAATTCCAAACGAGCAAAACTATTCTGACAGCACCTCCTCGGCTGATGAGAGCATCTATTATTTCGACAAACAAAAGCTGCCGGGTATCTTCTTGCAAAAGACTGGAGACACCTGGAAATACTCTGCGTTCACTGTCAGCCAAATAGATGAACTTCATTCGCAAACCTATCCCTATGGCACTGCAAGGCTGCTAAATATCTTACCTAAGATAGGAAACCAGGAATACCTTGGACTTCACCTATGGCAATTAGTGGGTTTGTTTATCCTTCTCCTATTGATTTTTATTTCGCATTGGATTTTCACTTTGGTGGTGGACAAATTGATGCTCTACCTTTTTAAAAGGTACGGCTATGGCAAAGTAGGCGAAGATTATATCCTACCCGTTGCCAGAGTGATCAGCTTCTACTTAATCGTGGTTTTACTCTCACTTTTTATCCGACTCCTCCAGCTGCCTATTGAGATTTGGTCGTGGATATTGATCGTGCTCAGAACTCTTAAGCCATTCCTGATTACCATTATTTTCTACAAATTGGCAGATGTCGTAGCCGCATACTTTTCCAAGCTAGCGAATAAGACGGAATCAACACTAGATGATCAGTTGGTCCCGTTGATGCGCAAAACGCTCAAGGCATTTGTGATCGTAGTGGGGACAATGTTTATCCTTAGAGACGGTCTAAACCTTGATATCATACCATTCCTCACAGGTCTTTCTATTGGTGGTGTTGCCATAGCTTTGGCAGCGCAGGATACGATCAAAAATTTCTTTGGCTCTGTCATGATTTTTATTGACAAGCCATTCCAGGTGGGTGACTGGATCACTTCCGGTGAGATTGATGGGACAGTAGAAGAGGTGGGATTTAGATCGACACGAATACGGACATTCAGAAACTCCTTGATGTACGTGCCAAATGGAAAAATTGCAGATGCCGTTCTGGACAACCATGGACTACGTCAATACCGAAGGTTTTATACTACGTTGACCATCACTTACGACACACCGCCAGCTCTTATCGATGAATTTGTAAAAGGACTACGCGAAATCGTATTAGCTCATCCAGACACACGAAAAGACGGATATCACGTCTATTTCAATAACCTCTCTTCTTTCAGCCAAGACATCATGTTTTACATTTTCTTCGAAGTTCCCACATGGGGAGAAGAATTAAGGTGCAAACATGAGATCTTGCTACAGATAGTCAAACTAGCCAATTCAATCGGAGTACGATTTGCTTTCCCTACACAGACGTTGCATATGGAATCTTTCCCTGAAAAGAAAACGCTTGTTCCAGAGTACAGCGGAGGATATGAAGCAAAAGTGACTGATTTCGTCCAACGAGAGTTGAAACGTAAGGAAGATTAAAAAAACCTTAATGAGTTGGGAGAATCCATTAAAGAATGAAAGTTATATTCCGCACCACAACCTGCCTAATCTGGTAGGTTGTAGCCCTTCATTGATTGGATGACTACTCTTATTTCCAGCTCTGGTAAACTGGGCAAAGTATCTTTAGCTTTCAGCCCTTTTTCGCCAAAGGCAGAGATCAATAACTGCCCTTTCCTTGAAATCATTAGTTAGGGAGACTGTCGAACTACGATGTCTATGTGGTTCAATGAATTCTATTTCACTTCGAAAGTTCTCACGTAGTCTTTCGATTCTCCCTGCGGGGTATGAGTCTTCACCGTAATCTGATACTTCCCTTTTAGATCAGGGACTTTGATTTCAATAGAATCACCAAGCGGAGAGGTCTCAGAGATTTGAGACCAAAACAGAACTGTTCGCCAATCCATGATATTCTTATCTTGCCTTGGTGCATCAAAAAGTGATTCTGCAGAAACTACTTTAGGTTGAATTCCTTCGTAATCGAGGTAAATACCATTGGAAGGAATAGGGAATCCACCAAAATCATTCTTATACGAACTGAAGCTCATCACTCCAGGAAACTGCTCTTCATTTAAGTAAAATGTCCGGGTCAATACATCAAGTTTTTCAAACGATGTAGGGTCGAAAGATGCGAGCAAGTCCGAATCAAAAATAGGCAACGCATCAATCAGCATAAGTGGATTTGAGTCAAAACTAGCATCCAGAACTTCATCTAGCGCTCGAAACTCCTTTTTCTTCTTGATCGTTTTTAGTGAAATTTCTTGCACATATTCTTTGATCACTGTCCCAACCGTTTCAAACCGTGTATAATCATCCAGTAAGTACGTCCGATCTTCCACAAACCCTGTGACTACTGGAAATAAACTTGAATCAAACTCATTTACGAAGTAGCTTTCTACCTGTCCACCTTTTAGCAGTTCTTTAAGAAGATCCTGATCCTCAGGACTTATTTCAAGTTGTGGGAAAATAAAACTGCTTTTAAAATGAGTAATTGGTGCTGGAGAAATAATCCCAAAATCCAATAAGCTTCCATTTCCATCTGCTTGTGCTACTAGGTATTTCCAGTTTTTCATTCCCCCCGCATCAAAGAACAGGCTGCCATCAGCATCTGGACGATCTGTGAAGAGTGCAGACTTTTCACCGTGTACTGACAGGTAGTACAATTGAGTAGTATCGACAGAAACTTCCTCCAATTTAGCCTCGATTACATGCCCGAAAAGCTCAGGAATTAAGCTATGCTCCTCAATTGATTCATAAGCCGTTGTTGAGAGAATCAGCCCTTGAGTAGTCAAAAATGGATTTTCAACCGCTATACTTACTTCAGCTATATCACTGTTTTTGGGTAGGTCTATTTTCAAGTTGGATCCAGGTGGATGCACTTCCTCAGACAGGGTTATCACATTCGAATCTTGATTAGGCGGCAAACTCTTTCGTTGTGAAACGACTGTAGGAGGTACAGTCCGATTGAAGACCGTAATAAATTGCTGAACTAAACCGTCTTCCAAACTTTGGTAAGGGCTAACTCTCGTAAACACCCGTAGGAGATAATTGTCTGAAGGCAGATTAGTTGGAAGCTGTAGGAAGTTTAAGCTTCTTCCATCCTCCAAAGGCATCTTTTCAATAGCGACTGACTCATTGTATCGATTAACAAGTTCTGCGTAGATGATCTTGGATTCTGCGGGAGAATCATCTTTCATAGCCTGACTTGCAATCCAAACCCGTTCTCCTCCAAAATAAATAGTCTTAGGAATAGAAAAACGCACTCCCTCTCCCCTTATATTCTGGCCAGTTGTCACCTGCGAAAAGCTAAGAATCAGAAAAAGAAATACGAAAAATTTTTGCGATACGCTCATATTAATCCTCCCAAAAATCAGGTTTCACATTTGTTCCTCTTAATGTACAGTCCGTACAGCGTCGTATAGCTCCTTGAAAACCTATTGGAGTAAATGCTCCTTCAGGAATAATGGCTACTGCTGGTATAAAACTTCCGCTGGCGAAAGTTTGACCGTACTTCTCTACTAATACGGTATCAGGCTCAATGAAGCAGTTACTATAATCAGGCTCAACAGACCTCCACGGGATCACTTCCCTGACGTCTATAAATAATCGCTTTTGCTGTACGGTTCCCAAGCTCACATAACCTACTACAGGAGCAGCTGGATTTTGATCGTTGGTGATATTTCCGCCAATGTTTGAAGGTAATGGACTGAAAATCGACCCGAGATCATTCGTGTTTTTACGGAGAATTTCCCAAAACTCGGAAGCTTTTTTATCCAGCGCCTTCTGAGAAATCAAAATGCTATACCGTAAAGAAAGCCGCTCGTCATTCTGCAAAATCTGAGTGATAGACTGTCTGAATACAAACTGATTTTCAAATCTAGAAGAAGTCTCCAAAATCAAATCAGCACTCACGCCTCCTCTATAGCACATGTCTGTTCTCTCCTCAGGCTTTCTCACGACTATATCCTCAAGCGCTGCATCATATCTGTAGGAAGATGGGATTTTCGGGCGAAAAGCATAGGTTTCCTCATATGTCCATAGAAAATCATCGGCATTCTCATTTCCCTTGGTGGTCAGATATACTTCTGCCCCATTTTCATTTTTCTCAAACCCCACATCAATAATCTCGGGAGTAAGAATTGGCTTAATTAGCTCTGAGGTGTAACTTTTTCCATCATTGGTTGAAATATGAAGCCTGTAATTCTCCTCTTCCGGAATGTCATATGCAAATTCAAATGCGCCAGATCCTATATCCGTTAATGGATACTCAGCACCTGATTCCGATCTAAGTGAAACCACAGCACCTGGATAACTTGACGAAGACGAATTGTCTGTTTGAATATTTCTGGTATAACTTAGCTTTAGAATGCTTGATAATCCTTCCGTATCCAAATACCCCTCCACCACCAAGACAGAGAGATCGGTTGGTTCAATATCCGGATTGAATGGTTCTCTGCAACCAGTGATGAATAGGATACCGAAAAATATAATAGGGACTAGTCTATTCATCAGAAGCGGAAATTATAAGTAATAAAAGGAATAGGCTGAGCAAATATGGACAATTGATACCCTTTCAGCTGCCCCTCTACAGCCGTGTAATACACGGAATAAGGATTACTTCTGCCTAAAAGATTGTAAACCCCAAGTGACCAGGAAGAATGAGCTAGTTTCTTAACCTTATGGCTGCCTTCTATATTAATCGAAAAATCTACCCTGAAATAATCAGGAATTCTATAGGCATTTCGCTCTGAGAAATAAACGCGCTCAGATCCGGCATAGTCAAACTTAGAGATTGGTAAAGTAATCGGTCTCCCTGTGCTGTAATTAACATTCAAGGAAGTGTTTACTCGCTTGCTCAACTCGTAATTGGCAGTGAGCACCAAGTGGTGAGGCTGGTCAAAATTGCTGGAGTAGAATTCGCCTTTGTTGATTTTCTCAATGCTTGGCGCATCAGAAGTCTTCATTAGAGAGCGCGAATACGTGTAAGCAACAGATCCTTTCAACAGTCCGGTGCTTTTCTTCAGTAACAGCTCCAGACCGTAGGCTTTCCCATCCGAATTCAATACGTCTTGTTCTATATTTTCATTAAGAATAATATTGGCTCCAGAACGATAATCCAGCAGATTGGCCATATACCTATAATATATCTCTGTGGAAAATTCGAGCTTATTTTTTGCAAGATTACGGTAATATCCAAGTGATGCCTGCCCTCCAGTCTGTGGTCTGATATAGGTGTCGCTCAATTTCCAAGAGTCGGTAGGCGAAATAGAGGAAGTGTTTGACAATAAATGAATATTCTGTCTCATGGTGTTGAAACCAGCTTTCACAGAAGACTTATTATCCAACGTATATCGAGCTGAAACCCGGAATTCTGGCCCATGATATGTTTTTACTGTTTTACCTTTATCATAGTTGTCTTCGCCGATTACATTACTCTCTGTAATAGGAGCTCCAGACACATATTGATTCACCGACATTGGCCCTAGTAACTGATACAGCATATATCTACCGCCATAGCTCACAGACAGCTTTTCAGAAACTGTAAATTCATCGCCAAAATAAACTGAAATCTCTCGGGCATTTTCCTGGTCCAATTCCTTATCTATCACAATAGATTCGGATCCGTAAGGCTTATTCCTCCCCGGATTTAAAGAATATTGGATACCATGAACACCAAAGTTCATAATATGCTTCTCGCTCTTTCTGTATTCAAAATCTGCCCTTAGAAAAAGTTGATGGACATCGAAGCCAAAATCAAAAGAGTTTAAGGGATTCTCTTGCCCTATGATTCCAAATTCATAATTATCACTTCCCACTGAAAATCTTCCTTCCAACTCGTCATTGAAAAAGTGTTTCCACCCCAGCGCGACATTTACATTTTTATAAGAATAGGTCGTATCTGGATCAAACTGAAAATCATCCTGGCTTATATAAGCTGTTAACTCTAACCTATTCTTTTCATTCAGGTTATGCTGGATATTTGCGTTGATGTCATAGAAAGTGATCTTACTATCATTCAAATCTGCCTCATCATCCAAAAGATCCAATGCCCAATTGGAGTAAGTCGTCCTTCCTCCTACCATAAAGTTTGTCTTCTTGCCTATCGGACCATCCAAACTCAATCTGCTCGTTAGAATCCCTATTCCTCCAGATCCTCCTATTTTTTCTGATCTACCAAAGTTGGGATCTACTTGCAATACTGATGAAAGTCTCCCTCCATAATTCACTGGGATAGACCCTTTATAAAGCTCCACTCCGTTTACAATGTCGGCATTGAAGGCTGAGAAAAAACCGAATGCATGCGTAGGGTTGAAAATCGTAGAATTGCCATACAAGATCAGATTTTGATCCGCTGCTCCACCACGTACATTAAATCCGGATGTGGCTTCTCCTACAGTATTTACTCCCGGCATTATCAGGATGCCTTTTAGCACATCCACTTCGCCCATCACTGAGGGAAGCCTTTTCACTTCCGCTATGGTGATAGACTGCACGCCCATGTCAAGCTTGTTGACGTTAGACAAAGCTCCTGAACTAACCACTACTTCATCCAGTGAAAGTATAGTTTCCTCAATACTCATGTTTAGCACGCCATCTCCTTTCAGATCAATCTGGCGCTGCTCTTGAAAACCTCCGATGTTTTGTACCCAAATGGTATGTCTTCCTTTTGGAAGAGTCAGTTGATATTTACCATTTTGATCAGTGGCTATTTGATTATAATTGATTTTTTCCAAAACGATTGCCCCGTTCATAGCTTTGCCTGACTCTATACTCGTTACAACTCCACTCAAGATTGCCGTTTTAGATTGGGGGCTATCTGAAGATTTACCTATTACAAAACGTTTGTTCTTGTCAAATGCGCTTAGTGAATCTCCGGCACTTGCTAAATTATCTTGCCTCTCCTGAACTTGGAAATAATCCACGGGAAATTCAATTTGTATTCGTTGCCCTTTGGTTACCCAAATACGATTAGATGTATCTATAGAATAAGTCAAGCCTGTCTCTGCAAAAACCTGACTCAGTATCATCTTGACATCCGAATCATTTGCCTGAAGGTTTACTTGGAGATTTTCTACGTCTTCCTTTTTGTAGTAAAATTTAAAATCAGATTCAGATTCTATTCGGGCAGCGAATCTTTCAAAGGACATTCCTAAGTACATCCCAGTCAGTTTGGTTGTAGTTGTCTGAGCCTTTAAATCAGTGAAAAAACAAACAACTAAAATCAACAGTATAATTTTTTTCATTCGACAAACCCGTTAAAAGTTTCAGACTTGCTGTCTCTGAGATTAGCTAATTCTAGTATGTATTTTTCCTTGTCTGTTGAAAAATAGAGAGACTTCCCTCTCAGGTATTTTTTCACATCTTTCTTAGTTAGTCCCAAGCTTTTAATAGCCTGTTTTTTCTTTCGAATCAGTACAAACTCATCTTTGTACCAATAGAAGTAATCCGTTTTCTCCACAAAACTATGAGTGAATTTCCCTACCTCTTTTGTTGGATCTTTATACTTGTAATACTTCATCAGTACTTTTACATCACCGTCACTTATCACACGATAAAACCCATTCTTATTCTGAGCATAAGAATCATTACCGAGAAATCTCCTAAATAAACTTCCATCCTTGAGCTGAAATTCTTCAATCTTCTCGGACTTAATTAAAATCTTTTGACGGTGAATCGGGTGAAATGTGATCACTACATCCGCATTCTCATCATATAAGAGAGGCACCTCGGTATAGCTTATCTTGTTAATGGATAACGTCCCTTCCCCAAAAGTTCTATCCAAATAATATGGATCTCCCTCGTAGTTCTTTGGAGGCTCTTCGTATCGTCCCCCTGTGATGAGCTCCTGGAAATATGGCAACTGCTCTTTGTATAATGACAAATAGGTCTGAGACTGTGCAAATGAAGTGGCTGTCCCGATAAATAACAGAAGAAAAGGTGTGAAAAAGTTTATTTTTAGCATATGTTAGATGCGATACTAGATCAGAATAAACTCTCTTTTATGTGGAATAATCTGAACGGTGAATACAATATTTAAATGGGTTAAGATCCCAATTTTTCAATAAACCTAAGATGAAAAGAAGAAACCTACTCAAATCTATTGCCCTCGGAGCGACTGTCTTTCCACTCGCACCCGCCCTTGCTTCAACGACGCAGAAAAAAGAAGCAACGATACAATTTTCCTTAAATACCAGTACACTACGTGGTCAAAAACTCGACTTACCACAAATTATCGAAATCGCATCCAAAGCTGGATATGATGGGATAGAACTTTGGATCTCTGAGCTAGAAGCTTATCTCAAAACAGGAAAGTCCTTGGCCTCACTCAAAAAACTATTTAATGACGCAAAAATAATCCCTGTTAACGCAATTGGATTTGCTCCTTGGATGGCTCAGGATGTGGCTAAAAGCAATGCGGGGTTTACACAAATGGAAAAGGAAATGAATATGCTGGGCGAAATCGGTTGTAAGCGAGTAGCTGCACCCGCAATCGGCGCTACAGATCCGATAGATTTGCTGGCCGCAGGAGAGCGATATGCAAAACTGATAGCGCTAGGACGAAAAACCGGCGTAATGCCTCAACTGGAGTTCTGGGGATCTTTTGGGCCGTTCCATCACCTAGGACAGGCATTGGCTACCGCAGCTGCAGCAAATGATCCAGACGCCAGAATTCTTCCTGACGTCTATCACCTTTTCAGAGGCGGATCTGGATTTGAGGGGCTGAAACTTGTCAATGGAAATGCCATCGAAGTTTTCCACATGAATGACTTCACCACAAAACCCAGACTAGAGCAAAAAGACAGCGACAGAGTATATCCTGGAGATGGGATAGCTCCAATGAAAGAAATCGCGGCCACAATAAAAGCTATGGGAGGCACGAAGTTCATGTCTTTGGAAGTCTTCAATGAAAGCTACTGGGCTCAAGATGCGCAGGAGGTTGCCAATACTGGACTGAAGAAAATGAAGCAGTTTTTTTGATTCAATTGAAAAATAATAATAATTAAAAACCCTTTCAAATTGAATTTGAAAGGGTTTTGACTTTTTATACCAAATTTCAAAACATGGTAGCAATACCAAAAATCATAAACATCAAGATCATTGGTCCAAAAACCAACAGCAAGACCTTTCGCTGAATTCTTTTATAATCCTCTCCTTCTAACTCAAGAATTGCATCTTCTGGTCTGATTAAATTTGAATAAACAGCCCTAAAAATAAAGTAATAAATAATCATTATGGAAATCAATAACCCTAAAATCCATAAGGTTTTGCTCAACTCAGAGGGAAAACCCCGCCCTTTAGTAAGATTCCCATATATCCAAGAAATCATCACCAGTACAAAAATAATAGCTGAAAGAAAGTGGGTTGACATATGAAAGCGATGATCACTTAATGCATATTTCTCTCCATATTTCTTTTTAAGACCTGTGTAGGTGTAATTTCTAAGGTCAAAAAAGAATTGTCTCATGAACTAAGCCTGTTTGAAAACAAGAAAAACCGTTTCTCAAAACAGCTTTTCTTGACTTATTAACTCTAAATGGATGCTACTATCTTTTGATTGAGGTCTTATACTTTTTCGATCCAATCCACTCCAGTATCCTTCCAAGCTCGTTCATTTGCTGAGTCGATTACAGCTTCGCAAACTTTCTGAGTCTCGAAGGCATCTCTAAACGTAGGATGGCAAGTTTCTCCAGTTTCCAAGCTTTTGAAGAAGTCAGCCACTTGGTGAATGAAGGAGTGCTCATATCCAATGGAAGTTCCAGGAATCCACCATCTATCCATGTAAGGATGATCGCCGTCAGTCACGTGAATAGATCTCCAGCCGCGAACTTGACTTTCATCGTCGTGGTCAAAGTATTCCAGTCTAGTCAAATCATGTAAATCCCAACGAATGGAAGCATTCTCTCCATTGATTTCAAATGTATAAAGTGCTTTGTGACCTCTAGCATATCGAGTTGCCTCAAATATGCCCAGCGAACCATTATCAAAATGACAATGGAATAAACACGCATCATCGATGGTTACTTTTTTCTTTTCGCCCGTTGCCTGATGTACACGTTCTTTGATAAAAGTTTCAGTCATCGCAGACACATCTTTGATCCCACCATTCAGCCACATTGCTGTATCGATACAGTGCGCCAGCAAATCACCAGTTACGCCAGAACCTGCCGCTTCAGCATCTAGTCTCCAAAGCGCATCACCACCCTGAGGCAGATCTGGACTGATCGTCCAATCCTGAAGGAAGTTCGCTCGGTAATGGAAAATCTTACCCAGTTTGCCAGAAGCTACGATTTGCTTAGCCAAAGTCACTGCCGGTACTCTTCTGTAGTTATACCAAACCGTGTTTTTCACTCCAGCTTTCTCTACTGCTTCCACCATTCCTTGTGCCTCTTTGACAGATCTCGCCAATGGTTTCTCACAAAGGATCATTTTACCTGCAGCAGCTGCAGCAATGGCAATCTCAGCATGCATGTCATTTGGTGTGCAAATATCCACCGCATCGATATCGTCGCGCTTCAATAGTTCTTTCCAGTCCGTTTCTACAGACTTATAGCCCCACTGATCTGCAAAAGCCTGCGCTTTCTCCTTTCTTCTGGAGCAGCAAGCCTGCAAAACAGGAACGTATTCGTATTCTGGAAAAAAGTCAGGAACTCGTTTGTAACCATTGGTATGTATTCGCCCCATCAGTCCAGTACCGATCAAGCCTATTCTTATATGTTTTTTATCTTTCATATTCTTAGTTATTTATGATTCTAATTCACTTCGACAGTCATTATTCGACCTTCATCATTAGTAAGAAATTGATTTAATATCGAATGATGAATGTTGAATGTAACATGGTGAAGTTTAAGATTTCCACCCATGGGCATTTCTAACTTTCACTAGGGCAGCAAGGATATCATTCCAAGTTTGCTGATTGTTCATGACCTCATTTGGGAACATACATCCATCCCAGCAGATGTGCTCGAATGCTTTGGTCAACTCGCCTTTTTCATCGCGAAGCCAATATCCCGCATCATGAGCAATGTCCAAAACTCCATTTGGATCAGTCGCTTGGCAATGTCTTCCAGTCTTGTCGTGAGAACCTTGACCGAATACAGACCCATCATTTTGCGCCACGTGAAAATCAATCGTCCAAGGTCTTAATGCATCGGTTACTATCTTCAACGCCGCTTTTACTACCTCTCGATCATTGAGATCTGCATCTTTTGGCAGGATTCTATGCTCAGGAGCATTATAGCCCATCGTATAAAGAAACGTATGAGACATGTCTGCTTGGAAACCGATGTTAGGTCTGTCCACCATTTCTAGGAGCTCCACCATATATTTCCAGCTGTGCATCGCACCCCAGCAAATCTCACCTTCGGTCGCAAGTTTCTCTCCGTAACCAGCAGCAACAGCACAAGCTTCCCGGAATGTTTCCGCAATGATTTTGGTGTTTCCCGTAGGATCTTTTGCCCAATCTTCTACGCCAGCAGCAGAATCTATTCTGATTACTCCGTATGGACGAACACCTTGATCTCTTAGCTTCTTGCCGAATTCACATGCCTTGCGAACCATGTCCACAAAAGTAGTTCGCTGATCCGCTGTGCCCATCGCGGAACCAGCCCAAATCGGCGCGACTAAAGAACCTGCTACAAGGTTATGCTTTTGAAGTTTCTCCGCCAGAATTTTTGTCTCATCAGAATTATCCAGCTTGAAATGTGGCTCAAGTAAACCTAAATCAAGCCCATCAAATTTCACTCCGTCCACTTCAGCTGCTGCCGTCATCTCCAAGAGCGTATCGAAAGGAATTACAGGTTCAGAATCTGCACCTTTGCCCACGATTCCAGGCCAGGTAGCATTGTGTAGTTTTGGGAAATTATTTTGACTCATGGTATTAAGGGTTATTGGTTGTTAAAACTGAAAGACTGGAGACAGAAAACCGAAGTGTAACTAAAGACCTCTACTCCATACTTCCTTATTTGTTGATTC
>Ga0105054_10001589_pt1 | contig 37417 bp, 38 predicted proteins | sample BON02_FD_78091 | JGI IMG/M metagenome (GOLD analysis project Ga0105054, IMG submission 78091) | Freshwater microbial communities from Lake Bonney liftoff mats and glacier meltwater in Antarctica - BON-02 (megahit assembly) | ecosystem: Environmental > Aquatic > Freshwater > Ice > Glacier...
CGGCAAGGCCGACATGGTGCTGAACGACGCCCTGCCGAACATCGAGGTCGACCCGGAAACCTACGAGGTCCGCGCCGATGGCGAACTGCTGACCTGCGAAGCGGCCACCGTGCTGCCCATGGCGCAGCGCTACTTCCTGTTCTGACCCCCCTTCAGGTCAGACCTGCGGGTCGGGATTGGTCGTGTTGCCGTCGACGGCGATGACCTGGCCCGAGACGAGACGTGCTCGTGGCGAAGCCAGGAAGACCGCCATGTCGGCGATGTCGCTGGCCTCGACGAAGGTTCCCATCGACGTGCCGGCCGAATAACCCGCGCGCAGGGCGTCGGCGGTGGTGCCTTTGGATTCGGCCTCCCTGGCAAGCACCCTGTCCATGCGGTCGCCGTTGACGGGGCCAGGACAGATCGCATTGGCGCGCACGTTGTGGGGGCCCAGTTCCATCGCCAGGGTTTTCATCAGGCCGATCACGGCCCACTTGGCCGCGACATAGGGCGCGCGAAACGGGTTGGCCATGATGCCCGCGACCGAGGACGTGATGATGATCGCGCCGGAACGCTGTCGCTTCAGCATGGGCGCGGCATATTTCGAGGCCAGGAATGCGCCTTCCAGGTTGACCGAGACGCAGCGACGCCAATCCTCCAGGTCGATGTCCTCGACCGCCGCCGTGGGCCCGGCGATCCCGGCATTGGCACAAAGCGTATCGAGCCCGCCCCAGGCGTTCTGGATTTCGCCAAAAAGCGTTGTGACGCCGGCTTCGTCGGCCGAATCGACCTCGCTGCGCCGCCATGACTCAGGGCATGCGGCAAGCGCCCGCGCATCGACATCGGTGACCCAGACCTCCGCGCCATCCGCTTGGAAGGCGCTCGCCATGGCATGTCCGATGCCCGATGCGCCGGCGGTGATGAGAACACGGTGTTGATGTCCGCTCGTCATGAAGCTGTTCCTTTGAGGCAGTCAGGTGAATCGGTGGCCCCGGTGGCAGATGACATCAGGCGACCGTGATGGGATGCGGGTGGACGGCGTTGAAGACGTAGCCGCCCAGGTTGAACGGAATGGCCATGGGCTGGGTCGTGCCGGCCGCGTCGGTCGCCCGGGTCATCAGCGCATGTTCACCGGCCGCCGCCTGCCAGTCGAAGGCGAACTGCGTCCAGGCATAACGCGCCGGTTCCGAGACGATCTTAGTGTCCTGCCAGGTGATGCCGCGGTCGGCGCTCCAGGCGACATGGGTGATCGCATGATCGTTGCCGCGCGCATAACCGTGCAGGCGGTGTTGGCCCGGTGCCAGGCGGGCGGGCAGGGGCAGGGCCAGAGAACTGCGGATCGGATGGCGGGTCACCGGCGCGCCCTGGGCCGGAGCGAACGCCGTCTGCGGCCACTGCGGCCCCATCAGCACGTACATCACCGTGTTGCGCGGCACCCAGGGCCGCTTTCGCGTGACCTCAATGCGGCCCAGCCACTTGATCGAATAGGTCCCGACCCAGCCCGGCACGATCAGGCGGGCGGGAAAGCCGTGGTCGGGCGGCAGGTCCTGCCCGTTCATCGTGAAGGCAATGATCGTGTCGGGATCGAGCGCCTTGTCACGCGGCAACGGCACGCGCACGCCCTCGTCATCCTCCTCGCGCACGATGTCGAGGCCGACCGGCATCACGAAACCCGCATCCGGCTTCACGCCGGCCAGCGCCAGGACATCGGCCAGCCGCACACCGCCCCAGCGCGCCATGCCGACGCCACCCAGATGCCAACGCGTGATCGTGACGTCGGCGCGGCGCGACAGGTCTTCGCCCATCACGCTCTCGAACAGGGTGCGGTGGTTGCCGGCGCATTCGAGCACCGCATCGACGCTGTGGCGCGGCAGGGCCGCTAGGTCGGCGAAGGAGAGGGTCAGGGGCCGCTCCAGGCCGTCGCCCGACAGCGCCAGACGCCAGCCCGCCTTGTCGATGCGCGGTGTCGGCTCGCCGTGACAGATGAAAAAATCGGCGATGGACGTGATCAGTTCCGCCTGACGCTCGAAGGCCGGCTCCATCGCGCCGCCGATCGCCTCGAACCCCGAGACATCCTTGACGTAACCACCCTGCGCCATCGCCCTCTCCCAGCCGACATCGCCGCGAGCCTATCGCTGCATCGGTGCTCCGGCGAGAGCGATCTGCGCCCCGTTCAGCCTCGTCTGGTCTGCTCGGCGATGTGGCGCGCGTTCTGCCCGAAGAGGATCTTGCGCTGTTCCTCGTCGGGTGCCTCGTCGCGGCGGAATTCCTTGCCCAGGTCGACGCCGCGCTGCACCGCGGGGCGTTCCTTCACTGCCTTGCGCCAGCGCGTGACATTGGGGAAGTCCTCAAGGCTGGCGCTCAGCGGTTTGGCGATCAGGATCCAGGGCCAGCAGATCATGTCGGCGATGGAATAGTCGTCGCCCACGATCCAGTCGCGCCCTTCCAGACGGCGTTCCAGCACCCCGGCGCAGCGGTCGTATTCGTTGCGGTAACGCTCCAGCGCATAGGGATGGTCGCCCGGCGCGTAGTTGACGAAATGGGAGAGCTGGCCGGCCATCGGGCCCTGGTTGCCGGTCTGCCAGAACAGCCACTCCAATGTCTCCTTCTCCAGCACCGGATCGCTGCTCATGAACCGGCCGGTCTTGCGCGCCAGGTAGAACATGATCGCGCCGGACTCGAAGACGGTGACCGGCGCGCCGGTCACATCGTGATCGACGATGGCGGGCATCCGGCCGTTCGGGCTGATCGCCTGGAACGCCGGCTTGAACTGGTCACCCTTGCCGATGTTGACCGGGATCAGGTTGTAGGGTGTCCCAAGCTCCTCGAGCAGGATGGCGACCTTCCAGCCGTTGGGCGTGGGCCAGAAATGGAAGTCGATCATGACTTGGTTCTCCCTGTACCGGCCCGCTCCCCCGCCCGGCCACCCACGGCAGAATCCTGTAATGGGTGGCCGGGCGGGGGAGCGGGCCGGCCTCGGCCAATGGAATACAGCCTATTGGGCTGCTACGGCGATCTCGCCGAAGAGGCCGGCCGCGCGCAGGCGTGCAATCTCCTCCTCGGAGAAGCCCGCCTGGGCCAGCACCTCGTGGGTGTGTTCGCCCAGTTCGGCGCCGCCGCGCAGCAGCTCGAAATCGGTCTTCGAGAACTTCGCGGCCGGGCGTGCCTGGCGCAGGCGTCCGCTGCCGGGGTGGACGCTCTCGAACAGGATGCCGTTGGCCTCGATCTGGGGGTGGTTGATCATCTCGGATCGGCGCAGCACCGGGGCGCTGGGCACACCGGCGGCCTCCAGACGCTCGATCCATTCGGCGGCCGGGCGGGCCATCAGCGCGTCCTGGGTCATCTGCAGCCGGGCATTGATGTTCTTGTGGCGCGCAGAGGAGGTCCTGAAACGCTCGTCTTCGAGCCATTCGGGATGCTCGAGCGCGTGGCACAGCGCCTTCCATTCCTTGTCCTGCTGCACCGCGACCGAGATGTAGCCGTCGGCCGTCTCGTAGATCAGGTCGATGAAACTCTGGGCCTCCTGCTGGGGCACATCGACATCCATCAGGGTCTGGCTTTCCATGTCCGAACCCCAGAGGAAGGCAACGACGCTGTCGAGCATGGAGATGTTGATCGCCTGGCCCTCGCCCGACTTCTCGCGGGCATAAAGCGCCGCGCAGATCGCCTGGGCGGCGACCACGCCGGTCAGCTTGTCGGGCAGGATGGTGCGCACCAGGCGCGGTCGTTCACGGTCCGAACCGGCCTGCACGGTGGTCAGGCCCGATAGCGCCTGGATCAGCGGGTCATAGACCGGCTTGGCTGCAAAGGGGCCGGTGAAGCCGAAGCCGCAGATCGAGGCATAGATGATCTTCGGTGCGACCTTGCGCAGCGCCTCTTCGCCCAGACCGATGCGTTCGGCGACACCCGGACGGAAGTTCTGCAGCAGGACGTCGGCATCTTTGGCCAGACGCAGCAGGGTCGCCAGACCGTCAGGGTGTTTCAGGTCGAGCGTGACCGAACGTTTGTTGCGGTTGTTGTTGAGAAACGAGGTCGCCAGACGGCCGTCGTGGTTGGAGACATGGCGCGTGTGGTCGCCGCCGCCCACGGGGTTTTCCACCTTGATGACGTCGGCGCCCTGGTCGGCCAGCATCATGGCCGCAGCCGGGCCCGAGATCATGCTGGTGAGGTCGATGACGCGTACGCCGTGCAGCGGACCGGGCATAAAGGGACTTCCTCGTTCTGGATCGAAGACCTTCCTGATTAGGGGCCGCCGATCCCCGGTTCAAGGGCGATCAGCGGTCCGCTCCGGCCGGGAGGGTCTGCGGCGACGGCTCGTCCGGTTCGGCAGGCTTCGTGCGGCGGAAGAACAGCACCACAGGAATCAGGGCGAGCGACAGCACGAACGTGGCAAAAAAGGCGTTGTTGTAGGCGATCATCACCGACTGGCGGTTGATCTCGGCCTCCAGCGCGGCCAGGCCCTGCGGGCTGTCGATCGTCCAGGTGCTGGCGACATCGGCGTAGCGGAACAGTTCGTTGAACGGGTTGATGTGTTCGGTCAGCGCGGCGTGGTTGGTCTGGATGTCGCTGACATGGCGGCCCACGATCACCGCAACGCCGATCGAACTGCCGATCTCGAAGACCAGGAAAAACAACGCATAGGCCTGGTCCCGCAACCGCTTGGCGACACCCGACAGGGTCAGCGTGCTGATCGGCACCCAGATGAAACTGGAGCCGAACCCCTGGATGAAGTTGGTCGATGAGACCTCGAAGGGCTGCAGCTCCACCGTCCACTGGGCCATGAACCAGGAGGGCACGGCCATGACCAGCAGACCGAAGGCGACCATGGCGCGCGGTTCGAACAGATGCGCGATGCGCCCGACCAGGATCAGCCCGATCAGCACACCGCTGCCGCGCCAGATCAGGATACGCCCGGTCTCCACCGGCGGGAAACCACCGACCTGCTGCAGCATCAGCGGCAGCAGGAAGGCCGGCAGCACGACCAGCGCACCGATCACCGCCACGATGGCGGACCCGGTCATGAAGTTGCGATCGAGGAACAGCGCGCGGTCGACGAAGGGTTTTTTGGCGAAGATCGTATGGACGATGAAAAGATAGAGCAGGATGCCCGCGACCAACCCTTCGGCGACGATCTCGGTCGAGCTGAACCAGCCCTCGCGTTCGGCACGCGCCAGCATGAGCTGCAGCATGCCGATGCCGCCGACCAGGGTGAAAAAACCGAACCAGTCGAAACGCGTGTCGCGGTTGCCCGATTTCGCGGGCACAAAGAGCCAGATGCCGATGAAAGCGACGATGCCGACCGGCACGGTGACGTAGAACACCCAGGGCCAGTCAAAGTGTTCCAGGATGAAGCCGCCGCCGATCGGTCCGGCAACATTGCCGACCATGACGCCGATGCCCCAGATCGAGGTTGCCCTGCCGTGGCGTTCGGGAGGGAAGGCGTCGACCACGATGGTCTGGCCCAGCGGCAGCAGCGCCGCACCGACCAGACCCTGACCGAAACGCCAGAGCGAAGCCTCGATCAGCGTCTCCGAAAGGGCACAACCGACCAGCGTCAGCGTGTAACCGGCGGTCGAGAAGAGGAAGACGTGCTTGCGCCCGAACCGTCCCGAGAGCCAGCCGGTGCAAGCGGTCATCGAGGCGCTGCCGACCATGAAGCCGATCAGCACCCAGGCGATCTGGTCGCTGGTGGTCGAGAAGGTGCCCTGCATGTGGGGCAGGGCGACCGAGACCACGGTCCATGTGAAATCGTAGGCCATGGTCGCCAGCGTCGCAAAGCCGACCAGCAGCCAGAGGCGCAGGCCGACGGGACGCGGCGACGAAACAGCCGTTTCGGAAAGTGGCGCACCGGCCATGCCGGCGGATCAGTCCGCGCCGACCGAAGCCAGCACGCTGCGCATGACGCCGCCGAAGGTGCGTTCCTGGCCGGTGTCGATGCTGACCGTGACGGTCATGCCCGAACGCAGCAGCGTGGTGTCGCGTCCGTCGAGCAGTTGCAGGCGCACCGGCACGCGCTGCACCACCTTGACCCAGTTGCCCGTGGCGTTCTGGGGCGGCAGCAGGGCGAATTCCGCACCGGTCGCGGGCGAGATGCTGGCGACTTCAGCACGCCAGGTGGCATCGGGATAGGCATCGACCACCACGGTCGCGGCCTGGCCGAGCAGGACATGGGTGAGGTCGACCTCCTTCAGGTTGACCTCGATCCAGGGTTCGCCGGTGGCGACCAGGGCAAATACCGGATCACCCGCTTCAATGTACTCGCCTGCTTCCAGGTCGACCTGGGAGAGCTGGCCGTCGATCGGCGCGGTGACCAGCGTGTGCGAGAGCATCAGCGCGGCCTCGCGGCGCTTGGCCTCTGCCGCACGATACATGGGATGGTCTTCGTCGGGCCGCTCCAGGTCGCCGCCAAGGGCTGCCAGCACCATGGCATTGCGCTCCTCGAGCACGGGCAGTGCGCGGCGTGCGGCGTTGTAGCCGTGTTCGGCCTCATCCATGCGCGACTGGGTTCCCGCACCCTGGGCGACCAGCTCCTCCTGGCGTTCGAACTCCAGCTTGAGGTAACGGATGTCCTCCTGGGCGGCCGCAATCTCGGCGCGGCCCTGGCGGTACTGCGCACGCAGGGCGTCCAGACGCTGGATGACGGTCGCCATCTCGGCCTCGGCCGCGGCGATCTGGATGGCGATGTTCTCGGTTTCGATCTCGAACAGCGGCTGGCCGACGGTGACGTTCTGGTAATCATCGACATAGACGCGCACGACGCGGCCGTCGATCTGCGAGCCGATGTTGACGATGTCGGTCTTCACATAGGCGTTGTCGGCGGTGACATAACGGCCGCCCGAAACGTAGAGCGCGATGGCGCCATAGATCGCGAGCGCCGGAATCACGACAAGAAGGAATGCGCGAAGAAGAAATCGCCTGCGTCGGGCCATGAACGTTCGTGCTCCGTCCGGCCTCCGGCGTGAGGGCGCCGGGATGGGCGCCCCGGGAGACCGGCTGCGGCGCGGACCTGCGTCCGGCGCCACCCTTGCCCTTTACGCCCTGGGGCCAGACTTGGCAATTCGGCGGACAGGCGTCTTGCGCAGGCTCGACAACGGCCCGCGTCCGCCCCAGGATTCGGCCATGATGGAGAGATCGACCATGCCACCCGATGCCCCGGCCGCACTGTCGGCGCTCTGGACGACGGCCGGAGGCGATCCCGTCGCGCTGGACCACGCAAGGTTGCGCGGCGACGGCCCGGTGCTGCCATCCTCCTTCCGCGTCGCGATGATGGCCCAGGCCTCCATCGCCGCAGTCGGGCTGGCCGCCGCGCAGGCCTGGTTCGCCCGCACCGGAAGTTGGCAGGAGGTCGCGGTCGACCGGCGCCATGCCGCCGCCGAATTCCGCAGCGAGCATTACCTGACGGTCGACGGCCAGGGTCCGGGTTCCCTTTGGGACCCGATCGCCGGCCTCTACGCGACGGCGTGTGGTGGCCACATCCGCCTGCACACCAATTTCGCCCACCACCGCGACGCGGTCTGCGACCTGCTGGGCTGTTTTGCCAAGCGCGAGGCCGTGGCGGCCGAGCTGGCCTGCCGGGATGCGTCTGCCTTCGAGGTTGCCCTTCATGCCTGCGGCGGTGTCGGCGCCGCTTTGCGCAGCCAGGCCGATTGGGACGCCCATGCCCAGGGCCGCGCGGTTGCCGCCCTGCCGCTGATCGCCACCGAAAAGATCGGCGAAGCTTCGCCGCGCGCCTTGCCCGACGGCCCGCGACCGCTTTCGGGCCTGCGCGTGCTCGACCTCACCCGCATCATCGCCGGTCCGGTCGCCGGCCGCGCCCTTGCCGCCCATGGCGCCACCGTCATGCGTGTCGCCGGCCCCGAACTGCCGTTCATCGACTGGGCGGTCAAGGACACCGGGCGGGGCAAGCTATCGGCCTATTGCGACCTGACGACGCAGGAAGGCCGCGCGGCGCTCACCGCACTGGTCACCGGTGCCGACATCGTGCTCGATGCCTACCGGCCCGGCGCGCTCGAGCGTCTGGGTTTCGGTCCGGCCGCCATGGCCCGTCTGCGCCCCGGCATCGTGCATGTCAGCCTCAATGCGTGGGGCCAGGACGGACCCTGGGCCGGACGGCGCGGCTTTGATTCCCTGGTGCAGACCGCCAGCGGCTTCAACGACGAGGAAGGTCGCGCCGCAGGCGATGGCCAGCCCCGCGCCTTGCCCTGCCAGGCGCTCGACCACGGCACCGGGTATCTCATGGCGCTGGCCGCGATCCTGACGCGCCTGCGCCAGGCCGGGGAGGGCGGTTCCTGGTCGGTGAACCTGAGCCTTGCCCGCACCGGCCTGTGGCTGCGTTCCCTGGGCCGTGAGCCCGAGGGTTTTGCCGTTGCCGATCCCGCCCCGGCCGACGTCGCCGACCTGCTCGAAAGTGCGCTCTCGCCTTTCGGCGCCATGCGCCATGTCCGCCATGCCGCGCAGATGGAAACGACTCCGGCCCACTGGGTCCGCCCGGCGGTGCCGCTTGGCAGCCATCCGCCGGTCTGGCCGGAATCGTGAACCCGCGCACGGTGACCCTGGTCTAGGATGCCGGCTTCGCGCGGATCGCCTGCCAATCACCGCGCCACAGGGGAGACGGGCAACCATGACCATTCCGGCAACGATGACCGCGGTGCAGATGACCGGCCATGGCGGGCCCGACAAGCTGGTGCTGCGCCATGACGTGCCGGTGCCGGTGCCCGGCCCCGGCGAGGTGCTGATCGCGGTCACCGCGGCGGGCATGAACAACACCGACATCAACACGCGGATCGGCTGGTACAACCGCGAGGTGACGACCGGCACCACGCGGGAGGGCGCCGGCAAGGGCCTGGATGTCGCCGCCGACGCCAAGGGCGGCTGGTCCGGCGGCATCGTCTTCCCGCGCATCCAGGGCATGGACGCGGTCGGGCGCATCGCGGCGGTCGGCGCGGGCGTGGCGGCCGGCCGCATCGGCGAGCGGGTCATGGTCGAACCCTATATTCCCAACGAGACAACCGGCCTTCCCGACATCGTCGGCAGCGAACGCGACGGCGGCTTTGCCCAGTATCTCTGCGTTCCGGCAAGCCATGCCCGGACTATCCCCGAGGACCTTTCCGTCGACGACGCGGCATTGGCCACCCTGCCCTGTTCGGGCGGCACGGCGATGAACATGGCCCTGCTGGCCGGTGCGCGTGCAGGCGACCTGGCCCTGGTCACGGGCGCCTCGGGCGGCGTCGGCAGTTTCCTGGTGCAGATCCTGGCCCACATGGGCGCCGAGGTCGTCGCCGTTGCCGGGCGCGACAAGGCTGCTGCCGTGACCGCCCTGGGCGCGGCCCATGTCGTTGCCCGCGACAGCGCCGACATCGCCGCCGCGGTCGGAACGGCGACCGGCGGGCGTCCGCTTACCCTGATCGCCGACGTCGTGGGCGGCGAACACTTCGCACCGCTGCTCGCCCTGCTCGGCCGCGGCGGGCGCTACGTCGTTGCCGGCGCCATCGGCGGCCCCATCGTGCCGCTCGACCTGCGCACGCTCTATCTCAACGACCTCACCTTCTTCGGCTCGACGGTCTATCGCGAGGATGTCTTCCCGACGCTGCTGGCCTTCGTCGCAGAGGGCGGCGTGCGCCCGGCGGTGTCGCAAACCCGCCCGCTGGCCGAGATTGCCGCAGCACAGGCCGAGTTCCTCGAGAAACGCCACGTCGGCAGCATGGTGCTGCTGCCGCCCGCCGCTTCCTGAGGCTTCATCACGCCCCCTGACCGGTGATAATATCGCGCCCTTGCGATCAGGGAGTCGGGGGACGCAACCATGACAGACGGCATCGCCTGGCCTGTGAAGACACGCGAGCTTCACAACCATCATTTCGATTCGACGATGTGGAACGGCTTTGCCTTCCGCGACGACGACATCGTCATTGCGACCTATGCCAAGTCCGGCACCACCTGGACCCAGCAGATCATCAGCCAGCTCATCTTCAACGGTGCCGAGGGGCTGGAGGTCGCCGAAATGTCGCCCTGGCTCGACCTGCGCGTGCCGCCGCGCGAGGTCAAGCTGCCGCCGCTGGAGGCCCAGACCCACCGGCGGTTCATCAAGACCCATCTGCCGGTCGATGCCCTGGTCTTTTCGCCGCGGGCCAAATACCTCTACATCGCGCGCGACGGCCGCGACGTGGTGTGGTCGATGTACAACCACCACGTCAACGCCAATGCCTTCTGGTACGAGGCGCTCAACGACTCGCCCGGCCGTGTCGGCCCGCCGATCACGCCGCCGCCCGATTCCGTGCACCGGTATTTCCTCGACTGGCTGGAGCAGGACGGCCACCCCTTCTGGCCGTTCTGGGAGAACGTCAGAAGCTGGTGGGCGATCCGCGATCTGCCCAACGTCATGCTGCTGCACTTTGCCGAGCTCAAGGCCGACATGCCCGGCCAGATCCGCCGCATCGCCGGTTTCCTCGACATCGCCATCGACGAGGCGCGCTTTCCGGCCATCGTCGAACACTGCGGCTTTGACTACATGAAGGCCCATGCCACCAAAAGCGTGCCTCTGGGCGGTGCCTTCTGGGATGGCGGCGCGGAAACCTTCGTCAACCAGGGCACCAACGGCCGCTGGCGCGACATCCTCACGGAGGAGGACAACGCCCGTTACGAGGCCATGACCAAATCCGAACTGGGTGCGGAATGTGCGACCTGGCTGGCCGGTGGCGGTGCGGCCGACTGAACGGTTTCAACCGATCCGTCGCAAGCCTACCATGGCGTGCTGCCCGCGGGGCAGCAACGCCATCGTTGCCGTCGGCAACCCGGTCCCCGGTCCCTTGCAGGCGGCCACAACACAGGGGAACGAGACATCATGTCCAGTAAGTACTCTGGCGGGTGCGCACACGTGCACACCCATGCGGACCACGAACCGATCGACAACCACACCTGCCACTGCTCGGTGTGCAAGGGCGTCACCGGCCAGGAGACGACCCATGTCGTGTTCTTCGGCCACAAGGACCTCAGCGTCGACCATCCCGAGAAGCTCAAGCGCCAGCCGTTCAACGCCAAGAACCCGGACGGCCCGCTGGAACTGTGCACCTGCGCCGACTGCGGCACGCCGATCATGCTCGACGACAAGCAGGGCCGCATCCGCGCCGTCGTGCCCAACCTGATGGGCTTCGATGCCGCCGCTTTGCCGGCGACCTACCACGCCTTCTACGACCCGGCGACCGGCGTGCCCAAGCCAAGCGACGGCCGCCCGGTCTACGAAGGCCTGCGCCCGGACTTCGTCTGGCCCAAGGGGGCCTGACGCAGGCTGCAGTATGCCGCCACCGGTTCCGTGCCGCTTCGGCGGCGCGGGACCGTGTGCCGCATAAAGCCGCTGACCGCGCCGCCGCAACCCGCTAGCCTCGCTTCATGGTTGCACCGGTCATCACGGTCGCGCTGAGCGGCATCGAGGCGACGCCCGTCGAGGTTCAGGTCTCGCTGGTGCCCGGCCAGCCGGTATTCGCCATCGTCGGCCTGCCCGACAAGGCCGTGGGCGAAAGCAAGGAGCGGGTGCGCGCGGCACTGGCCGCCATCGGCCTGGCGCTGCCGGGGCGGCGTATCACCGTGAACCTGGCGCCCGCCGACGTGCTGAAGGAGGGCAGCCACTACGACCTGCCCATCGCCGTCGCCCTGCTGCAGGCACTGGGCGCGGTGCCGGCCGATGTCGTGGAGGAAAACCTGATCCTGGGCGAACTCTCGCTCGACGGGCGCATCACGCCGGTCGCGGGCGTGCTGCCAGCCGCCATCGCCGCAGCAAGGCTCGACCGCGGCATCGTCTGTCCGGCCGGCAACGGTTCGGAAGCGGCCTGGGCAGGCAAGGCACCGGTGCTCGCACCCGACCATCTGGTCGGCCTGATCAACCACTGGAAGGGCACGCAGGTGCTTTCGCCGCCGCGCCCGATGCTGGCCGAGGATGCCGCCGCCGGTCTCGACCTTGCCGACATCAAGGGCCAGGAGGCAGCCAAGCGCGCGCTCGAGATCGCTGCCGCGGGCGCCCATAATCTTCTGATGATCGGACCGCCCGGCTCGGGCAAGTCGATGCTGGCCAAACGCCTGCCCGGCCTGCTGCCGCCGCTCACCCCGGAGGAGGCGCTGGAGGTCAGCCTGGTCGCCTCGGTCGCGGGCGAACTCAAGGGCGGGCGGGTCAGCCGGCGCCGGCCGTTCCGCGATCCCCACCACAGCGCCAGCATGGCCGCACTGACCGGCGGCGGCATGCGCGCCCGGCCGGGCGAGGTCAGCCTGGCCCACAACGGCGTGTTGTTCCTCGACGAACTGCCCGAGTTTCAACGTTCGGTGCTGGACGCCCTGCGCCAGCCGGTTGAAAGCGGCGAGACCCTGGTGGCGCGCGCCAACCACCACGTCACCTATCCCGCGCGTTTCCAGCTCGTCGCCGCGATGAACCCGTGCAAGTGCGGCTGGTTGTCCGATTCCGGGCGCGCCTGCTCGCGCGCGCCGCGCTGCGCCGCCGACTACCAGGCGCGTGTCTCCGGCCCGATGTTCGACCGCATCGACCTGCATGTGGAGGTGCCCGAGGTTGCCGCCGCCGATCTGGCCCTGCCGCCGCCCGCCGAGGGCACGGCGGCCGTGGCGGCACGCATCGCCGCGGCGCGTGACATCCAGACCATGCGGTTTGCCGACCACCCCGGCATTTACGTCAACGCCCACGCCGACGGCGCCCTGCTGGCGGAGATCGCCCGCCCCGATGCCGCCGGCCAGGCCCTGCTGACCCAGGCCGCCGACCGCCTGAAACTTTCGGCGCGCGGCTGGCACCGGGTGCTGCGCGTCGCCCGCACCATCGCCGATCTGGCCGGGGTGCAGGGGGTGAGCCGCCCGCACATCGCCGAAGCCCTGAGCTACCGGCGCATCGCGCTGGAGCGCTGAACGCGGAGCCGCATCGGATCAGCTCACCGAGCGGATGAAGAAATTGACCATCGCGTCGAGCGATTCCGGGTTTTTCCGCAAACGACTGCGCAGGGCCGCGCCTTCCCAACAGTCCACCATGAGTTCGGCCAGTTGCCGGGCGCTCAAGCCGTCCCTGATCTCACCTCTGCCGCGCGCTTCCTCGAAGCAGACCTCCAGGCGATCGGCGACAGACGAGAAGCAGCCTTCGATTTTCTCGCGAAAAACTTCGCTGACACCCGAAAGCTCCTGTCCGAGCGCGCCCATGAGACAGCCCAGATAACCGTCGGCCTTGTAGCTTTCCTCGACCAGCGCAAAGAAATGGCGCACCCGTTCGAGCGGCGGCATGGCTGTCATGAAGACGCACTGATCAAGCACCATGTGAACGTCGGCGACATAGGCGTCGATGACGGCCAGCGCGAAATCGGCCTTGTCATGGAAGTGGTGATAAAAGGAACCCTTGGGAATGCCGGTCTCGTCCAGCAGCCTTTGGATTCCAAGGTTGCTGTAGCCCTCCCTGAGCAACATGCGCAGTCCCGCGTCAATCAGGCGCCGCTTGGTCGGATGCAAGGTCTGTCAATCCCAACACTACGTTTGACGGCGCCTGCGAACGCTTGTTCACCCTTCGCCGCTGATCTTCCTGATCATGTGATCGATAACATGGGCATGTTCATGTTGCGGACTGAACATGACGATTTCCGCATCCTCATCCACCCTGACGTTGTGGCCCGGAGGCCAGTAGAAGAGGTCGCTGGTGCTGGCCGTTTCTTCAACGCCATCGGCGTCCGTCGTCGTGATCCTGCCCTTGAGGACATAACCCCAATGCGGCGACTGGCAAAGATTTCCTTCCAGTCCCAGGAAAAGCGGCGTCGTGTCCACGCCTGCAGAGAGGGTAAAATACTCCCCGCTTATGTTCTTGTACCCCGTTGCATCTCCAAAGTTCATGTGCTGTCGCACCACGACACCGGGTATTTCTATCTTGACCTCAATATCCTGCTTGGCAACGCGCATGGGACTCTCTCCTGTAGTGCAAATTAGACCGATCAGTCTATTTCTGTTTTGTGACCTTCCGGACGGAAAGTCAAGCTGTCCCGCGAACGGCGCCCAACGCCCGCATGACGTGCTGGAGCGGTAGGCACGGCGGGCCTGCCGCTTTAAGGTTCAGGCAGCACGGCAAGGACATGACCATGACCACACCACGCACCACACTTGCACTGACCCGCCGCACCCTGCTGGGCTCCGGCGGCGGCCTGCTGCTTGCCGCATGGGGCATGCCTGCCTTTGCCGGGCGGACCCAGGCCAAGGTTTACAAGAACCCCTGGTGCGGCTGCTGCACCGGCTGGGTCGAACACCTGGAGGCCAACGGCTTCGACGTCACGGTCGAGGAGAGTGACGACCTTGCCCCGATCAAGACGCTGCTGGGTGTGCCCGCACATCTGGAAGCTTGCCATACCGCCGTGATCGAGGGTTACGTGGTCGAGGGCCACGTCCCGGCGCTGGCGATCGAACAGTTGCTCGCCGCCCGCCCGGCGCTGACCGGCCTGGCCGTGCCCGGCATGCCCATGGGTTCACCCGGCATGGAAGGCGACAGCAGCGACGCCTATGACGTCATCGCCTTCGGCCCCGATGGCGAGTCCGTGTTCCTGCACGTTCCGGCCTGAGCCGCCGCCAGAGGGCCGGACTCGACCCCAGGCGCCAAAATGGGTAAGGGCCCGGCATGGATCACACGACACAGAGCTTCACCGATGCCGACGCAGCCCTTGGGCGCGTCACGCAACTTTACGACAGCGCGCGCGCCGCGCTGGTCGCACGTTTTGCCAGTTTTGCCGCGGGCGATCATGCCAGCCCGGCGCCGGTGGCCCAGTACCCCTATGTCGCGATCGAGAGCGACGGGGCGCTGGCCGTCTCCCGCCCGTTGCTGTCCTACGGTTTCCTGCCGGCCGGTGGACGTTACGCCACGACGCTGACGCGTCCCGGCCTGTTTGCCGACTACTACCGCGAACAGTTCGACCTGCTGCTGCGCCACTACGGGCAGCCTCTGGAAGTCGGCGTCAGCGACCGGGCGATCCCGCTGCCCTTTGCCGTGGATGAGGCCAGTTCCGACATCACCGATGCCCATCTCGGAGACCTGCAGCGTATCTTCCCCTTGCCCGACCTGTCGCGCATCGACGATGCCATCGCCAACGGCCGCCATGTGCCGCTGCCCGGCGCCGACCGGCCGCTGTCACTGTTCACGGCCGAGCGGGTGGATTATTCGCTGGTCCGCCTGCACCACTACACGGCGACCGCGCCCGAGCACTTCCAGCATTTCGTGCTGTTCACCAACTACCAGCGTTACGTCGACGAGTTCGTTGCCCATGGCCACGCCGCGGTTGCCGACGGGCACGGCTACAGCGCCTTCGTCGAACCCGGCGATGTCGTGACGACGCCCGATGGGGTCACGGCGGGCAGCGCGCCGGCCCATCTGCCCCAGATGCCGGCCTATCACCTGAAACGCGCGGACGGCCACGGCGTCACCCTGGTCAACATCGGCGTCGGCCCCAGCAACGCCAAGACGATCACCGACCACATCGCCGTGCTGCGCCCCCATTGCTGGCTGATGATCGGCCATTGCGGCGGCCTGCGCGGCACCCAGCTTCTGGGCGACTACGTGCTGGCCCATGCCTATGTGCGCGCCGACCAGGTGCTGGAGGCCGATTTGCCGGCCTGGGTCCCGGTGCCGCCGATCGCCGAGGTCCAGCAGGCCCTGCACGGCGCGGTCTCCCATGTCACCGGCCTGAAGGGCCAGGAACTCAAGGCCCGCTTCCGCACCGGCACGATCTACACCACCGACGACCGCGACTGGGAACTGCGCCTGACCGACCTGACACCGGCCTTCAACCAGTCGCGCGCCATCGCCATCGACATGGAATCGGCGACCGTGGCGGCCAACGGCTATCGCTTCCGGGTGCCCTACGGCACGCTGCTGTGCGTTTCCGACAAACCCCTGCACGGCGAGATCAAGCTGCGCGGCATGGCCAACGCCTTCTACCGCGAGCGTATCAGCCAGCATCTCTCAATCGCGCTGACCGCGATCGACCTGCTCAACGAGGGCGGTGCCGCCGCGCTGCATTCGCGCAAGCTGCGCAGCTTCGACGAACCCGCCTTCCGCTGACCGTGCCCAGCACCAGCTACACCGACCCGCGCCTGGCCGGGCTCTATGACCTGCTCAACACGGGGCGGGCCGACTGGGAGTTCTATCTGGCGCTGGGCGAGGATGCCCCGCTGGCCGTACTCGACATGGGTTGCGGCACCGGCGGTCTGGCGGTCGATTTCGCCGCGTGCGGCCACATGGCGACCGGCGCCGATCCGGCTCCTGCCATGCTGGAGATCGCCCGCGCCCGGCCGGGCGGCGAGCAGGTCCACTGGGTCGAGAGCGACGCCGCCGGCCTTGCCCTGAACGCGCGCTTCGATCTCATCGTGATGACCGGCCATGCCTTCCAGACGCTGCGCAGCAACGACGAGATCGCCGCGGCCCTGGCCGCCCTGCGGGGGCATCTGGCACCCGGCGGCAGGCTCACCTTCGAGACGCGCAACGGCGCGGTGCGCGCCTGGGAAAGCTGGGTCGCCGACGATGTCGATGTGATCGAGCTGTCCGGCCACGGCCGCGTCGAGGTCGCCTACCAGACGGTTGCCGTCGAAGGCCCGCTGGTGACCTACGAGATCCGTTTCCGCTTCGGCCCCGACGACCTGGTGGTGGCCAGCGACACCCTGCGTTTCATGGGCGAGAACGAACTGAGGACCTTCGTCGCGGAGGCCGGATTCACCGACGTCACCGTCCTGGGCGACTGGGACGGCGCGCCCGTCGGTCCCGCCAGCCCCGAACTGATCGTCATCGCGCGCTGAAGGCGCTTCAGCCTTCGGGCACCACCTGACGCAGGGCCGCGATGTGTTCGGGCGTGGTCGAACAGCAGCCGCCGATGATCTGGGCGCCCATGCCGAGCCAGGCCTTGCCGTCAGCGGCAAGATCGGCCGGGCCGTAACTCTCCGTATCCAGGCTGTGCCACTGGTGTTGGTCGTCGAGCTTGTGCGCCTGTTTGCCGTAGCCATGGTTGGGATAGGCGCCGATGGCGCCGTCGAAGGCGGCGCGCAGCAGCGGCAGCCCGGCGCTGACAGCCTGGGGGTGCGAACACATCAGCAGGATGGCATCGACCTTGCGGTCGCCCAGCGCCTCGACAAGCTGCGCATAACTTTCACCGTGCTGCATCGCACCATCGTTGCGGATGTGGCGCAGGCCGACCAGGACCGGCAGACCGGTTGGGCTGACCGCATCGACCGCGGCCACGACATCGGCGACGTGACCGATGTACTCGACCAGGATGCAGTCGGCACCGCCCTCCTTCAGCGCGCGCGCCTGCATGGCGAATTCGCGCGGCAGGTGTTCGCCATCGACGCCGATCTCCTCGCGCCCGCCCAGCGGCGGCGCCATGCCGCCGGCGACATAGGCATCCGGGCGCAGGCGATCACGCGATTGCGCGGCAATTTGCGCCGACAGGCGGGTGTATTCCTCCGCCTTGTCGGCCAGACCGGCCAGATCGAGCTTGACCGAATTGGTCCAGAAGCTGTTGGTGATGGCGATATCGGCGCCGGCGCGGAAGTAGTCGTCGTGGACCTCGCGCACGACCTCGGGGGCATCGCGCATGGCCGTGGCCGACCAGGCGCCCAGCGCCGCATCGGTGGCGCCATGGCTGACCCAGACACCGCGTCGCTGCAGTTCCGAGCCCATGGCGCCGTCCATCACCAGCGGCCGCCCGTCGGCCAGCCGTGCGCGCAGATCCTGTCGTGCCATGATCGTCTCCTCCCGAATTTCCAGAGCGAGCTTGGAGCGGGACGACGACCGGCGCAATCTCCGCCACCAGTTCGCCACATCGTCGCCCTATCAGGGCTGCGAACAGGACAGGAAAACCCATGCGCACCAGACGCGGCATGAACCGGCGGGTCGCGGCCATCGCCGTTGCGATGATCGTGCTGGCGACCGTGCCGGTGATCTTCGCGCCCTCGCTCTACCGCGCCTTCTGCGCGGCGACCGGCTATGGCGGCACGGTGCGCCAGGCCGATGCGGCGGTGACGCCGGCTGTTTCCAGCCAGAAGGTCACCGTCTTCTTCGACGCCAACACAGATCCCGACCTGCCCTGGGATTTCCATCCCGAGCAGCGCAAGGTCGAGGTCACCCTGGGCGAGCCGGTGACGATCTACTACATCGCGACCAACCGTTCGCAGGAGACCATCGTCGGGCGCGCCGTCTTCAACGTGACGCCCTACGACGCCGCGCCGTATTTCTTCAAGATCGCCTGTTTCTGCTTCACCGACGAGCGGCTGGACCCGGGCGAGAGCGCGCGCATGCCGGTGGAGCTTTTTGTCGATGCCGCCATGCTTGATGACCGCGACGCCGCCGATATCCGCGAGATCACCCTGTCCTACACGTTCTACCGCCAGGACCAGTTGAGCCAGGAGGAGATCGCCGGCGCACGCGATCTTGCCGTCGGCTCGCAGGATCTCGACGATCATCTGGCGGGCGATGCCCCGGTCACCTATGACAACGACGCACCCCGCCGATGAGGAGTTCCATGCCGTCCCGTCTTGCCGCCTTCCTGCTTGTCCTGCTGGCTGCCGCGCCGCTCGCCCTGGCCCACAGCTACAGTTTCGACGATCTGCGGGTTGGCCACCTGTGGTCGCCCCTACCCGTGGAGGACGACGACGCCACGGCCGTCTTCGGCGCCCTGCTGGCGACCGGGGAAAAACCGATCACCATCGTGGGCGGCACCAGCCCGGACGCCGAGAGGCTGCGCTTCCGCAAACTCGTGGACGGTGTCGAAACCTGGCCCGAAACCCTGGTCCTGGAGCCGGGAAAACCCCTGGGGCTGGCGGCATGGCGCGAGCACATCTGGCTTTCGGGGCTGACCCGTCCGTTGCAGGAGGGCGACACGGTGTCGCTCGACCTCGAACTCTCGGACGGCCGGCACGTCACTGTCGAATCGATGGTCGAGAACGCTCCGACCGACTAGACGGCCTGACCGGGCCCGCCGATCGCGGGTCGGCACGGGGTTTCCTGGCACTCGAGCATCAGGAGAAACGCATCGGCATCGACCGGGGCACCGAGGTGATAACCCTGCAGGTGATCACAGCCCATGGCGCAGAGCGCATCGACCGCCTCCTGGGTCTCGACGCCCTCGGCGCAGGCCGTCAGCCCCAGCCTGTGGGCCAGGTCGATGGTCACGGCGACGATGGTGCGCGCTGATTCCTGATCGAACATCTCGCTGACGAAGGCGCGATCGATCTTGATCTCGTTGAACGGCAACTGGTGCAGGCGCATCAGGGAGGAATAGCCGGTGCCGAAATCATCGAGCAGCAGCGACAGGCCGCGCACACGCAGCCGCGTCAGCACTTCGATGGAGCGCAGGGTGTGGTCGACCATGCTGCCCTCGGTGATTTCCAGCGCCAGGCACCCCGCCGGCAGATCATGGGCGTCGAGATAACGCTCGATACGTCCAGGCCAGGAGGGATCGGTGATCAGGCCAGGCGTGAAATTGACGGCGAACTGCAGGTCGTGCCCCCGGTCACGGCAGCGGGCGGCGTGGCTGGTAACCTCGTGGAGCATACGTTCAGTCAGCGCGCTTTCGAGGCCGCCGGCCTCGAGATCGTCGAAGAACATGGCGGGCGCCAGCAGGCCCAGACGCGGATGACGCCAGCGCGCCAGCGCCTCGGCCCCCATCAGGCGCAGCCCTTGAGGTGTGCGCCTGTATTTGGGCTGGTAGTGCGCCTCGATCTCGCCATGGCTGATGGCATGTTCGAGGGCAGTGCGGCGCAGTTGCCGGGTCGATGGTCCGACCAGGCCCAGGAGAGCGGCCAGATCCTGGCTGGCGACCGGTTTGCGCAGGACGCCGACCACGTCGATCCCGCTCTGGCGCGCAAAACGTTCCGCGGCGGCCAGCAGGCGGGCATCGGCATCGCCGGTGACCAGCACACGCACCCGATCGCGCCGCATCGCGATCTCGCCCAGCAGGGCAATGCCGTCGATGGCCGGCACCGCGACATCGATCACCAGCAGATCAACTGCTTCCGAATCGAGCAGACCGAGTACGTCAGCGGCGCTATCGGCCGTTTGCACGGCAAAACCCGCATCCTGCGCGGCGCATGCCACGGCGGCGCGTGAAGGACCGTCGAGATCGGCGAGTACGATCCTGTTTCCGTGTGCCGTCATGACACATTCCAGTCCTGGAACTTCGTCGGGTCGGCTCTGGTCTGCAGCGTCGTCCAGAACGCGCTGGGACAGCCGGCATCCAGCCCGCCCTGCAATTGCGGACACGACCGGATCGACCACGTCATGTGGCCTGCTTACAGGATCAACGCGCGAGCCCGGCGATGGTGCCCTCAGGTTGCAGGTCTGTGACCTCAATCACACATGCCGTGCGTCGGCCGCTGGCTTGATGCGGATTCCCCTGGACCGGGAGAGCGCCTTGGGAGCCATGCCGCGACAAGAGAAAAGGGCCCGCGATACAAGCATCGCGAGCCCCCTTCGGGCACGAACAGCTTCAGATCGATCCGCCTGGGGGGCATCACCATCTTAGGGCTGCGGCCAGAACCCTCGGAGCCATGCTGCCAGTCCTGTGCCGGGCGCCGGACCGCTCAGAAATTGGCAGCCGACGTCAACGCGACAACCCATATCAGTATGCCGACCAGTTGCTAAGAAAGCATTGATCGACATCACGGATCGTCTGCCGGCTTGACGGCGGAAGCGAACCGGGTCGAGGCTGCTGCCTGGAGGAACCTCATGACAGCCGACCCCACCAAACCGGAAGCGCACCTGCGCCGCGATCTCGCCGCGGCCTTCCGCCTTGCCGTGCAATGGGACATGGCGGAGGGCATCTGCAATCACTTCACGGCGCGGCTTGCCAACGATGCGGGGTTCCTGCTGAACCGGCATGGCCTGCACTGGCGCGAGGTCACCGCCTCCAACCTGGTGCGCATCGTTCCCGGCTCCAACGAACTGGCCCTGCAGGACGACGACGACAAGGTCGCCTACCACATCCACGCGCCGGTCTACCGCCGCAGGCCTGACATCGGCTGCGTGCTGCACACCCACATGCCCTATGCCACGGCGCTGTGCATGAAGGACCAGGGCCGGCTCGACATGGCCTTGCAGACCGCGACCCTGTTCCACGACCGCATCGCCTATGACGACAGCTATCCGGCCTCGGTCGCCGCAGCCGGAGAGGCCGAGGGCGAACGCCTGGCCGATGCCCTGGGCGGCTGCGATGTGCTGTTCATGCGCAGCCACGGCATCCTGGTCTGCGGCGGCTCGGTCGCGGCAGCCGTGCACGACCTCTACTATCTGGAGAAATCCTGCCGCATGCAGTGGCTGGCGGCGGCCTATGGCGGCGCACCGGCCCTGATTCCCCAGGAGGCGCTGGAGCGCCAGAAGGCGGTGCATGCCCGCTGGGGCGACCGCTACAAGCTCGAACACTTCGCCGCGCTGTGCCGCCTGCTCGACCGCGACGAGCCGGATTACGCCGACTGAGGCCTCAGAAGCGGCCGGCCTGATAGTCCGCGATGGCCTGGTGAATCTCGCCTTCCGTGTTCATTACGAAGGGACCGTATTTCACCACCGGCTCACCCAGCGGCCTGCCCGCCACAAGGATGAGGCGCGCGGGGCCGTCTTCGGCCACGGCCTCAATGCTGTCACCGGGGCCGAGCACCCCGAGCGTACCGCGCGGCAGGACCGTGCCGCCGACCCTTGCCTTGCCCTCGAAGACATAGACGAAGCCATTGTGGCCCTGCGGCACTGCCTGCACGTGCGCGGCGCCCTGGGCAAGGCCGATGTCGAGGTAAAGCGGATCGGTCGCGGGCGCGGCCACCGGGCCGGCAACGCCGCCGGCCCGGCCCGCCAGGACGCGGATCGTCACGCCCTCGGCGGGACTCACCTGGGGCACGCGTTCGGGGTCGATGTCCTGGTAGGCGGGTGCACACATCTTGTCGCGCGCCGGCAGGTTGACCCAGAGCTGGAAGCCCCACATCAGGCCGTCTTCCTGCTCGGGCATCTCGCTATGGACGATGCCGCGCCCCGCGGTCATCCACTGCACGCTGCCGGGCCGCAAAAGCCCGGTGTTGCCCTGGTTGTCGCCGTGGCGCATGCGTCCGGCGAGCATGTAGGTCACCGTCTCGAAGCCGCGGTGGGGATGGTCGGGGAACCCCGCGATGTAATCGCCGGCGTCATCGGAGCGGAATTCGTCGAGCATCAGAAAGGGATCGAGATCGGGCAGGGCGGCCGTGCCGATCACCCGGTTGAGGCGCACGCCGGCGCCGTCGCTGGTGGCTTGCCCGGCAACGGTCTTCACAATGGTGCGGCTGGTCGTGTTCATGGGCGTACTCGCGGTGCTGGCGACATCCTGGCCCCTCATATGGTGCGCGGCGCGGGCGGTTGCCATGACATGGCGGACATGCCCAGATGGCGCTCCCCAAGGCCTGCCGGAGCGACTCCATGACCGTCGAAGGAACCACCGACCCCCGTTTTTCCGCCGTGCGCGAGGCCTTCGAGAGCTGCTTTGCCGACGGCCTGGAAACGGGAGCGGCGGTCGCAGTGATGGTCGACGGCAAGCTGGTCGCCGATCTCTGGGGCGGCCACAGCGATGCCGCGGGCACCAAGCCATGGCAGCGCGACACCCTGGTCAACGTCTGGTCGGCGACCAAAGGCGTGATGGCCACGGCCATCGCCATGGCAGTGGAACGCGGCCAGCTCGCCTACGAAGCGCCCATCGCCGGGGTCTGGCCGGAGTTCGCGGCAAACGGCAAGGAAGCCATCAGCCTCGACATCGCCATGTCCCACCGCGCCGGTCTGCAGGGCCTGACCGTTCCCATGGACGAGCAGGGACTCTACGAATGGTTCCCCTATGTCGAGGCCCTGGCCGCCCAGGCGCCGCTGTTTCCGCCGGGCAGCCTGTGTGTCTATCACGCGCTGTCCTATGGCCACCTCACCGGGGAAACCCTGCGCCGCGCCGACGGGCGCATGCCCGGCCGTTTCATCGCCGAGGAAATCGCCGGGCCGCTCGGCCTCGATTTCTTTGTCGGCCTGCCGATCGAGCACGATCACCGGGCCGCCGAGATGGTCGAGGGACCCAAGACCTCGGACTGGCTGGCGCTGATCGACGAAAGCGGCTGGGGCCAGTCGATGCACAATCCGGAAATCCGCGCGCTCCACCCCAACCGGCGCGCCTGGAGGGCAGCAGAGATTCCCGGCGGCAACGGCATGGGAAATGCCCGTGCGCTGGCCCCCCTTTATGGCGTGCTCGCGCGCGGCGGAGCCCTGGGGGATGTTCGCCTGCTCGGGGCCGACGGGATCGCAGCGGCCACCGCCCAGCGGTATCGCGGGCCTGATGCGAGCTTCGGCAGCGACACCGCCTTCGGCGCCGGTTTCCGCCTGGCCGGCGAAGGCGGAGAGATGGGGGACTCGCCCGCCGCCTTCGGCCACAGCGGCTGGGGCGGCACCCAGGCCTTTGCCGATCCCGACGCAAGGCTGGGTTTTGCTTTCGTCACCCACCGCATGCTGGGTTTCGACGACGGCATCGACCCGCGTCGCGCGCGCCTCATCGAAGCGGTTTACGACGCACTCTGAGAAGCCCCCGGCGGGCTTGGCCCCGGCCCCGGCGGGTGTATGCTTGGCCAACGCCCACCACGGACTGGGACGACCCGCGCCGGTTGCAACATGCCAGGCCGCCCCTTGGGTAACAGCAAGGGAAGTGCCATGACGCGCATCGTGTTCCGCAACGCCAGCATCTGGGACGGCACGGGTGCCGCGCCCTTCAACGGCGATGTCCTGGTGCAGGACGATCGCATCGCCGCCATCGCCCGCGAGACCGGCCAACTGGCGGCCCAGGGCGCCCGCGAGATCGACGCGGCAGGACGTTTCCTGATGCCGGGTTTGGTCGAGGGCCACGCCCATCTTTCCTTCAGCGGGGCGATCAAGGACTCCGACATGGGCGACATCCCGCCCGAGGAGCACCTGCTGCTGACCATGCGCAACGCCGCAACCCTGCTCGACCACGGCTTCACCAGCGCCTACAGCGCGGCCAGCGCCAAACTGCGGCTGGATGTGGTGATCCGCAACGAGGTCGATGCCGGCCGCCTGCCCGGCCCGCGCATCCGGGCTGCCAGCCCGGAGATCACGGTTACCGGCGGCCTGGGCGATGAACGCCGGAACCACATGTACAAGGAAAGCTTCGGCATGGTCGCCGATGGCGCCGACGATCTGGTGCGCGTCGTGCGCACCTGCGCCAGGGAAGGCGTCGACATCATCAAGATCAACATTTCGGGCGATGACCTGGGCCCGCTGGCCACCGGCGACATCACCGTCATGAAGGAACACGAGGTCGCCGCGGCAGCCGAGACCGCCCGCGACTTCAACAAGAAGACAAGCTGCCACGCGCGCTCTGCCGAATCCGTGAAGCGCGCCCTGCGCTGCGGCATCGACGTCATCTACCATGGCGAGGGCGCCGACGAGGAGGCGCTCGACATGCTGGAGGCGGCACGGGACCGCATCTTCGTCGGCCCCGCGATCGGCCTGATCCACAACACGCTCTACGAAAGCGAACACCTGGGCACGACCATGGAGCAGGCCGAGGGTTTCGGCATGCGCCGCATCCTGGAGCAGAGCGCCCATGTCTATGGCGAGCTGAGGAAGCGCGGTGTGCGCACGGTGATCGGCGGCGACTACGGCTTTGCCTGCACACCCCAGGGCACCAACGCGCGCGACCTCGAGCACTTCGTCGATCTGCTCGGCTATTCGGCCTCGGAGGCGCTGCAATGCGCCACCCGCGTCGGCGGCGAGCTGATGTGGCAGGGCGATGACATCGGGCTCATCCGGGAAGGCTGGCTTGCCGACCTGCTGCTGGTCGACGGTGATCCCCTGGCCGATCTTTCCATCATGACCGATGCCACGCGGCTGGCGGTCATCATGAAAGACGGCAAACTCCACAAGAATGCCCCGGTCGAATCCGGCGCGCGCCGGCAGGCTGCGGAGTAATCTCCCGAATCAGGTCGTGCCGCGCCGCTTGTGGCGGAAGAGGGCGATGAAAGGGATCAGCGCGATCATCACTCCGGCCACCACCATGAAGCTGTCGTTGTAGGCGATCATCGTCGCCTGGCGTCCGATCTCGACCTGCAGCGAGGCGAGCGAGCCGACGCTGCCCAGATCCCAGACGGCGGCAATGTCGCGGTAACGGAAGAGTTCGTTGAACGGATTGACGCTTTCGGAGATCACCGCATGGTTGACCTGGGCCATGCGGGCATGGAGGCCGATCACCGCGGCGGTGCCGATCGAGCTGCCCATGTCGAAGTTGAGGTAGTAGAGGGCAAAACCCTGATCCTGCACCCGCGGGTCCAGGCGCGAGAGCACCAGGGTGTTGAGCGGCGCCCAGATGAAACTGGTCGCCAGGCCCTGGATGAAGGTCGTCACGATGACATCCCCGGGCTGCACCTGTGTCGTCCAGCCGCTCATTTCCCAGGCCGGGATCGCCATGCCCAGGATGCCGAGCAGGACCAGGGGGCGCGGATCGACACGGTCGCGGATCTGGGTCATCAGGGTCAGGCCGATGATCGAGCCGATGCCGCGCGGCAGCATCAGCATGCCGGTCTCCATTGCCGGATAGCCCCCGATCTGCTGCAGCAGCAGGGGCAGCAGAAGCAGCGGCAGGAACAGCACCGAGCCGATCAGGAAGATCATGGCTTGGCCCAGCGCGAAGTTGCGGTCGCGGAACAGGCGAGCGTCGATGAAGGTGTCCTTGCCCGTGATCGTGTGGGCGATGAAGACATAGAGGCAGACGGCGGCAATCGTCGCCTCGACCATGATCTCGCCCGAGGCGAACCAGTCGAGCCGTTCGCCGCGCGCCAGCATCAGTTGCAGCACGCCCACGCCCACGATCAGGCTGAGGAAGCCGATCCAGTCCATGCGTCGGGGAAACCGTTCGCTGTTGGGCACCAGGAACCAGCCGGCAACGATCACGGCAAGGCCGACCGGGATGGTCGCGAAAAAGACCCACTGCCAGCCCATGTGTTCGATCAGCGCGCCGCCCACGACCGGCGAGATGACGTTGGCACTGACGAAGCCCAGCGCCCACAGGCTGGTCGCCTGGCCGTGGCGCGATTTCGGGAAGGCGCTGACCGCGATCGCCTGGCCCAGCGGCACCAGCGGCGCGCCCATCACGCCCTGCAGGAAACGCCAGGTGACCTCGCCCCAGAGCGAACCGGCCATGCCGCAGCCGACCAGCGAGATCGTGTAACCGGCAACCGAGAGCAGGAAAAGCTGCTTGCGCCCGATCCGCGCCGAGAGCCAGCCGATGCAAGCCGTCACCATGGAGGAACCCAGGATGAAGGCGATCATCACCCAGGCCATCTGGTCGGTCGTGGCCGAGAAGCTGCCCTGCATGTGCGGGATGGCGACCGTCACCGAATTCCAGGTGAAGGCATAGGCGCCCGTGGAGACCGTAGCGCAGAGCACGGTGAGAATCGCGCGCGTCGTCAGCCGGTCGTCCTCGACCGCGCCGGGCGTACCCGCTTCATCGGTTGCCGTAGTGGAACTCATGCCTGCCGGAACCTCCCCACCGTTCCCCGGTACCAGAAAGCGGGCACGGCGGCATCACGGCATGTCGAGCAACAACTTCCCGTCTTCGACCATGATACGCCCGCCTGACATCACCAGACGGCGAGGCGAGTGGTAGCAGACCGCTTCGGCCGCCGTTTCGCCCTGCACCAGAACCAGGTCTGCGCGGCAACCGACGTCGAGGCCGTAGCCTTTCAATCCCATGGCCTGCGCGCCGCCATAAGTCGCCAGCGACAGGCAGGTCTCAATGGCCGGATCGCGGTCGTAGTCGCTTTGCCAGGCAAGCTGGTAGGCGCGCTCGAGCATGTCGCCGTTGTTGAGCGGCCCCCAGGAATCGCGCACGCCGTCCGAACCCGCAAACATGCGCACGCCCGCATCCACCAGCTTTGTGATCGGCGGGATCGGCCAGCGGCCGGGGCAGCCGGCGGTCATCACCGCGATATCGGCCGCCACCAGCTTCTCGATCAACCCCTTGAGGCGGCCATGGCCGATCTCGCCCAGGAAGTAGCCATGGCTGACCGTGACCTTGCCCTGCAGCCCCAGGGCCAGGGTGCGTTCGGCCATCATTTCCACGGTGATGGCGCCAAGCTCGCCCATGTCGTGCAGATGGATGTCGACCTCACAGCCATGGCGCCCGGCGATGGCAAAGATGGCGTCGAGCTGACCCTTGGGATCGCGGTCGATGCCGATGGGATCGAGGCCGCCGACGGCATCGGCGCCCTCCTTCACCGCTTCCTCCATCAGCTCGGTGACGCCGGGCTGGATCAGCATGCCTGTCTGGGGGAAGGCGACGATCTGGATCGTCACCAGATCGGCATCGGCCTGGCGCGTGGCGGCGACGCCGTGGAAAGCCTCCAGCCTGTTCTCGGGCCCGATGTCGACATGGCTGCGGATCGCCGTGGTGCCCCGCGACAACATGTGGCGGGCCATGCGCGCCGACTGCAGCGCCGGATCGAGACCGAGTTCGGCCATGACCTTGCGTTCGTTGGTGATCTTGTCGATCAGGTTGGGCCCGGCGCGATGGGCATGCCAGGGCGTGCCGATCAGCGTCTTGTCGAGATGGGTATGGGCATCGACAAGCCCGGGCAGCAGCAAACAGCCGGCGCCATCGATGCGATGCGCATCGGGCGCGGCCTGCAGGTGCATCCCGCGCGCGGCGATGACACCGTCGCGCACCAGAACGTCGCAGACCTCACCACCCCATGGGCGCGCGCCTGCAATGAGATGTTGCGTCATGGTTGCCTCTCCCCAAACAGCATCGGCCCAAACAGCATCGGCCATGACGGTCGCGCGCCCTGCAGGTGCGCACCGTCATGGCCGATCTTGCGGCCGCGCACAGGCGTGCGCCAGCCCGTCGCGTGTCAGGACTCGGTGTAACCGGGCAGCCAGCCTTCACCCTCGGGGTTGGGATACCAGCCCAGGTCGTCGCCGTGACCGGCATAACCGATCAGTTCCTGGATATGCCTGGGATAACTCAGCACCACCTCCTGGGGGATCGACAGATACTGGTTCACCTCCTGGCGCAGCCAGCCCAGAGCATAAGTGTTGACCAGCCCGGCGCGGGTTTCGGCGGACTTGTTGCCGCCGCCGCCGTGCTGGGTGGTGCCCAGGTAGAACAGGGCCGAGGACTTGCTCATCGGCGCCTGGACGATCTCGTCGCCCTCGCGCACATCGCGCGGCTCGATCCAGCGATGACTGCCGGGGACCAGGCGCGTCGCGCCATTCTCCAGCGTGAAGTCATCGAGCGCCCACATCACGCTCATCTGCATTTCCAGACCGGGCATGCGCACCGGATAGATGCTGTCGTCGCGATGCAGCACCTGGTCGGTTTCGCCGGGGTGGATCTCGATCGCGGTGCAGGATCCGATCCGGTAGGACTTGCAATACTCCAGCAGGATCTCGTCCATCACGGCCATGGCCTTGGCGTGACCGATCAGTTCGGCCGAGGCGCGCGAAAGCTCCAGGACGCTGTTGATACGCAGGGTCTTGTAGCCGTTGAAGTCGCTTTCGGTTTCGCGTCCCAGGGTGTCGAAAGGCGCGCGCAGATCGCCTTTCAGGTCGTCGACAATGCTCTCCTCCACGAGGTTCTCGACAACGGCAGCGCCGTCCCGCCGCAGCGCATTGACGATGTCGTCAACAGCGGCGTTCTTGCTAAATCTCTGTAATTCCAAGGACTTACTCTCCAAACGATGATGCGGCGGGCGCGTCCAAGGTCGCCCGCGAGGGGCCTGCGCGTCAAGCCGGGGGCATTCCGGTCACAAGGCAAGCGCCAGAACGAAGGCGGCAAACAGCCCCAGAAATGCCAGAAGCACGGGCCTGCCCCACTCGCGTTCCTCGCGTGGTGTGGGGATGATCTTCAACGACGAAGGGGCTAGCCTGCGGCTGCGCGAAAGCGCCTCGATAGCGGCCTTTTCGTCTTCGGCCTCGATGGTGAAGACACGCTCATCGGCGCTTTCGACGACATAATCCGGCATGGTCGCTCCTGTTGCGCGCCCATCATGGATGGACCGGCGCAACCTTGCCAAGACCGACGCGAGGCCGGAAGGTCGCGCGCGCCCGTTACGCCACTTGGAGACCTCATCGAACGCGACCTCTATCCGCCGATCGAACCTTTCGACTTCTGCCGTGTCGCGGTCGACGACCTGCCCACGCTTCATGTCGAGCAGAGCGGCAAGCCCGATGGCGTGCCCGTGGTTTTCCTGCACGGCGGACCCGGCTCGCCCTGGTCATCTCATGTCCGGCGTTTCTTCGATCCCGACCATTACCGCGTCATCGCCTTCGACCAGCGCGGCACATGGCGTTCGACGCCACTGGGCGAATTGCGCGACAACACCACACCCCATCTGATCGGCGACATCGAACTGTTGCGCCAGCGTTTCGGCATCGATCGCTGGATCGTCTTCGGCGGCTCCTGGGGCAGCGCCCTGGCGCTGGCCTACGCGGAGGCCCATCCCGAACGCTGCACGGGGCTGGTCGTGCGCGGCATCTCTTTGGGCCGGTCGATCGAGAACCGCTGGGGCTTCCACGATTCCCGCCAGGTCCGCCCGGAAGCCTGGGAGAAACTGGCCGCGAGCGTGCCGCAAGAGGAACGCGACGATCTCGACGGCGCGCTGCTGCGGCGCATGCTCGACCCCGATCCTGCAGTCCACTGGCCGGTCATCAAGGGCTGGATGGACCAGGCCGACATCCTGGGCAAAAGCCGCAACCCCGATATCGATACCACCGAGGAAGGCATGGACACGCCCGAGATGGATGTCGTGGGGGCACGCATCTCCATCGTCTATTTCTCCAACCACATCTTCCTGGCCCCCGGCAGCCTGCTGGCCAACGCCCACAGGCTGCACCCGATTCCGGGCGTCATCATCCACGGCGAGGACGACTTCAACTGTCCGCTGGCCAATGCCTGGGACCTGCACAAGGCATGGCCGCAGGCGGCCTACCGGCCGATCCCGGACGCGGGCCATTCCTGCTTCGACCGCAACATCCGCCTTGCGCTCGTCGCCGCGATGGAGGATTTCAAGCGTCTGGGCTGAGAGGCGGCCGCGCGCAACCGGAGGGACCGGAAGGTCATGGCGGCAATGGGTTTCCTGACGCGCTGGCAGCGCGCCCTGCATCGCGAGCTCGACGAGCCGGCACGCGGGCGGTGGGGTCTGTCGGCGGTCAACTGGCTGCTGGTCAGCCTGATCATGCTGTCGATCGCGCTTTACACCATCAACCCGGAACGCGAGCTGGAGATCGAGACCCCCACCATCACCTGGTGGATCAACCGCATCGTCATCGGGGCCTTTGCCGTCGAGTTCCTCGCCCGCCTCTGGGCCGCCGGCTCGCAGCAGCAGTTCAGCGGGCTGCGCGGTCGCGCGGTCTATGTGCGGACCCACTGGTTCATGGTGCTCGTCGACCTGCTCGCCTTCCTGCCGGAAATGGCTTTCGTGGCCGCGGGCCTGCCGCCGCCTTCCTGGCTGCGTACCCTGAGGGTCGTGCGCCTGTTCAAGCTGGCGCGCTACTTCCAGGCCTTCTCGCTGATCGTCGATGCCCTGAAGACCTCGGTCCAGCCCCTGCTCGCCGCGCTCTTTGCCGCAGCGCTGGTCTGGTACCTGGCGGGCGTTGCCTTCTTCCTGGCCGAACACGCCGCCCAGCCCGAGAAGATGGCCAACATCGGTGACGCCATGTGGCTTTCGGTCATGACCCTGGCTTCGGTCGGATACGGCGACGTCTATCCGGTGACCGTGGCCGGCCGCATCATCGCCGGGTTCGTGGCCGTGCTGGGCCTGGGCACGGTGGCGCTGCCCAGTGGCATCATCGCCGGTGCGTTCATGCACAGGCTGCGCGAACGCGAGCAGAAGGCCACCGGAATCTCCCCGGAAACCGAGCGCCACGGCGACGGCTGAACCCCTTCCCGCGAACCCCGGGCGAGCCTAAGGTTTTCTCCATCTCAGCGCAGGGGGCATCCATGGCCGAACATCCGCAGTTCCCGCATCTTTTCAGCCCGGTGAAGCTGAACGGCCACGCACTGAAGTGCCGCATCGTCTTTGGCGCCCACACCGCCAACATGTCGGAAAACGGCCTGCCGACCGACATGCACTTTGGCTATTACCGCGAACGCGCCCGGGGCGGAGCCGCCATGATCGTGGTCGAGCCGACACCGCCCCACGACACGGCCATTCTGACGCGCGGCAACTTCCGTCACGATGACAGCGTCATCCCGCATTTCCGCAAGATCACCGACGAGTGCCACAGCCATGGCACCGTGATGTGCCATCAGATCTACCATGTCGGCGGCCACGGCGATCAGGACAACTCCTGGAGTCCCTATTGGTCGCCCTCGGGCCGCCCCAGCATGCACGACCCCTGGGGCAGCCACGCCATGACCGAAGGCGAGATCGAGGAACTCATCGCGGCCTTCGTCGATCAGGCCGTGCGCGACCAGAAGGGTGGCTTTGACGGCGTCGACCTGTTCGCCGGCTACAACTGCCTGCTCGACCAGTTCTGGTCGCCCATCACCAACCGGCGCACCGACCGGTGGGGCGGCAGCCTGGAAAACCGGCTGCGCTTCAGCACGGAAATCGCCGGGCGCATCCGCAAGGCCTGCGGCAAGGAGTTCATCGTCGGCATGACGGTCTCGGGCGCCGAACCCTATCCCGGCGGCCTGACCATCGAGGACAAGCAGGAGATCGTCGCCTGGCTCGATCAGCGCGGCCTGGTCGACTACGTCTCCTGCGGCACCGGCAGCTACCTCAACCAGTTCAACAAGATCGTGCCCGGCATCCACTTCGACATGATGCTGGGCCCGCCCGATGCCGCCAGGTTCAAGGAGGTCACCAAACACGCACTGGTCACCGCCGAGGCGCGGGTGAAGACCCCGGCCAATGCCGAGGAGGTCATCGCCGGCGGCAAGGCCGATCTGGTCTCCATCGTGCGCGGCCAGATCGCCGACCCGCATCTGGCCAACAAGGCGCGCGAAGGACGCCCCGAGGACATCCGCCCCTGCATCAGTTGCAACCAGCTCTGCATCGGCCGGCGCATGAAGGACTACCACATCAGTTGCCTTATCAACCCCTCGGTCAGCCGCGAGACGATCTGGGGCGGCGACCGCCCGCCCGCGACCGAGAAACCCAGACACGTCGTCGTCGTGGGCGGCGGTCCCGCGGGCCTGGAAAGCGCCCGCGTGGCGGCCGAGCGCGGCCATCGCGTCACCCTGATCGAACAGGGCGACGAACTGGGCGGCCAGTTCCGCCTGGCCGCCGGCCAGCCCGAGCGTGGCGAGATCGGCCAGTTCCTCACCTGGTTCCAGGGCCAGATCGAAAAGCTGCAGATCCGCGTCCTGCTGCGGACAACGGCGACCGCCGAGACGATCCGCTCACTCGAGCCCGACAGCGTCATCCTCGCAACCGGCTCTGCACCCAACCGCACCGGCTTCCAGCGCATCCTGCCCCATCTCGACGGCCTGCCCGGCGCCGACCAGGACAATGTCTGCACCGTGCATGACGTGCTGGAAGGCAAGGTCGTGCCGGGTAGCCGCGTGCTGCTGCTCGACGACATCAACGGCTGGTGGCCGGCCAGCGGCACCGCCCAGCATCTGGCCCTGCAGCGCCACGAGGTCACCATCGTGACGGCGGCCGAACACGCCTGCGCCGCGCTCGATTTCAGCCAGGCCGGCGAGACCATGCGCGAGCGCTTCATGAAGACCGGCGTCGAGGTGATGCTGGCCACCGCGCTGCTCTCCTGGAGCGGCAACACCGCCGAACTGATCAACCTCTACACCGGCGACAAGGAAACGCGCGACTTCGACAGCCTGGTGCTGGCCACGACCAACACACCACAGGACACCCTGACCGCCGAACTGAAAGACGACAGCTTCGACGTTCACGCCATCGGCGACAGTGTTTCAGCGCGCACCGCGAGCATGGCGTTTTATGAGGCACGGAAGCTGGCGGTGGCGCTGTAGTCGAAGGCCCTCACCCTCCCACCGCTTCGCGGCGGGTCCCTCCCTCTCCCGCAAGCGGGAGAGGGGCAAAACCACGCCACCCATGTCCTTCTCCCCAACGGGGAGAAGGAGGGGCCCACGCCACAAGGCGTGGGAGGATGAGGGGGCGTGCCAGAGCGGATCACGATCACTCGGAACCATTTCATGGTTTCGTGTGATCGTGTGAATCCGCTCTACATCAACGAGATAGAGCGAATTCACACCTTCAGGCGCAATCGCGAAGCGATTCCGCATGAAGGTGATTTGCTCTATTCCAGCCGTTTCTCGAAAAACACGCTCGGCGGCCCCGCGGGATAGTCGGCGAAGGGGCCACGTTCGGCATAACCGGTGCTGCGGTAAAGGCCCAGCGCCTCGGGTTGCAAGTCGCCGGTTTCGAGCATCACCGTGCCGATGCCGCGCGACACGGCCTCGGCCTCAAGCGCGGCGAGCAACCGCTTCGACAAGCCACGCCCGCGCGCCTGGGGTGCCACGAACAGCCGCTTGATCTCGGCCCATTCGTCGCGACGGGCAACGGCACCGCAACCCATCGCCTCACCATGCTGCCGCGCCACCAGAAAGGTCACGTCCGGCGCCATCAACCCGGCGACATCGAGCAAGAAGTTCGCCTCGGCCGGATAGAGCGCATGCATCGCGTCCTCGGAAGCGGCCAGCAGGGCGAGGGCCTCCGGCGTGTCGGGCGATTCTGCTGCGATGGCGAGGCCGTCTTCGGCTCCGCTCACTCGGCCGCCATCTTCATGCCCGGGCCCTGCAGCGGCACGTAGTCGAGGATGTTGGCCTGGAACCAGGTGAGCGCGCTTTCGCCGACATCGGCCATGGGGCCGACCTTCATCATCGGCGAATGCAGCGCCTTCTGCTGCTGCTCGCACACCCACATGTCCTCGATCTGGAAGTCGAGGCTTTCCATGGCGTGGCACGAGAGCGTGTCGATCGAGATGTAACGTTTGCCGTCGTCCATGATGTAGCCGTGGCTCGAGGTCGAGCTGGGCTTGGAGGGCGCCTTGCTGGGGTCCTGCTTCTCGCGCGGCATCATCCAGGTGCGCAGTTCCAGGTAACACTGCTCTGGCCCGACCGGCACGATGGTGTAGGCCGAGAAGAAGATCGAGGAGGAGAGCACGCCCGAGTTCGGGAAGAACTGGTAGACCACGGGATGGCGCCCGCTGGTGTCGACACCGGGGATGGGCGTGAAGTGGCTGTTCTGGCGCGCCTCGTTTTCGCCGTTGCTCATGAAGATCCAGTGGCGCCCGACCGCGTCCCAGTCCTGGTTCTCGATCTCGGGGCCCATCAGGGTTTTGTCGTGCAGGTAGGAGAGGTGGTAGCCGTCCATGGCGTTTTCGCAGAACGCCTTCCAGTTGGCGCCGAAGTCGTAGCGCACCGGGCGTTTCTCCGAGAGGCCGTCGAGCGAATGGGGCCACATGTGCGTGCCGCGCATGGAACCCAGCCACAGCTCGAAATCCTCTTCGGGCGTCTCCTGCGGATTGACGAAGATCAGGTCGCCGATGATGCCGATGCTGCCCTTGTGCAGGCTCCACTTGGCCATGTCGATGCCGGGGAAGGCCAGGTCCTTCTTGGGCAGGCCGCGCAGGGAGCCGTCATCCACGTTGTAGGTCCAGGCGTGGTAGGGGCAGACGATGCCGTGACGGCAGTTGCCGTCCTTCTCGAAGATCGTCGTGCCGCGATGGCGGCAGGTGTTGTGGTAGGCCTTGATCGACCCGTCCTTGGCCCGCACCACGATCATGGCGTAGCGGTTGATCTGCACCGCCTTGTAGTCGCCGGCATTGGGGATGTCCTGGACGATGCAGGCAAAGGTCCACGACCGGCTGAACAGCTCGGCATGCTCGCGCTCGAACCATTCGGGCGAGAAGTAACACTCCTTGGGCAGGAGCTGCTGCGAGCGTTTCGGTTTGGGCGGAATGGACATGGCCATGGCGAGTTCCCCGTTCTTGATGCGGTGCGGATTTGTCCGGCGAGTTTACGAGAGTTTCAAGGGAAAGGTAGTGGCACCCCGCCCTGAAACACCCAACCCGCTCCCCTTGCTGTCATTGCCGGGCTTGTCCCGGCAACCCATACGCACAGACATAACCTGAGAACCAGCGGCAGTGCGTATGGGTCCCCGGAACAAGTCCGGGGACGACAGGTAAGAAAAGCGACGGGTCAGCTCACCCCCAGCCCCAGTTGCCGACGGAAGCGGTTCTTCAGATACACCGCATCGCGTGCGGGCAGGGAGCGCGGCAGGTTGCGCGCCTCTACCTTCAGGACGAAGAGACGCGGCCCGGCATCCGGACAATGGAGCACTTCGCGCAGCGCCGCGACCCCCGCCATGTCCGTCACCGTAGCCGTCTCGGCAATGCCACAAGCCGCCGCCACGGCGGCGAGATCGAGGCCGCGGCCGGTGTGGCTTTGCTGCATGCCGGTTTCGCCGAAATGGCCGTTGTCGATGACGGCGAGGGTGAGGTTCTTCGGTGCGGCAACCGCGATGGTCGCAAGGCCGCCCAGGCCCATGAGCTGCTCGCCGTCGCCCGTGAGCACCAGAACGGGCCGGTCGGGCTGCGCCTGGGCCAGGCCCAGGCCCATCAGCGCCGCCCCGCCCATGGCACCCCAGAGGTAGAAGTTGGCATCATGGTCACCGGCGGCGTGGAGGTCGTAGGCGGGCGAACCCAGGCCGGCGACGACCAGCAGGTCACCGCGATCCTGCAAGAGCGCGGCGACAGCAGCGCGGCGGTCGAGCGTGGCTACCATGTCTTTTTCCCCAGCAGCCGTTGGGAGATCAGCACCGCGACCTGCTGGTCGGCCCGGAAGGCGAGCGCAGCGGCGCTCTCCACACTGGCGATCAGATCGGCAGGTGTATCGGCCCGCATCACCGTGACGCCCATGGCCTCCAGCGTCGTCTGTGTCGCCCGGCCCATGGGTACCTGCCACGGATTGAACTCGGCCCACTCGCCCCGCATCGTCACCAGCATCAGCAGCGGAAAACGCCCGATGGCGGGCAGCGAGAGCATGTTGATGCAATTGCCCACGCCCGAGGACTGCAGCAGCAGCACACTGCTCGCCCCGCCGAGCCAGGCGCCCGCGGCGATGGCGATGCCCTCCTCCTCGGTGGTGAGCACATTGGTCACCATGGCAGGGTCGTGCTCGCATAGGGTGATGAGCCGGGCGTGCCCGGCGTCGGGAACGTGGCTCATCCGCGTGACGCCCGCGCCCTTGAGCACGCGGTGCAGTTCATCGGGCCATTCGGCCTCGTTCTTGTCGGACGCCATGACGGTGTTCAGGCCCCCTTGCCGATCTTCCGCATCGCCAAGCCGGCGGCCATGTAGACGATGATGTAGACGATCACCCGGTAGACCGCCGCACTGCCCGGCGGGATGCAGATGAAGCTGAAACCGGTCAGCCCGCGCCGGCCGATCTCGTGGGCAATGCGGATGCATTCGTAGTCGGTCATGGCGATCGGCTCGACCAGTTCTCCCAGGATGTCGCCCGGCGCCGGCCCGGCCCCGCCCATGACGTCCATGTCGAAATGGGCATAGACGCCCTTGGTGCCGTCCCAGGCGCGGTCGAGTTCCCCGACGACGCCCTCGATGCCAAGCGAGGTGCGCAGCTCCCACGAACTGATGAACCGCGATCCCTCGTTGAGGTAACGGCGGATGATGTCCTTGTTCTCCAGCATGCCGCGCTCGCCGATCTCAACCAGGTTGCGCGGGTGCATGTTGTCGAGGAACTCATACATCTTGTGTTTCCACGAGGCCGCGCCCGCGATGCGCGGATCGCCCGTGAGGTAGTCGAGGTGGCCGGCGTCCCAGTGCGTATCCAGGCTGACGCAGCCGACCATGCCGTCCGTGTTCTCCGAACAGGCCTTGGCGATGGCGAAGCTGCCGCAGGGGCTGTTCTGGCCGATCACCACCGGCACGGCACCGGCCCTGATGGCGTCGTTGCACTTGGACTCGACCGCGGCCTGGGCCTGCAGGATCAGCTCGGGCGTCTGGTTGAACATGACCTCGGGCGGAATGTCGGCATCGCCGTAGTCGACCATCTTGATGTGCTCGAAGAGGTCGAGGTCGAAATCCTGGATGTAACCGCCCGGGTAACGCGCCGACTGCTGGCGCACGCGCTTGGGTGCCGCGATCCAGTCCTCCATCGGCACGCCGGCGTACTTGCCGTCCTCGGCCGCGACATAAGGCGCGCCGATGATGACGACGTCTGCGCCTTCGAGGTCCGCTGCCGTTTTGGCCACCGGTTGGCGCATGAACGAGGGCGTCTCCGGCGCAATGAGTGGGAACTCGCCGCGCGCGGCAAAACTCGTCTTCATGAAGGTGTCCCAGTCGGGATAGTCGAACGCGCCCATGATGTCTCCTGTGTGCAGCGATGGCGGCAACTCTTCCACCTGCGGCGCGGCTTGTCATCCGTCGGGGCCATGGCCC